>MDTE01079340.1_pt1 | contig 13183 bp, 9 predicted proteins | sample 811231 | NCBI WGS metagenome assembly MDTE01 (sample SAMN05326651, study PRJNA326480) | marine metagenome | isolation source: seawater | place: Indian Ocean: Red Sea | collected 2010
GTAGCTCCTAATAATGCAGACCTAAACCCTTCAATGACCCCAGCCATAGGGTTTAGACCATAAATCAATCGGTATTTATCTGGAATAATACTAACGGGATACACCACAGGGGAGGCATACATCATGCCTTGGACTAGAAACGATATACCATGCCTAACATCTCTATATTGAATTGCTAGGGCCGTGAACAGTGAGCCTAGGCTTACGGATAACACAACCATTAATAATAGCAAGGCCGGTAAAAACAAAACCCAAAGTGTAGGGCTGACTTGGTACCAAATCATTAATACGATAACCAATATGAATGCAATAAAAAAGTCCACCAGAGTTGATAAAACTGTGGACATTGGCAAAACTATTCTTGGGAAAAACACCTTGCTCAATAAATTCGAATTTTGAATTAAACTTCCTGTGGTTAACATTAAAGAATTAGAAAAATAAGCCCAAGGAACTAATGCTGTATAACTGAAAACCGCATAATCCATTCCGTTCGTATTTATTTTGACTAATTTGCCAAAGATCACTGTGAACACAATCATAAGAAACAAAGGTTGAAGCACAGCCCAGCCGATTCCCAAAACTGATTGAGTATATCTAGCTTTTATATCACGTAAAACTAAATACAACAGCATATCTCGGTATTGCCAAAGATCTCTAACAGTCAAAATATCCCAGGCATTCCTCGGCTTTATAACGGTTACTTGTTTTTCAGAATGAATCATTTATGAGTAATATTATTGACGGCGAGATAAATTTGAATTGACATACCAATCTGCAGTTTCTTTTAAGCCAATGTCTAGTTTTGTTTTCGCCTCAAAACCAAACTTTTTTAACGCTCTGGATGTATCCAGCTTTCTTCTGGGTTGGCCGTCTGGTTTGCTGGAATCCCATATAAATCTGCCATCGTATCCAGTCGCCATAGCAATTTTTGAAACTAATGACTTAATCGTAACTTCTTCACCAGATCCCAAATTAACTGGTTCCGAGTCATTATAAAACTCCGTCGCAGCAACAATACCCGTTGCGGCATCATCAACAAACAGAAATTCCCTAGAAGCAGAACCTGTTCCCCAAACCTCTACATCATCTAAATGTTCATCTTTTGCTTTGACACATTTTTTTATCAAAGCAGGGATAACATGGCTGCTACTATCATCAAAATTATCATTTGGACCATAAAGGTTGGCTGGCAAAAGATTGATCGAATTGAACCCATACTGTTCTCTATACGTCTTAGACTGAATCAATAGCATCTTTTTTGCTAATCCATATGGCGCATTAGTTTCTTCTGGATATCCATCCCATAGCGCATCTTCACTAAATGGGGTATCAGCATACTTAGGATAAGAACAAACTGTACCAACCGATACAAATTTTTCAATCTCCTGCTTCCAACAAGAATGAAATAGCTGAACACCCATCATTAGGTTCTCGTAAAAATATTCTGCAGGGTGTAATTTGTTCGCCATAATTCCACCAACTTTTGCTGCAAGATGAATAACAATATTTGGCCTGGAATCCGCCAATAATCGAACTGCGTCTTCCAGTTTCACTAAGTTGTAATTATTGCTTCTGGGAACAAATACCTCAGACACACCAGCGGCCACTAGACGTTCAACAACCTTGGTGCCCAAGAACCCAGCACCACCTGTTACTAGTACCCTTTTATTATTCCAATAATCTTTAGAAATATGTTTCGATGCCACTTAACTAATCCGGCCTTGAAAGCGCTTCACCAGAACCACCCCATTTATGCCAATCGATAGCATTTGACTCGACTATCTTTTTACCTTTACCAATAGGTGCGATCCCAATTGACTCCATATCTGCGTCGACCATTATAGAAATCAATCCATCTAGATAAATTTCTGGCTTCCACCCAAGTATATTTGTAGCTTTACTCGGGTCAGCCTTTAATTCATCCACCTCTATAGGTCTAAGATATCTTTTGTCTAATTTAACGAAATCTCTGTAATCTAACCCTGCATATTCAAATGCTGTTTTTACAAAATCTTTAACGGAATGGTTTTTACCTGTACCTATCACGAAATCTTGAGGCTCATCTGTCTGAAGCATCATCCACATAGCTTCAACATACTCTGGTGCATAGCCCCAATCTCTTTTAGCATCTAAATTGCCCAAATATAATGAATCTTGTTTGCCTGCTAAAATTTTGGCTACTGCGCGTGTAACTTTTCTGGTAACAAAAGTTTCTCCACGTCTCGGACTTTCGTGATTAAACAAAATACCATTAACACAGTGGATTCCATAAGCTTCACGATAAGTGACTGTCATCCAATATGAGTAAACCTTGGCTGCAGCATAAGGACTAAGAGGAGCAAAATTTGTAGATTCGCTTTGTGGTGGAAGCGCAGACCCGAACATCTCACTACTTGAAGCTTGGTAAAAACGTGTTGTTATGCCACTTCTTCTAATGGCTTCTAAAATTCGAATTGTTCCTAAGCCAGTAACATCTCCAGTAAAAGTAGGCATATCGAAACTTACCCTTACATGGCTTTGGGCACCCAAATTGTATATCTCATCAGGCTTTAGGTTATAAATTAAGTTCACTAATTGCTCTGAATTTGTTAAATCACCATGATGCAAAAATAAATTTGTATTGGATTCATGAGGATCTACATAAATATGATCAATTCGAGAGGTATTAAAAGTGCTGGATCGCCTAATAATTCCATGCACTTCGTATCCCTTTGAAAGAAGCATTTCTGCTAAATAAGATCCATCCTGACCTGTAATACCGGTAATTAACGCACGCTTCAATTCAATTTAACCTTTAAAATAATATTCTGTTCCAACATTTTGCTAACCATTATCTCCTATAACGCGTTTTGTATGGATAGGGATAGTAACTGTAATTTGGTTTAATTAGTAGAAATTAAGATTACTACGGTATCCACATGGATTGAAGGTCAATCGAGTCTCAGATACGCTAATTAATTAGAATGGTTTATTACTATAGTGCTAATTCCAATTAATTACTTAGATTTATATATCAGGAGAAACAAATAACTAAACTTGGAGTAATAGGAGCAGGGCCTGTTGGACTAGTAACAGCAGCAGGCTTCGCATCCTTAGAAAACGAAGTGATGTGCGTCGAAAGCAACCAGGCTATCCTGTCAGATGTTTCATCCGGGAAAATTCCTATTTTTGAGCCAGAACTTGAAACTCTGGTAAATCAATCTATAGAAAGTAAGAAGCTACAATTCACAGATCAAATTAAAGATGTACTTGAATTCGCAGAGGTAATATTCATATGTGTGGGTACCCCACAAGGAGAAACCGGCAAAGCAGATCTGAGTCAAATAGAATCAGTAGCGATTGACATAGCTGAAAATTTGAACGGCTACAAATTACTAGTAGAGAAAAGCACTGTTCCAGTAGGAACGCATATTAGATTGAAGAACACTATGTCTACTTACCTAAAAGATAATATCGGCTTTGACATTGCATGTGTACCTGAATTCTTAAGAGAAGGAAACGCGATTAAGGATTTCTTTAATCCTGATCGAGTAATTCTAGGTGTAGAATCTGAAAATTCACGGCAATTGCTAACGGATATATACCGAAAGTTTGAATGTCCTAAAATTTGGACAAATCCCGCGACTGCAGAACTAATAAAATATGCTTCAAACGGGTTCTTAGCGATGAAGATCTCTTACTCGAACATGTTGGCTGATATATGTGAGGCCACGGGCGCTGATATCGACTCTCTCATAGAAGGAATTGGACAAGATTCAAGAATAGGTAAAGCATTTATTAACCCTGGAGTAGGATATGGGGGAAGCTGTCTACCAAAAGACGTTAGTGCTTTTATCGATATTTTTGATCAGAATAATGTGAATAACGGGTTACTAAAGGAAGTGGATTCTATTAATCGATTACGGCCACACCGAATAATAACAAAATTAAAATCTTCGATACAAAATCTAGCAAATAAGAGAATTGCAGTATGGGGATTAGCTTTCAAACCAAACACGGATGACGTTAGAAACGCACCGAGCTTAGAAGTGGTAAGTAAGCTGATCGAAGAAAAAGCCACGGTTAATTGTCATGATCCGCAAGCAACGAATCAATTCAAGAAAGCTTTTAACCAAAATTCAAACATAAACTTTTATGATGACATGTATGAAAGTGTAAGAGAATGTGATGCACTTATAATTCTTACTGAGTGGCCTGATTATTTGTCAACTAAATTAGGCGAATTGAAAGATAAGATGAATAACCCTCTGATTGTGGATGGAAGAGGTATATTTAAACCTAGTGAGATTCAAAAGTCTGGATTCGAATATAAAGCTTTTGGTTTAAAAGAAAATAATAATTGATAACTAAGTAATTAATTAACAAAGCAAAACAGGAATTATTGAACTAGTGAGACAGGTACTTATAAATAAGCAGGGCAAATTGACCGTTGCTGACATCCCAGCTCCAACAGTTGAGCCAGGTAAAGTTTTAGTTAGAACAGAATATTCTGTGATTAGTCCGGGCACTGAAGTTGCCACCATTAAACATCATAGCGCTGGACTTGTATCTAAGGCCATATCCAAGCCAGAATTAATAGGCAAGGTTGCTGATCAGGTTATGAAAAAGGGAGCAAAAGAAACGGTTGAATTTCTAAAAGATAACCTTACTCGTTGGACAGCTCTTGGGTATAGCGCATCTGGCACTATTTTAGAAGTTGGTGAAGGCGTCTCGAAACTAAAAGCGGGAGACAAAGTAGCATGTATTGGGGCTGAATATGCTTACCATGCAGATATCATATGTGTCCCTGAAAATTTGGCAGTCCATGTACCTCAGGAAGTGAGTTTTAAAAATGCTGCTTTTGCGCCGATAGCAGCTATAGCTATGCAGGCCACCCGTAAATGTGAAATCTCGATAGGTGAAACTGCGGCTGTAATTGGTTTAGGTTTGGTAGGGCTCTTAGCATGTCGAATATTAAGTCTTAGTGGATGTCATGTAATAGGGATTGATCCAAGCGAAAACCGCAGAAAACTTGCTATGAAAATGGGGGCGATTGATTCAGTCGCAGGCAACGAAGCGAGCAAATCATTGATCGAATCTCACACTACTGGATTGGGTGTCGATGTCTCGGTAATTACAGCGGCATCAGAAACAAGTGAGCCATTAATTCTTGGGGCAGAGCTCTGTAGAGAGGGCGGCAAATTAGTGGTGGTGGGAGATGTAAAACTAGATATTGACCGTAACATCATGTACCGAAAAGAACTCGATCTTATAATGTCTAGATCCACAGGTCCCGGAAGGTATGACTTCGACTATGAGAATAAGGGGCTAGATTATCCCAGCCAATATGTTAGATGGACAGAAGCTGGCAATGTCGATTCCTGCCTTAAACTTATGGCTAATGAGTCCCTAGATGTTAATCCCATTATTACCACTCAAATAACTGTAGATAATATAGATAAAGCTTACGAGCTTCTTTCCACACAAGATTCAACAGTGGCAGTATTAATAAGTTATTCAGAATCATCAAAAAAGTCTAACCTCTCTACTAAATTAGATATAAAGCCATTAAAGCCTTTAGATTCTAGTGTGATTGGAGCAGCAGTAATCGGAACAGGGGAATTTTCTAAAGCTATTACTTTGCCTGTTATTCGCGCAAGTAATGATTTCAATTTAATAGGAGTAGCAAATCGAACTGGTCATACAGCAGAACATGCTGCACGAGTATTCGGTGCAAGCTACGCAACTACCAATAGCAAAACATTGTTTAAGGATGAATCTGTACAAGCAATTTGGATAAACACAGCTCACAACAGCCATGCAAGCTTAGCGATTCAAGCAATTAATTCCGGTAAACATGTCTTTCTTGAAAAACCGATAGCTCTAAATATAAAAGACGCTCAGAAAGTCCTTAATACTTCTTTGAAATCAGATACTCAATTGATGTTGGGATTTAACAGACGGTTTGCTCCAGCATCTCTATACGCATCAACCATCTCGAAGGAGGCTCAAAGCGCAAAGCACATAATTTATAGAGTAAGGGGCGATTCCATACCAAAAAACCATTGGCTTAATGATGATGAAATTGGAGGAGGCAGATTGCTAGGAGAAGCAGTCCATTTCTTAGACTGGATGACTTGGATAATAGACAAAGAACCGATAAGTGTGCAAGCAACCCAATCCGGTAGTGACCCCAATAGCTTTAGTATCACATTGTCATATGCAGATGGAAGCTTAGGCACAGTAGTGTATTCAATGATGGGATCTCCAGGCATGCAAAAAGAAAGTATAGACATATTAATGGGTAATACAACCTTAGTGATCGATAATTTCGAAAAAGTTAAGGTTTGTAAAAAGGGTAAAAGAGATAAATATTTGAAATTAAGTGGCAAAGGACATAAAGAACAACTAGTATCTTTTCTAAAATCCATCAACACAGGAACTCGAGCTCACCCCAACGCCTCGGATGGTGTAAGGGCCACAGCTTGTGCGATTGCTGCTTTGAAATCGATTAGAAATGGTTGCTCGGAAATATTAGATCCGTCCTTATGGGCCATAAAAGAATCCTCATGAAAACATATATCGTAACTGGCTGTGCAGGAATGATCGGTTGGCGTGTAACCGAATTGCTTATTAGCAATGGAGCGAATGTTCTTGGGATTGATGACTTAAATCAAGCTTATGACAATCGAATTAAAATTTGGCGCCTTTCACAACTTAAAAAACATCCGGGTTTTGAATTTTATGAAAGTGATATTACTCAATTAGAGACACTAAATAGCATATTCGATAAACAGTCCAAGGCCAAAAGTTTTGACGGATTAATCCACCTAGCCGCCAGAGCTGGAGTTCGCCAATCCATACTAGATCCAAAGGATTATTATTCTGTTAATTTGAACGGGACACTAAACTTGTTAGAGGCCTGTAAAGATTTAAATGTAGCAAAATTTGTCCTTGCTTCTACTTCTAGCATATACGGCGATGGAACCTCTTCATTATCTATTGATAATCGACTATCAGAAGATTTGAGAACTGATAGCCCAATATCACCATATGCTGCTTCAAAAAAAGCAGCTGAAGTATGTGCATACACGTTCCACCACCTATATGGAATAGATGTTTCAGTGCTTAGATACTTTACAGTTTACGGCCCTGCAGGTCGCCCAGACATGAGTCTTTTTAGATTTGTACAGAAAATCTATGAGGGCTGGCCGATTACCGTTTTTGGAGATGGCACGCAATCAAGAGACTTTACTTATGTTGATGATATTGCCAGAGGTACTCTCGCATCTTTAAAACGACTTGACTTCGAGATAATAAATCTGGGTTCAGGAATACCGATAGTGCTTTTAGACGCAATCAAAACTATTGAATCAGTCATCGGAAAAAAAGCGATAATTACCAATGAACCTGCTCATCCTACTGATGTAAAGGAGACTTGGGCCGATAATTCAAAAGCACAGGAAATACTTAATTGGTCGCCTGAAGTTAGCTTCGAAAATGGCGTCAAAGAATTGGTAGATTGGTACCAGAAAAACCAAACCTGGGCACGTGAACTAAACTCGGTTTCCTAATTTAATTTCATTTCAATATAATGGGCATCAGGTTATGGTTCTATTATTAAAGTGAGTTGGTTGAGATGAATATGAAACAGATGGCACTTATTGCCAATTCAACACATGAGCTTGAGTATCGACTTGATGTTTTTAAAAACATACCCGGAGACATAATGCCAAAGTCGGTCAGGCCTGAAGATCTCAGAAAATTAGGCATTTACGCTGGAGCGGCCGGTTTTTGGTTGGATAAAAGTCGAACTAAAACCATGACAGACGATGGTGCAGGTGTCACAGTTTCCGCATTAGTAACCGGTAAATCTTACGAAAACGATTTCGATAGCGACGGCTTGATATATGAGTATCCACAATCAATACGATCTTCAGCCTATGATCAATCTAGAATCCAAGCAACTAAAACAGCCGGACTACTTAAGCTCCCAATTTTCGTTGTAATAAAGCCAACATCTAATTCAACACACCGAGATGTTTTCTTAGGCTGGATTGAAGCTTGGGATGATATTTCAAAATTATTTCTTATTAGTTTTGGACTCGAAGCTCCTAAAGAAATTCCAAATGGAACTGATAATGATGATGATCCATTCACATTTACCTCATCAAACAGACTATCCGATGCGAAATCCAAAAATATCAGCGAGCGTAAATTTCGCTTCAAAATTATGAGAAGATATAAAAAAGTCTGTATGTTATGTGACATAAAGGTTACTGAGCTATTGACTGCAACACATATACGACCACCAAGTAAACTGGGATCCGATGATGTTAGGAACGGTTTGCTGCTTTGCAATCTTCACGATAAGGCTTTTACCGAAGGGTTGTTCAGTATTAATCCTTTAACTTATGAAATTACATACCGTAATGTTGGACCAGATAGAAATGAGCTCAATATAATTAATCAAGACCTATCTCAGCTTCCGCGAAAACCACATATTAAAGCGTTGAAGTGGCATTGGAATCAGTGGTTATCTAAAAACAGGTTATAGAGTTTATCTATGGAGAAAATAAATGGAAAGTAAGAAGACAGAATTAGCGACCTTGGGCGGTGGTTGCTTCTGGTGCCTAGAAGCAGTTTATGAGCAGGTAAATGGAGTAGATAAAGTTGTTTCTGGTTATTCAGGCGGTAGCCTAGAAAACCCAACCTATGAACAAGTATGCTCAGAAACCACCGGCCATGCCGAGGTGGTTCAAGTAACTTTCAATACAGAAGTAATATCCTATGACAAAATTTTACGGATATTTTTTGCTATTCACGACCCAACCACGTTAAACCGGCAAGGATATGACATTGGTTCTTCATATAGATCTGTTATCTTTCATCATTCAGAGGAACAAAAGAACACTAGTGAAACAATAATGAAAGAGTTGGATAATGGAGGCATTTGGGATAATCCGATAGTAACTGAAATAAAACCATTAGATGTTTTTTATGTTGCTGAAGGATACCATCAAAATTATTACCAAAATAACAAATACCAGCCGTATTGCCAGGGTATTATATCGCCAAAATTAGCAAAGTTCAGAAAAGAATATTTGAGCGACCTGAAATCTGGCAATTAACTTAAAGCCGTCTAATAAGCTTTACGAGGATCGTCTCCATATGCGTTAGGACCATCATTCCCTTGGCGTGTATACCAATAGATTAATAAAACAAAAATAATTAATGTAAATACTACTAAGATAGAGATCGCTGTGCCATAAAAAGCCCAATTATGTAAATCACCAATCCAGGATACCAAAGCTATAATTATCCCTATGGCAACCGGTAAAAGCCAAACTAGTTGCCACCAACCACTTTTATTAATATCGTGAAGCCTTCTAGTAGCCAGAGAGATTGATGGGATTAAAAGTGCCAGGCCGAGTAATGTCCCTAATATGCCTGGTAAACCGGCAGCTGCATCTACAATTGAACCAACTATCTGTATAGCAACATTAAAAAGCTGCCACCACCAAAATTCTGAACGAGTTGCCCTTCCGCTAAAAACAAAATAATTGTTGAATCCTTTTTTTATTGCTTCTTGAAAACTGACCATCGGCAAAGAATTTGGTTCAGATTGGGAAGAGGTTTCATGAGATACAATTGATTCTGAATTCGGCCTCCCGACTGCCACACCACAAATTCCACAAAATTTTGCTTCTTCAGTGAGTGAATTATTACATTTTTCACATATCATGTAATTAGATTACTTTGTCGGTTTAAACGCTAGCATACGGGTAGAAAACTTAAATTCTCCAACCCATAAGTGTGATCCATCCCACTCAACTGTATTAGCCATTTTTATTGAATTAGCGTCTTTGGTTCCCTGTCCATCACCTAAAGTCACGGTGGGGCTCATTCCTGATAATGCATCCTCTATTGAATCCCATCCCACTACTTTATTATCACCCTGCTGAGTAATAAAAAATCCTATATCAGTTAAAGCGGCACTTTGAGCAAATGAAGTATATCCCGGCACGATTCTTAGATTACCCGTGCCCAATTCAGTAAATTTAATTGCTTTCACGCTAGCACCGTCAGCTGGATACGCTGCGATTACCAACCATTCATTATCCGCATCTAACCGGCCGGGGCTCTGTGACATATCAAACTGGTACTTTGGTTCGTCATTTTGACTTGGTATGCCTTCCCAAACCCAGACCTTATTCAGCTGAGAGCTAGACAATGCAAAATACGTTCCATTGTATGCAACGCCTCTTAGGTCCTGTAACTGAATTGATCCAATGTTGCCATCTATTTCAATCTCCGGTAATTCACCAGTACCATCAAAATTTTTCCAGCCATATATGCCTGTATTTCCAGCTAAAAAGACAGTGTCCTCATACACGGAAATATCCCATGGCGCATTTTCAAATCTCCGATAAAACAGATCCGGTACTGCCCCAGATTCACCTGGTATTTTATTCCACACCGATAGAGATCTATCAAAGTCAGATGCCACAAATAAACGCTTGCCATTTGAACCAGGCACACCATTTTGGATAAGCCAGTTTTCGTAATATGGGTTTACATCAGGTGAGGTTGCTCCTAATGACCAATCAGGGCTCTGGTCAGGGCCGTCAGGTAATGCATTGTAGACAGATACCCTTCCTCCATTATATTCAACTACAAACAGCTTCCCATCAACATATTCCGCATCGTTTCCATCACCGCCTTGCCATCTGTGTCCTACTCCTGGCAAAGCTTCACGCTTATTGCTCGAAGCCTCCTCGGTTGTCCCGGGCAGCTGATCCCACCAAGCCAGACTTTCGCCTCCTTGCTGTATTGCAACTAACTTCTCACCGATAATTGTTCCGCCAACCCAGCCAGACAGACAGGCATCCGGCGCTTGATTAGTTTTAGTTGGCCAACTTGCCCAAATATGGCTAACCGCTCCGTCGCGACATTCAGTCTTACCGTTTTCATCACCAGTCAAAATGTACTCCCCATTTGAGACAATCATTCTTGGAGTACCCATTCCCGCATATTTAATATGCAGATCCGGCTGAACAGAGCCTGATGAAGGGAATGAATTCCAAATAATAAGCTTGCTGCCATTATCCCCGCCTCCAGTTACAGCAATGATGACCTTTTCTCCATTAGTCCAAACTCCCCACGGCCATGCACTTTGTGTGCGTATAAGTGAATCGATATTAATTTCGAAGTCGGCTGCTTGCCCTGAAACGGACGGGAAACTAGTCCATACAAGAATTCGATTATTATTGGAATCTGCTACTAAAACTTTACCGTCAGGAGACATAGTTACTTGGCCTGGAAAGTCTAAGCCATCTAACCCTTTACCCTCTAACTGAGTTTCAAAATTAGCCTGTCCTAAAACCAGATCTGGAGCAACATTACTTGATGGAATAGATGTCCATATTAAAACTCTGTTATTGTTTCTGTCAGTTACCGCTAAGCGCGTACCATCGGTTGCTATTGAAACTGGATGGTTAAATAGAGATGGTCCTCCAGATTTATTAAAACCATACCCAGACAGCCATAGTGAAGCATCTTGACCAACAGTAAATGATGTTTTTGACGATGGCTCCGCCTCTATATAAGACGAGGATTGCTGTTTCACAGTCAAAGCATAATATCCATCCGGATCATTTTGCGGCCCATCGCTAGGCTGTCCCTCTCCTCCATCAGGAGAACCATGTTGACCACCTTCCTGAGCAGATGACAAAAGAATTTCTACATCAGCGCCTACTGCTAATAGACACAATGCTGCTTCGTCATGCATGTTTCCAGTAATTTCATCCTGATTTCTTAGCAAATCCATGTCTATTGACTGACTTAAACAGATGTCAAAACCTGGAGGCCAAGGAATACGGCGTGTCAAAACATCATGAGTTAAATTCGATGGATACATTTGAACTGCTAATGCTATGTCACCCTGACGCTCATCCATGCTTCGGTCTTCAGATTCACGATCCATTTCATCGGATTCAGGTCTCCTGTCTTCATCCGAAGGTCTATCCCTTTCATCACTTTCTGATCGACGATCGTCATCTGGGGGGCCATCCGGTTCAGGTCCTCTTCCAACTGATTCTGAAAACATTAAAGAACTTGGATCAATGTCGAGTATCAAAAGACACATAGCTGCTGCATCATGGATAGGAATCGAAAAAGATCTGGCATCTCGCAAGGAATTCATGTCTATTCCCGATCGGCTCAAACACATATCAAATCCCTGAGGCCAAGCCCTAGGATCTGTAAGTAACTGCTGCGTTAAATCAAAAGGGTACCTTTGCTGGGCTAAGGCCAAATCGTCTTTCTGGTCTGGTTCTGGAACAGGATCAGAAACTCCCATCTCTGCCTGATCGATAGCCTGTGATTCCTCAACAACGCTGGTATCTACAGCTTGCTCGGGGGTGACTGATTCCTGTGCTTCGACGACATTCGTGTTAGCAGACGGAGTTTCGGTATCTGTTCCTGAAATATCAGGAGTGTCGCTGGTGGAATCTTGCTGAGAATCATTTGAATCAGAAACTTGCCTCTGAGATTCAACCTGAGGCTCGCTAGCCGGAGTTGACCCTGCGCATGCAAATAAACTGAGAATAGTAAACAGGGTAAAAGTATAGAAACTTATTCTTAGAATTATGTAAACCTCTTTTTCTTATAAATAGTGGCTCCGCAGGTAAGATTCGAACTTACGACCGGTCGGTTAACAGCCGACTGCTCTACCACTGAGCTACTGCGGAATAAATGCACATTAATAATGCTCAGGATTCATTATGATCAACGAAAATTATACCATCAGATATTAGTCTACCCAAGGCAAGGCTTGAATACCATAGTAGCAAGAATAAGCTACTATTAATCCTTTAAGAATCTTCCCCACAAATACTATTAAGAAAAACTTTTTTACAGGATATTTTGTTGCGCCGGCCGCTATGCCGACTATATCAAATAAAGGATTCGGAATAATTGACACAATGAATATGACCAAAGCTCCTCTTTTCTCCATCCAATCCTTAACCCATCGATATACCCTGCTTTTATCTAAAAGGCCTTTGCCTCCGAATCCAACAGCATAGCCTGTTACTTCTCCAATTGTCTCACCGATAGCAGCTAATAATCCCAACGTAAACGGATTTAGAATCGCACTAACTGTACATAGAGAAATCAGGCCAGGCACAGGAAGCACCATAGA
>MDTE01141181.1_pt1 | contig 13183 bp, 8 predicted proteins | sample 811231 | NCBI WGS metagenome assembly MDTE01 (sample SAMN05326651, study PRJNA326480) | marine metagenome | isolation source: seawater | place: Indian Ocean: Red Sea | collected 2010
CCTCCGCCGAAGGTCCCAGACCTTCCTTCTGACGAGGCGGACCTGGGTGATGTGACGCTTCGGGAATTGCTTGTGCGTCATCGGAAAGTTGCCGCTTGTGCCGGGTGTCATGCCCGTTTCGATTCGTTCGGCCTCGTGTTCGAGGGCTATGGGCCAGTAGGTGAGCGACGAACAAAGGATGGGGGCGGTCGGTCTGTGGATAATCGCGCAGAGTTTCCGGGGGGAGGGCGAGGCGCAGGACTGGAAGGTTTGCGGCAACACCTGGTGGAAAAACGTCGTGAACAGTTCGTCGAAAACGTTGTGCGACGGCTGTTTGCCTATGCACTCGGCCGCCGTTTGATGCTTTCAGACCGGCGAAGAGTCGAGGCGATGAAATCAATGCTGGTGAAGGATGGTTATCGAATCCGAGGGCTTGTCGAGCAGATCGTTTTGAGTCGGCAATTTCTCGAAAAACGTGATCGGGAGTTCCGGGTGTCGCGATGACGCGGCCAGGCGTCGGATATTGCCGATGTCCTCCGGACCGACTCTGCTATAGTACGGGCGAAACGTCCAGGCCTTGGGTTGGAGTGTCGACACGATGAGTGCTGAAGCGATGCGATCGCAGCGACGTGCTTTCCTCCGCGGTGCCGGCGTGACGATGGCGCTTCCGTGGCTCGAGTCGATTCCCACATTGGCCGCTCCCGCCCAGAAGGCCGGGAGTCCATATCCGAAACGGTTCGCAGCCTTGTTCATGGCTAACGGCGTGAACCCGTTGCACTGGTGGGGGCGCGAGACCGATTCGGGACTGGAGCTTGGCAAGAGCCTGAAACCACTGGATCCGGTTCGCGGCAAGGTCAACGTCATACATGGGCTGTTCAACAAGAACGCGACCGGCGTGGGCATTCATCCCGGCCAAACCGGCAACATTCTCTCTGGGGTCTCACTGCAGAAAGGAGCGGTGATCCGCGGCGGCGTCAGTATGGACCAGGAAGTGGCCCGCCGGTTCGAGGATCAGACGATCCAGCCAAGTCTTGTGCTGGGCTGTGAACAGCCGATCACGGGGTATCACGAGACGAACTTCTCGATGGCCTACAGTTCGCACATCTCGTGGCGGGATGTGACCGCGCCGGTTCCAATGGAAGTGTACCCGTCATTGGCTTTTGACAGCCTGTTTGACAACAGGGGCAGCCGGCGGACGCAGAGCATCCTGGACCGGGTGCGTTCGGAAGCGTCGGGGTTGAGGCTGAGGGCCAGCTTTGCTGACCGGGCGAAGCTCGATGAGTATCTGACCAGCGTGCGGGAGATCGAGCGACGGATTGAACGGGTCAGGAAACTCAAGGACCGGGCCGAAAAGAATGCCGGCAAGGCGAACAAGCCACTTGTGGCCATGCCCCGTCCCGATGACGGACTTCCCGAGGACATTCGGGAGCACATGCGATTGATGTGTGACGTGATCGCCTTGGCGTTCCAGACAGACAAGACGCGGGTGGCCACACTGTTGCTGTGCCGTGACATTTCGGGGTTGTTTTATCCGTTCCTGGACGTGAGGCGCAATCACCACACGTCCTCCCATTACGACAATTCCGACGCGTACGAACGGGTCTCACGTTACTACTGCAGCCAATTGGCCTACCTGGCCAAGAAACTCGACGCGATGCCCGAAGGGGACGGGACGGTGCTGGATCACTCGTGCCTGTTGTTCATCAACAACATGTGGTCGGGCAGCGCGCACGATTCGAAGAAGGTGCCCTTGATCCAGGTTGGTGGTCTGGACGGAGCGATCCGGACGGGCCGCGCGCTTGATTATCTGGAAAAGGGTGACGAGAACCGGAAACTGTGCAGCTTGTATCTCTCGATCATGGATGGTCTGGGTGTGAAATTGCCTCGTTTCGGCGATGCCGACACGCGACTGGCCGGATTCTAGGGAAACCTGCGGAGTACGGGCGACAGGCCCGTCCCGCCCCAGGGCCTCGCACGTAAATACTCATGTCCGACAGATCCGACCCATTTCCGCGGATCGTATTGGCGTCGACAGATCCGGATCTTCCCGACGATCTTCCCGTTGGTGCAGCCAAGTATCGGGATTTTCAGCCGATCGCCCGGGGAGCCAAGGCCGAGTTGCGTGCGTGCTGGGACACGCTCATGGGGCGACGGGTGGCCATGAAGACGTTGTTGCCGGATTGTGCCGACGATCCAGACGAACGCCGGAGATTTCTGCGCGAGGCACGCGTCACCGCTCAGCTACAGCATCCCAATACCGTGCCGGTTTATGAGATCGGGCGGCACGAGGACGGGTGGCTGTTTTTTACGATGAAATGCATCGCGGGCGAGGACCTGTTCAAGGTCCTGCAACGGCTCAGTTGGGCGGACAACGTCACGGTGGAACAGTTTCCGACCGGGCGGTTGGTCGACATCGCCGTGCAGGCGTGCCAGGCCTGTGCTTACGCACACGCGCACGGCGTGGTGCACCGTGACCTGAAACCGGAAAATATCTGGGTGGGTGAGTTCGGCGAGGTGATTGTGCTGGACTGGGGTGTGTCCAAGGTGTGGGGAGCAACCGATCCGGTTGTCGACGGACTGGGCACTCCCGTGCTCGACACCGAATTGGACCAGGAGCTTTCGCCGCTCACGCGTGTCGGACAGCGGCCGGGAACCCCACTGTACATGTCGCCGGAACAGGTCCTGGGCAAGCACTCGATTGACGAGCGGTCCGACGTGTTCAGCATGGGCGTGGTTCTTTACGAAATGCTCGCATTGCGAGAACCGTTTCGGGGCCGAACGGTGCGGCAGACCTTCGAGAATATCTTGCACGATGAACCGCAGTCGCTTCGGGAGTCCGCTCCCGAACGAGGGATCCCCGAGTCCCTGGAGTCCATCGTCCTCAAGGCCATCGCAAAAGATCCGGCCGAGCGGCATCAATCGATGGTCGAATTGATAGACGGGCTGGAATCGGTCCGCCGTGATCTGTCGCTGGACGGAAAGTGAGGCGGTGACCGGCGGCTTGACATCGGAATGCCGGGTCGGTGACAACTGTTCGACGCCGCAGGAACGTCGTTGAGGGGAGTGCAATGAAGGCGATGAGCGATTCGAGTGGCCGATTGTTGGCCGGGCTGCTTTTGGCTGGATTCATCGTTGGAGCCTGCCGTGCCGATGGGCCGGAGCGAAAACGGCCTAACGTCCTTTTCCTGGTCTGTGACGATCTGAACTGCGACGTGGGCTGCTATGGCCATCCGCAGGTCAAAACTCCACACATCGACCGGTTGGCCAGCCGCGGCGTTCTCTTTTCGAGCGCGTTTTGCCAGTTCCCGCTTTGCGGTCCGAGTCGAGCGTCATTTCTGACCGGGATGTACCCTGACCAGACCCTGGTTCGACGCAATGCCATCTACATTCGCGAGCACATTCCCAATGTGGTGACCATGCCGCAGATGTTCCGGCGCAATGGGTATTTTGCGACCCGGATCGGGAAGATGTACCACTACAACGTCCCGAAACACATCGGCACCAGCGGTCATGATGATCCCTATTCGTGGAATCAGACGTTCAATCCTCGTGGCCGAGACGTCGACGAGGAATCGAAAATCTTCAGCCTCCGCAAAGGACAGTTCGGTGGAACGCTGAGTTGGTTGGCTGCTGAGGGGACTGACGAGGAGCAGACCGACGGAATCGCCGCGACGCTGGCTGTCGAACGCCTGAAGGACCACGCCAAAACCGGCAGGCCATTCTTCTTGGCCGTCGGTCTCTACCGGCCACACACGCCCTATGTGGCGCCCAGGAAGTACTTCGATATGTACCCGGTAAAGTCTATCCAGGTCCCGAAGGTTCCCGAAGGGTACTTTGACACGCTTCCGATGGCGGCACGGCAGACGATTCTCAGAAAGCGTGACCAGGTCAATCTGCCCGAAAAGCTGGCTCGTGAAGCCATCCAGGCTTATTACGCGTCGATCACCTTTGCCGACGCCCAGATCGGTCGGATCCTCAAGGCTCTGAAGCAGACAGGCCTCGACAGGAACACCGTGGTCCTGTTCACCTCCGATCACGGTTACCACATGGGTGAGCACGGGCACTATCAGAAAACGACTTTGTTCGAGAATTCGGACCGGGTTCCGTTGGTGATTGCCGGGCCAGGAGTGACGGCACGAGGAACCACTCATCGTCATCCCGTTGAAATGGTGGACTTTTATCGGACGCTGGCTGACCTGTGTGAACTGAAAACACCGGGGACCGTTACCGGTCTCAGCCTGGCTCCTGCGCTGGTCAAACCGTCCAGGGCGATTCGGTCTTCGGCTTTGACACAGTACTCGTCGGGGTACAGCCTGAGGACGGCTCGGTATCGGTACACTGAATGGGGACAGGACGGAGCCGGAGGGGCCGAGTTGTACGATCGCGACGAAGACCCTGAGGAACTCGTCAACCTGGCGGACCGAGAGGAAATGGCGGCTACCCAAAAGGGGTTGTCCGGCCTGCTGCGGGAGCGAGTGTCCACGGCGCGACAAAAACCCAAGGGGTTGGTCCAGATCGAGTTCAAGAACCGACGGCGGGTACGATGACACGTCCGATGTGGGAACTGACAGTGCTGCTGGTGGCGATGATGGTTTCTCCCGTTGTCCTCCGTGGCGAAGATATGCCCACTGTTCCAGATGGGTTCAGGATCTCGCTGGTTGCCAGAGAACCGCTGGTTCGCAATCCGTGTGCGATGGTCTTTGACGCACAGGGCCGGATGTGCATTGGGATGGGCCCGCAGTACCGAAGTCCCAGGCCGGAGACGCCTGGTGACAGCGTGTACATTCTCACCGACAGCGACAACGACGGTGTCTATGACAAGCGTCACGTCTTTGCGACGGGTTTTAACAGCATCCAGGGAATGGCGTGGCATGGTCGCGACCTGTGGATCGCCAACTCGCCAGATCTGACCGTTGTTCGCGACCTGGACGGCGATGATGTGGCCGACCGGTACACCCGCCTTTACACAGACCTTGGAAATCTTGAGCACGGTCTTCACGGACTGCATTGGGGGCCCGACGGCCGGATGTACATGTCGAAGGGCAATTCCAAGGGATTGACTCGCCCGGGGCGGCTGGCCCCCCTGCCCTTCCGCGAACTCTGGGGCGTCCGGTCTCCGAAGAACTCGCCGAGTTTTCCCGCGCCGCGTGTATCCGGGCCAGAGGATTACGAAAAGAACTACCACGATCCCGCTGATGACTGGGGGCGAGAGGGGGGCGTTCTGGTTTGTGATGATGGCGGAAAGAACCTGGAGATTGTGTCGCGAGGATTCCGCAACCCCTGGGATATTGCCTACGACAGCGGGTTCAATTTCCAGGGCACCGACAACGATCAGAACGAAGGCGATCGAGTCTTCAACCCTTTCTTTGGGTCTCATTACGGTTGGGGGCATCCGTGGAGTTCGCACTGGAGTGGGGAGGCCCACCTTCCGACATCGCGTATCACCGGCCCTGTGTTTCACGGGTCCGGTACAGGAATCACCTTTTACGACGACCCACACTTTCCCGAACCGTTTCGGAAGGTGTGGTTCTTCAATGACTGGTTGAGGCGAACCACCTATTATTACCGGCCAGGTTGGCGCGGGGCTCTGATTGAACCCGAAGGAGGCCAGTGGCGAGAATTTGTTCGCGGAGGCAAGTCGCTCTTCAAGCCAACGGATGTCGAGGTGGGACCGGACGGATGCCTGTACATCCTGGGCTGGGGGACCGCCTATGGTGCGGTGCTGGACAAGCAGGGCCGGCAAATCAACGAAGGCCGCGTGTTCCGCGTGACATGGGGTGACCGAGGCCGCGACGTGCAGCCGATGCTGTCCGACCTGGCGAGGCTGGCGCCCGAGACGTTGATCAACGGATTGGGGAGTTCGATTGAAGCGAGGCGCGTCGATTTGCAGGAGGAGTTGATCCGACGTGGTTCAGCGGTCGTCGATCGCCTTGCTCGAACTGTGGATCGCGAGAAGGTGTCGGAGAGAGTGTGTACGTGGGCGGCCTGGGCGCTGGGCCGGATCGGACTGAGCGATCGCTCGATCGATGGCCGTGTTGTCGAATGGGTCAGGCCGGGCCGGCCGACCACACTTCGGGTGCAGGCCCTGCGAATTCTATCCCATCGGGTGCGACTCACTGGAAGGAACCGTCCACTGCCGGAGGCTGTGTCAGAAGCACTGAACGATTCCGAGGCGAGAGTGCGGATGGCAGCCGTTCTGGCAGTGCGGCGCAGCCACGATCTGGCCAAGTTGCCGACGCTACTGCAGCGGATGAAAGTCGAACGCGATCGGACTGTCTTTTATGTGGGCTGGCAGGCGATGCGGCAGTTGATGACCAAGGCGGCGTTGCGGACGACGTTGGCACAACGGGAAGGTGGGGTCCGCCTGGCTGCCCTGTTGGCGTTAGCGGAAGATCACGCGGTCGACGCCGTGGCTGTGAAGCCGTTGCTCAAGGATGGCGATGCAAGAGTCAGGGGCGTGGCGGCCCTGTGGATGGCCCGAGGGGCGGGCAGCCCGTTGGTGCGAGTCAATCCGGCTGGCGGAGAGTTTCGCGACCGCGTGAAAGTGACGGTAGAGGCCGGTGTCAAGCCGGGGGTGGTGTATTACAGCGTCGACGGCACGGTGCCGACGATGCGGTCTCCCAGATGGGGTGGGGCTCGTGTGTTCTCTCGCAGCCTGGTGCTGAAGTTGGCGGTGTTTGTCGGAGAACAACGGGTTGGCCCTGTCGGCGAATATCGATTCACGCGAATTTCCATCAGTGAGGCTGCGAGCCGCAGTGGTGTGATTGCCGCAAGGGCACGCAGTGGCCGGGCGTATCGGATCGTCGACGGCGGCCTGCAGAAGGGGCGATTGGCATACACCGATCGTTCGTATGCGTTCAAAGACATCCCCTCCGGCTTTGCGGGTTCGTTGATTGTTCAAACGGCCAACGAAGATGCATCCTCCAGGGGTGACGAGTTTCTCAATATCGATACGGTTATCCCGGTGACGTTGTATCTTGGTCACGACACACGGGTCTCCCGTCCTCCGGGTTGGATGCGGGGGAAGAAGAAACAGCAGTTTCGCAGGACCAACATCATGGTCAGTACCAGTGATGCCACCTTCCGGCTGTTTGAACGCAAGTGTCCGGCAGGACGGATTGTGATTGGCGGGAATACCGATGATGGCTTGGACGGAAACAAGTCAAACTTCCTGGTCATCATTCGCCCGGCTGGACTTCCTCGCCTGGAGAAGCAGACCACGGTGAAATCCGTCCTGCCGTTGCTGTCCCGTGGAAAGGCCGAGCGAGGGAAAGCACTGTTTTTTTCCACCGGTGGTGCTGGATGCGCGAAGTGTCACCGGACGGATACGAAACAACCTCCCGGCTTCGGTCCTGATCTGGCCAGTCTGCTCAAACAGGCCGACCCTACGAAGGTCGTGACGTCGATTCTGGATCCCAGCGTCGAGATCAAAGAGGGATTCACGATGCTGTTGATCGTTACCGACGAGGGAAAGACACTCACGGGCATCCTGGCCAGTGAGACGGGAGCCACGTTGACTTTGCTGCAGCCCAATGGTCGGACGGTGGTCGTGCCGAAGGGATCTGTCGATGAGCGAATCAGCCAGAAAGTGTCACCAATGCCCTCGTTTGAGCGACTGTTGACACCGGGACAGGTGGCCGACGTGACGGCCTATCTGATGAGCCTGCGTTCGGAGAGGTCTCCAGGTAGCCGATAAGCCTCTGGTTTCCACTCACTTGGCGGCGGTGCATGGCCAGGAGTGTGTTGCGGTCGGGGTGATCAACACCGCCCATGCGATCGGATTGGACAGATGGACGAGTGGTCACCTTGAACGGAACGGGGCCAGCAGCCAGGTCAGGTGCAACGAGCAGGGCCAGCGAGAGCAATGCGAGCGTGCGAATTGCCGCGATGATCATTCTGGTTCGGCTGGTTACTGGTGTGCGATTCGAACCGGGGGCAATTGATTGACGAGGCCGGCCTTGGTCCGTTTCAGTTCTTTGATCGTGTTGCGCCGGAACCGAGAGAGTCGGCCTGAGTGGGCCGGGTCGAGAGCAAGGTTGTTGAGTTCGTCCGGGTCGGAGATCAGGTCGTAGAGTTCCTCGATCTGGTTGTCTTCCATTGTGCGGATGTACTTGTACCGGCCCTTGGCCAGTGAAACCCACCAAGGGACGCCACCACTGTCGAGCTGTGATGAGTTGGGCGGGATCGCGTTGGTGTCGTCCCCGTATTTCCGCTGCGTGTAGATGGTCAGGGTCGGATGGGACCATCTCGCCCCCGGTTTTCTCAGCAGTTTGGTCAGGTCGTGCCCGTGCATCTTCCATGGCAGTTCGATGTCAGCGAACTCGAAGAACGTCGGGACCAGGTCCACGCCGGCTACCGGGTGCCGGCAGACCTCTCCCTCGGGAACCCGGCCGGGCATGCTGACGATCAGCGGCGACCGTATGGTTCCGTCATAGGGGGCGATCTTGCGACAGAATCCGTGCTGTCCCCAACCAAAACCCTGGTCCGCAGTAAACACGACAAGGGTGTTCTCGTACTGGCCGGTGGCTTTGAGTGTCTGGATCAAGGTGCCGACTGACTCGTCCAGGGCGCGGACGCCCTGGTGATACTGTCGAACCCAGTCGGTCAACGTGTTGCCATGGATCCCCCTGGTGCCTTCGACCGTCTGGCCGCCAAAACTTCCGCCTTTCAACTCGGGGCGACCGTTCGCGTCTTTGACCCAGTACTCGATCCTTTGCATGTAATCGGGCTTGCCTGGCCGCGGAGGAAAGATGTCCTTGGGCGTGGGGACCCGGATGCCGGGGTAGATGTTCAGGTGCCTTTTGGCGGGCGTGAAGGGGCCGTGGACGGCTCCGTAGCACAGCCAGAGGTACCAGGGTTTATCCGCCTGACGGTTGGCACCGCGAATGTAGTTCACCGCCCACTTGGTGTAATTGTCGGTTGAATACCCTTTTGTGAGCTTTGCTTTGCCACCGTTGGTTTCGATCAACTGGTCGTAAAAGTAGTTGCCCGAGTTGTCTGGATGTCTGGGGCGATTCCAGACAACCTGGTAGTCCCAGTCTCGGCCAAAACCGGTGTCGGTTCCGGTGTGCCACTTTCCGATCTGGGCAGTCTGGTAACCATTCTTGCGGAACACCGATGGCCAGAACGGGGCTTGTTTGGGGTCGTAGGTGCTGCCGGGGTACTTGCCCTCCATTTTCAGCGACTTGACACCGTAGGGATGGTGGCCGGTGAGCAGGGCAGCCCGTGAAGGCAGACACCAGGTGCCAATGTAGGCGTGGGTGAACCGGACCCCTCGTTTGGCCAGGGCGTCGATGTTGGGAGTGTTGACGAACTTGTAGGCCTCGGGGTAGCAACTGACTGTTCGGTACGATTGATCATCGGTGTAGATGAACAGGATGTTCGGGCGGTCTTTGCCCACTGCTTTCGGAGCAGGCCAAAAGGCAATCGCGACAAGGCAAAGAGGAATAAGGCGGTGCATCAGGCTCCCTTGGGGCGTCCCCAGTGGTTTCTGTAAGGGCGTGACATAAGGTTGTCGGCTTCAGCATCGCCGAGCACGCGTTCGGTGTCGGGGTCGAATCGGAATGACCGACCCAGCCGGGTGGCGACGTTGCCCAAGTGGCAAAGCGACGTGGTCAGGTGTCCCAGTTCGATGTCGCCGTTGGGGACCTGGCCGGTCCTCACACAGTGCAGAAAGTTCCTGACGTGTTTTTCGGCGTTCTGTGCCTCGGGAACGACCTTCACATCGATCCGTCGATTCCTCTCTCCGTAGACGGCAATTTTGCCGCGGCGGCTGAGAAACATTTGTCCTTTGGTTCCGTAGAACTCGGCACCACTGTCGACATTGTGAGGGTAGTTCGTCGACCAGAGCCGCTGCTCGTACATCAGGAGTTTCTGGTCGCCAGTTGCTCCGCTGCCGGGGTACTGGAAAGCGACTTGCTGGGTGTCCGGGAACTGTTGGTCGTCATCGAAGAAGAACTTGCCGCCAGAGGCCGACACCATCGACGGATGTTTGTCGACACCCAAGCCCCATCGGGCGTAATCGATGTCGTGGACACCGTCATTCCCCATGTCTCCGGTGCCGAAGTGGTACCACCAGTGCCACCCCGACGGCGTTCGGTTCGCCTGGTATGGGATGAACTCGGCCGGGCCGACCCAGTTGTCGTAGTCCAGCGTGGTCGGAGGGCTGCCGGGCTTGCCCTTGCCGATGTTGCCCCGTCGCTGGATGTTCCAGGCTTTGCAGACCTTGACGTCGCCGATGATGCCATCGCGGAGCAACTTGACCGCATCGATCATCATCGTGGTGCTGCGCACCTGGGTTCCGTGCTGGACAACCCGTTTGTTGCGACGTGCCGCTTCGACAAGCAGGCGGCCCTCCCGAACATTGTGGGAGCACGGCTTTTCGACGTAGACGTGTTTTCCGGCCTCGCAGGCGAGGATGGCCGCTGGCGAGTGCCAATGATCCGGGGTGGCGACGATGACGGCATCCAGCGTGTCATCAGCAAGGACTTTTCGGATGTCGTCGCTCGTTTTGACTTTTTCACGAGCCAGTTTTTGGCCTCGTTTCAGTCGGCCCGTGTCTACATCGCAGACCCAGGACAGGCTTACTCCGGGGTTCGACTGAAAGACACCGGCGAGGTACGATCCGCGTCCCCCGCACCCAATCAGTGCCACGGACAGAGGCTTTTTGGCATCTGCTGCGCCGGCGTGGTGAACGTAGGAGGCGAGGGACAGAGAGGCGGCTGCAGTTGAGGTGGCCTGCAGAAAGTTGCGGCGAGTTGGAGATGTCATGACCGTTGTTTCCCGTGGGAGTCAAAGTCAGGTAAGGGGCCTCTGTGGTAGGGATTCTACGAATCCTTCGTGAGGAATGTCACGGTGGGGAGTCCAAACGAATGACGAGGGTCAATTCCTCGGCTGGTGTGGAGAATGTTTCAGGTGGCGGTCCAGAAACCTGTCGGCCAGTTGTCGCGACGATGGGGGAAACGAATGGCCGATACCGGGGTAAGCCGCTTGCAACCGGGCGCGGGCTGCGAAGAGACCATAGACCGGTCGGGCGGCGTCAACAGAATCCAGAACACCGGTGTAGTCAAAGTCAGTGTCGCCTCGAGCAGCAATCGCAAGAAATGGCCTGGGCGCGAAGGTCCCGATGATCTCAGGGAAATCGAATGGCAGGCGGTCGGCGTTGTTACCGAAGTGCGAACGGATTCGAGGCATGTACCGCGGACCGGTCCACGACGGAACGTCGTCCTTGTGAAAACGGGTGAAACCGCAGTTGGAAATGATCACGCGAATCCGTGGTTCGAACGCCGCCGTGAAGATAGCGTTGTGCCCACCCAGTGAATGTCCGATCACGCCAATTCGGGCAGGGTCAACTCTGTCTAGTGTGGTGAACAGGTCGACGGCGCGGATGTTGTCCCAAATCGCTTTCATGGTTCCGCTTGCGTATCCGTGACGTGACGAAAAGTCGAACGTGGACTCGCCGAAACCGGGGTAATCGGGAGCCAGCGTGACGTAGCCTCTTCTCGCCAGGTGAACGGCGTGAGCCAGGTCCGGATTGCCAGCCAGGCCTGCGGCTTCCAGTTTTCCCACACGGTTGGTTTGTTGAAGGCAGAGGATGGCTGGATGGCGGCGGGCGGGTGTGACATGTGCCGGCAAAAACAGGTAGGCGGCCACTCGTCCGCTCCGATCGCTGCGGAACGTGAGCTTGCGGCGGGTGATCGCGCCCAATTGGACGGTCTCGGAGATCCGCACGTCCAGTGGAACTCGGGACTCGCGGTCCGGGAGTTGACCCATGACCTGTTGCAACCCGCTGAGGATATGTTGACGGCGGATACGCCAGTCTTTCAGTGATCGGACAGGCCTCGCGTCTCCGGCTTTGTTGCGAACGACCATCAGGTTCTGGTGTTGACGGTAAGTCACCTTCGGACGAGGTGGCGCCTCAGATGGAACGGGTGGCGTGGTTTGACCGAAGACGGGCGACGTGAAAAGAAGACAGGCGATGACGACGGTGTGACGCATGTTGGACTCCCAGGCCTTGCCCTCCTAGATTACCGGGATGTTGGCCATATCGCATATCGTCCGATAGCGTGCGGTCATGCGTGGTGGTTCTTCGAATCTGATCCGCAAAAATCGTTTGCCAGATAGAGAGTGATCTTTGAGATGACGTTGCACCCCGAATCACGTCGCTTGCTGGACGAATTGGAGCAACTGGCTTTGCCTCCGATCCAAACACAGACACTCGAAGAGGCTCGCAAACGGCTGGTGGCTCCGGAAGAGCCGTTGGAAGTGGTGGGGGAGATTGTGGACGAGGAGTTCGACGGTCGCGGTGGTTCGGTGCGGGTTCGCAGATATCATCCGCGTCACGGCGGGGCCGGACCGCTCAACCTCCTGGTCTTCTTTCACGGTGGAGGCTGGGTGATCGGGAGCATCGAGACGCACGAGAATCTGTGTCGCCAATTATCCAATGCGTGTAACGCGGTGGTGGTGTCGGTCGATTACCGGCTGGCGCCGGAATCCCCTTTTCCCGCACCTGTTGAGGATTGTGTCGCAGGACTGGAATGGGCGGTGGCGTGCCGCGACACCTGGGGTGTCGACGGGATTACCGGCGTGGCTGGTGATAGCGCGGGGGGGAACCTCGCTGCGGTTGTGGCGTTGAATGCTCGCGACAGTGCCGCATCGCGGGTTGACTGCCAGATCCTGCTCTATCCAGTCACCGACCGAAATTTGGATACCCGTTCCTACCTCGACATGGCAGAAGGATACGGACTCACACGCAAGGCGATGGCGTGGTTTTGGCAGAACTATATGGGCGAGCAAGACGCATCACAGCCGTTGGCGTCACCATTGCAGGCTGAGTCGGTAGCGAATTTGCCTCCGACGTTCGTTGTGACGGCAGAATACGACACGTTGCGAGATGAGGGCGAAGCCTATGCCGACCGCCTGCAAGAGGCCGGCGTGAGTGTTTTGCGAGAATGCGTCCCCGGGATGCTGCATGGTTTTCTGATGCATCCTGGCCGATTCCCGGAAGTCGGACAGGTGATCGGCCGCATCGGGAAATGGACACAGCAATGCGAACAGGCAGGTGCTACTTGACGGGGCGACGTCGGAAATAGTCCAGCCGTCGTGCCACCTGGCCACCGGTAAAACGCGGTTGGAGACGCGTTGTGTCGATTGTCAGGCCGCGATGGTCACGGAGATAGACGAAGGTGTTGAGCACCAGCAAGGC
>MDTE01023426.1_pt1 | contig 13179 bp, 6 predicted proteins | sample 811231 | NCBI WGS metagenome assembly MDTE01 (sample SAMN05326651, study PRJNA326480) | marine metagenome | isolation source: seawater | place: Indian Ocean: Red Sea | collected 2010
AAGACGCGATCGACGTCCGCGAAGAAGAAGAAGAAGAAGAAGAAGAAGAAGGCGGTGCAGGGTCAGCGAACCGGTGGGACGCCGGCGATGGGCGTGGATCCGTTGGTGATCGGCGCCGGCGCGGCGGCGCTCGGCGCGGTTGGATATTTCGCGTGGACCAAGCTGAGGGGCGGCGCCGGCGGCGGTGGAGCGGCGAGCGTCGATGGTGGTCGGGGCGACGATGGGAACGTCGGTGGTGACGCCGGAAGCGCGGACGTGGCGGTGGAGGGGATGACGCTGTCGGCGATGGGATTGTCGAGCGGCGGCGACGTGCCCGTGACGAGCGACGAGGGCATGGACGGGCCGGTGTCCGCGGCGCCGGTCGAGAAGGAGAAACAGAAAAAGATCATCACGCGAGAGGCGAAAAGGAGACTGCGAGACGTCATGGATGAACTTCGACGCGTGCAGACGGTGGACGTGAGCGGGAAGAATCTCGGTGACGAGGGCGCGTGTTTCATCGCCGAGGCGTTTGCGTACAACAACGTCGCCTCGTGCGTCGATTTGAGCGCGAACGGTATCGGTACGGAGGGCATCACGGCGTTGTGTGAGGCGCTCAAGTGTAACGACACGCTCACGATGTTGTCGCTCGCGAGTAACTCGCTCGGTGACGACGGCGCGACCGTGTTGGCGGAATACTTGAAGACGGATCAAAAGATTACGACGCTCAACCTCAACGCGTGCTCCATCGGCGATGAGGGCGCCAAGGCGCTTGCGGAAGCGCTCAAGACGAATACGACCATCACATCTCTCGAGATGAACAACAACGTCGTCGATTACGAAGGATCCGGTGCGCTCGCGCAGGCTTTCGCCCAAAACTCGACGGTGGAGTTGCTCGCGTTGAGCGGCAACTACGTCGGCGCGCTCGGCGCGTCCGCGCTGGGCGCCGCTTTCAAGGAGAACACGGGTTTGCGGTCGCTTCAACTCAACGGCAACGACATAGGAAACGAAGGTTGCATCAAGCTCTGCGAAGGTCTCGCCGCTCGCTCGAAGAAAATCAGCAACTTGGATTTGGGGAACAACTCCATCGGTCCCGACGCCGGACCGGCGCTTCGCGACTACCTCAAGGATGACGATTCGCTGACGCATCTGAACTTGTACATGAACGAGCTCGCGAACGATGGTTGCGCCGCGATCGCTGAGGCGCTCAAGGATAACAAGAAGATTGAGTCTCTCGACATCGGCGGTAACAACATCGGAGCTTTCGGCGCGGAGAAGCTCGCCGAGGCGTTGCGCGACAACGGCGCGCTCGAGACGCTCGAGCTCGGATACAACCCCATCGGTGTGCCCGGCGGCAAGGCGCTCGCGGAGACGGTCAAGTTCCACGGTAAATTAAACACCATGCGCATGGGTTGGTGTAAGATTGGCAAGGAGGGCGGCTACGCGTTCGCCGACGCCATCAAGTACTCGTCCTCGCTCGCCGTGTTGGATTTGCGCGGCAACGATCTCGGAGACGACGGCGTCGCCTCCCTCGCGCAATCCCTCGGCGTCGTGAACGAAGTCTTAACCAACCTCGATCTCGGGTACAACGAAATCAAGGACAAGGGCGCATTCGCCCTCGCCCAAGCCATCAAGAACAACGCGGAGGGTTCGCTCCAGACGCTTAGCGTCAACAACAACTACTTGACAAAGTTTGGCGAGGTCGCCCTCACCGAAGCCGTCGAGCTCGTGGAGGAGATGAACGCCGGTCGCGATTTGTACATTCAATTCTGATCGCACGCGCTGAGGAGTGTTTCTCATTCGACATCGAGCGCGCCTCGCCGAGCGGAGACGCGCGCCGGCGTCGCGCGAACAAACACTTTTAACAGACCAATCACGCGTGAACCCGCGCACCCACCCACCCTCGCTCGGCGTTTCCACACCTCTCACATCGCGCGCGCGCCGACGGTCCCTCGAACGGTCGAGTCCGCGCGCGTCGTCCAGCCTCGCGCGCCGACGCTCGACGACTGGCGAAAACGTGACGGTTGGTGTGCGCGTGCGCCACGACCCGTCGCGCGCCCGATGCCCACGGTCGTCTTCGTGCGACACGCGCAGAGTGAATACAACGCCGCCCGCGTGATTCAGGGCCAGATCGATTGCCCGCTCGACGACGTCGGACGCGCGCAAATCGCGCGAGCGGCGCCGGTGGTGGCGAGACATCACGCGGACGCGCGCGCGGTGTACGCCTCCGATCTCGCGCGGGCGAGGGACACGGCGCGCGCGATCGCTCGAGCGATCGGCACGCCACCGATCATCGAGGACGCGCGCGTGCGCGAGCGACACTTGGGGGCGCTGCAAGGGATGCCGGCGAGGGACGTCTCGCGCGCGGCGCCCGAGGCGCGCGCGGCGTGGAAATCGAGAGATATGGACGCGCGCGTGCCCGGAGGGGGCGAGACGTATCGAGAATTGGACGCGCGCGTGCGTTCGTTCTTTCGATCGCTCATCGCGGAGTACGAGGACGGGGATAAGGTGATTTGCGTCACGCACGGCGGCGTGCTCGGGTGGTTGCGTCGACGAGGCGCGAACGGGGACGAGAAAAAATTATGCGCGATGCGTCGAGGGGTGGGGAATCTCGCCGAGTGCGTGGTGCGCGTGAACGCGGCGGATGACGGCGCGTGGCGGTGCGCGTACGAGACGTGGGCGTGTGGGAAATTTTTGGAGGAAACCGCGCTCGCGGCTGACGACGTCTGACGCGGGCGTCGTCGTTCGGGACCGTAGTCGGCGACGCGCGAGAGGCGCGAGGTGCGCGGACTCTCGACGCGAGTTCGCGAAGAGAACGTCGCGCGGAGGGATGCACGCGCGCGCGCGCGCGATGGCGCCCAGAGCGGCGTCCGGACGATTCGCCGCCCACTCCGCGAGCGCCTCCGCTCTCCGGAACAAAATCGCGCGTTTTCCGTCGCGCGCCTCGCGCGCGCGCGTCCACGCGCGCGCGAACGCCACCGCCGATGAGCTCGTTGAGCGCGCGACGACGTTGACGGACGATCTGAAGGCGATGAAGACGACGATGCCGACGATTCGTCGCGTCGTGGCTGGGAACAGGAACGATCTCAAGGCGCTGCAGCTCTATCAAGACGCGCTCGAAGGTCGCGTTCCGGATGACTTCGACGCCATGCAAAAGCTCGAGACGACGCTGGATGATCTCGCGACGTACGTGCAGAGCCGCGCCGAGGAGGAGCAGTTTTGGGCGAAGAGAGAGGGTGAGGTTTCGTCGAGCATCGTGGATAACGCCGACCTGAGCGACGACGAAAAGCGCGAGGTGAGCGGTATGGTGGCCAATGTCGTCACGTGGGGGGTGCAAGGAGCCGTTTGGAACGCACTTATTCTATTAATCGCTTTCGTTTCTCTAGTGACTTTCATTCTACCAAATCAGTGATTTGTTTGTAACGCTAATTACGCGGTCATCGGCACCGAGTCGCCCGAAATTTCAGCCTTTGCGCGCATGGCCGATCGCACGACTTCGGGAGATTTATCTTCCGTGAGCACCTTTTTAAGAATGGATTCCACTGCTTGTTTCTTCGGCGCGTGCGCGGCGAGCGCGGCGAGCGCCGCGACCGCGTCGAGGCGAAGCGACGTCGACGACGTATCCTCCACCGCTTCAACGACGAGACGAAATAAACCTTCAACATCGAAGGAAACGTCGGTGTCTTTCGTTTCCGACAGTAATCTCATCAGGCCCACGATGCTTTTCAATCCTTCGCGTCTCCGTTCGTTGCTCAGCTGTGCGTCGAGACCGCTCGCGCAGAGCTCGGCGCACTTCGACGCGTGCGGTCGAATCGCGTCCAAGGATTTCACGCGGTTCAACACCGTCGAAAGGACGCTCGCAGCCGCAGTCGAAGCCTGACCCGAAGCCCGGATCCGCTTTTCGGCCTCGTACTTGGCGTCTTCCATGCGTTGAAGTGAGCCCGCGGCACCAACGCCGGAATCGATATCGTCCACTCGCGCCGGCGTCGATTTCAGCACTTCGGCGACGACTGGGACGACTTTCGACATCAAACGTACATCGTCACATCCCTCGATCGATGCGATGGCGACGATGCTCGAGTCGAGCGCGTGCAGCGCCGCTTTGCGATAATCCGATTTCGTTCGTTTGCTTTCAGCCAACAGCGCGTCCAACGTGCTCTGTACATCGATTTTTTGCGGGCATCCGGTCGTGAGCGCCGACACGGCTTCGAGCAAACAAATCTTCCCTTCCCATATTCTTCCCGGGAGTTCGCTCACGAGAGTTTCCATGACCTCTTGCGCCTTGGGCGCGATGACGTCCGGAGATTTGAGGGCTATTTCTGTGAACACCTTCGCGGCTTGACGTTTGCGATGCCACTGATTCGAATTTAACAAATCCGATGTGTTCTTCAGAATTTCGTCAAAGTACAGACGTAGACTCGCCGAAACACCGCCCGAGTTTTCATCCCAAACTTCTCTCCACTTTGACTGTCCGGACTCTTCTGAGTCGTGGGCCCCGATGAACGCGAGTGGGAGCACGAACGTCTTTTGCGGACTCAACGCATCCGGGGCGCTTCTCGACAATTCGAGCGAAAGTTGCGCCGCAATGCCTCGCTCGCCGTCGGTTTCGCTCTTCGACAGGCGCACAATCTCCTGCACGAGCGCGTTCACTTGTGGCTCTTCGGCGTACTTGGAGATGGCCGCGATCGCCGCCACGTAGCTCGCTCGAATGGCGGCGGACGCATCGTTCACCGCCGAGGTCAACAACATGTTGAAAAGGTTCGCCGCGTGCGGGCGCACCAACCTTCCTCGTCGCATGCAAAATCTCTGGAGGAACCGTCCCGCTCCAGCTCTGGTGTTCAGACCGACGCCCGTTCTCAGAACGGAGGACATCGTGGACACGAGATCAGACATCACCGTCTCGTCGATGTGCGTCATTAAAAGATCCAACGTCTCTCCCATCGGCGTCGATTTCGCCGCGCGCAAGCGCATGGCTTCGAGCTTTTCTGTCGCCGCCTGACCGAAAGACGCCGCGTGTTGTTCGATGTAATTCAATCTCGAATCTTCCATGCCCGATAACGATTCGAGCAACGTCTTCACGATGTCCGTGATGTGAGGTTTGATGGCGTCGCCGTCGGCGAATTTGACGAGTTTCATGATGACGTCCATGCTCAGCGCTTGCACTTCTTTCACCGGCGATATCAACCCTTTTTGAAGCAAGATCGGCAGCACAATTTTGATCGTCTCTTTCACCTCGGAAGGCCCGCTGTGATGCGCGTCGCATAATCGTAACGTCAACGAACGCAGCGAGCGGCACATGCCTTCGCCGGCGAGGCGCACGGTTTCCTTGATGTCGTCGATGGCGCGCAAACACAGTTCCCATAATCTCGCGAGGTACTGCTCAACCTCTTTAAACGTTCTGCCTGATAAGATATCGCTCAGAGAACTCGCGCTCGACTGACGCGACCGCCAGAGTCGACTTCCGGATTCATTTAAAAGTTCCTCCATGATTGCGTCGAACTGCGCGTCCACCGTCGCCTTTGGAGAATCGACGAGCGATATCCAAATTCCTTTCACCGCCTCTTGCATCTTCGGATTCGGATCGTGCATCATCCTGTACAATTTCGGCACGAGCTTTGTCAAGTGCGGCGTCACCGCGTCTCCCGCCTTTTTCGCGATGGACGCGAATCCGAACGCGGCGCCGCGAGACGAGTTCAACGCGCGCTGATGATTGGCTAAATCCATAAACTTGTAGATGAGATCCGGTTGTCCGATGTCCGTCACCACGCTGCACAACTCTTGATACGTCGTGAGTGAATTCTTATCCCCGTCACCGCTTCGCAGCGCCTTGTCGTCGATGGCGATCGTGCCCTCCTCGAACACCTCGGCGTCGTCGTCGAGTTTGACGTGACGCTTCTTCGGCGCCGCGCCGTTAAGCGTGCCCATCAACGCCGCGAGCAATTCTTTACGCTGCGCCTCGTCGCCCATCTCGTACAATACACTCATGCCTCGACTCGCGAGCTCTTGCGTGAGTTCGTTTTGATCGCCCAAGAGCGATCCGAACGCTTCCTGCACGTCTTGAAGCATCGTCGACACGCGCGGATGCCGCCCGGCGTGCGTGACGAGCGACAGCAACCACACGCACGCCGCGCATCGCTTTTCGACGCGAGAGCTATAAATGCACCGATTGAAGATGGCGTCGAGCACCGCGCGATGGATGTGCGCGCGAGGATCGGCGCTTGGATCGTACCCATCGACGCTCGCTGGTTCTGGTTTCGGCTCGTCAGAACGCTCGTCGTCCGTCGACTTGGCCGCCGCGCTCAGCGACGTGAACGATGTCGTGAGCACGCGATCGGCGTCGACGTCCACGCCTCCCCACGCGAACGCGAGCGCTTCTCCGATCGCAAATTGCGTCTCGTCGTTCTTGACGTCACACAGGTCGAGCAGACGAGGTAATACCGCCGACGCGGTGGATTCACGCGCGTCGGCGAGCAAGATGCATCCCGAGGCTCTCGCCGCGCGTCTCGTGACGTTCGGGTCCGTGTTGCGCAACACGTCGCCCAGCGCGGCCAACGCGTCGTCGATGATGTCGGCGCGAAGCGGCGCGCGCGCGGCGGCGTGTCCGATCGCCTCGGCCGCGACACTCGCCGCGGTGGCGTCGGCGCTCTGTCCCTTGCCGACTCTTCGCGCGACGTCGACGAAGATTCGAATCGCTCGCGACGCGTCCGCGTCGGACGCACACCCGGAACCGACGATGTACCCGCTCGCGCACAGTGCCCCCTCGCGATGTTCGAGTCGAACGCCTCGCGCGTCGTCGGCGAGGACGTCCAATGTTTCGTTCAAAAACGCCGAGCGGGCGTCCTCTTCGAGACGCGCCACCAAGACGCCGCACAATTTCGCCGCGCGCTCGCGCGTTTCGTCATCCGTGTGCGCGATAAAGTGACGCAAACGAACGTGCATCGCGTTCAACATCTCTTTGGAGTCGAGAATCGACGGTGTTCGTTCGAGCGCGTCTATGAGACTGAGGAGCGCCTCGCTCGCGAGCGTCGGTCCCGCCGACTTCACCAAACATCGATTGAGCAAGTTGAGGTACAGCGTCTTGGCGTCGTCGGTCAACGCTCTCGACGCGACGCGATCGGCTCGCAGACATTCATTCACGAAGGCCAACGCCGCGCTCATGGCGTTTTCCGGTAAGATCAACGTCGCGTGGAGTGCGGGATTGACGCCCAACTCTGGAAGTTTTTCCAAGAGGTGGCGCAATACGGCGGACGCCGGCGGGTGTCGCTCCAAGACGGTCGGCGTCTCGCCTCTGCAGAACGCCAGGTACTCCATGTATCGGTAATGATCTTTCGAGAGATCATCGAACATGTCGTCTTCGTTGGCCCACGATTTCGTCGTCACCTCCCTGTCGCATCCGTCCCAGGGCTCGACGCGCAACCGCGGTTCCGCCGCCGACGCGCGCGAAGAATCGCGTCGACGTAAACCGTTTCGACCCAACGTTTGCATCTCGTGTTTTGCGTCGCCCGACGCGATTATGCACGCGTAACGCGACGGGACGTGCGAAAAGGGAAACATGTCGTTCGCCCACTGCGCGCCGACGAGTCGTTTCGCCTTGTTTTCTTTGTCCTCCAGCGCGCCGACGATGAGCTCTTCCAGGCGCGTCTGCACGTACGTGGACGGAGATTCGCGATACGCGGAGATTAACGTTCGCGCAGCCTCTTGAACGTACGACTTGACACCGTCTGGTTCTTTCTCGAGCGCTTCAAATATGCGCTCGGCGAGCAACACGTCCTTGTTCACGCTCGATTTATCCCGCACGGTGAGCTGAGAGAGTGCCTGGTAACAGAATCCACGAAGCGTCTCCTGTGCGAACGTCACCGATTGATCGCCCTCGCTCGATCCGTCGGCGCGTGAATCTAAAATCTCGAGCATGCCGGTCATCAGCGACGGCGCGAACGCGAAGAGCTCTTCGTTCGTTGCGTGGCTCAACATCCAAACCATAAATTGCATCCCGTACGCTTTTAATCTCGTCGTCGACGTGACGTCGTAGAGACACATCTTTACCGTCTCGATGTTTTTGGGGAACGCGTCCGCGGCTGCCATGGATCGTGTGAGCAGATTCATGACTTTGAGCTTCACGGCGGGCGACGCCGGCAGTATTCGAGACGCCGCGGGGACGTCCGCGGAGGAGCCGAGGAAGAGTCGAAACAGCTCATCCGCGATCTTCGCGTCGTCCAAGTTGACGATGGGTCTGTTCGTTTCCCACGTGCACCGCCGCTTGAGTAACTCCTCGCCGCGTTTCGCCACCTCGTGATCGCTGTCGCACGAGGCGACGATGCAGTGCGTCAACATTTCCGATCCGCTGACTAAAAAGCGACTCATCTCGCGTCGCTCCGTCGACCCGTCTTCACCATCCTCCGACTCCATGTCGACGTCCGCCTTCTCCACGATCTCCGCGCTCGATATGTACTCTAACAACCTACGTTTCTTCATCGCCAAAGACGCGGGCGTCGGCTTCTCCTTCCCCTTCCCCAGCACGCGTTCGACGGCGCTCGGACTCAGACTCGGCGGCGCGCTCAACGCCGGCGCCGGCGCCGCGCGTCCAGCCTCTTCCCGATGGGTCGCCGCCGCTTCGCGCAGCGCGTCACCGGGCGCACCCTCCACACCGATGGACGCGTTCGCCAGCGCGCTCAGATGCGTCTCCAATCGATTCGGCACCGTCGACGCGCTCGTCCCCGTCGCGTTTGGCGCGTAACAGAAAAAATCGCGCGCGCGTCTCAAAAACACCCGTCGATCGTCATCGTCCACCAAAAACTCGACGTCCCGTCGAGGATCTCCCCTCGCGAGCGTACCCAACGCGTCGAACGCCAACCGACACAGAATATCGACGTGATCGGCCGATCTCTTCGCCGCCCCTCGCAGCGCTCGACTGATTTGGATCTCCCGCGTCTCCCCATCCGCGCGTTCGAACGCCTTCTCCACGTACACGAGCGCAAAGTTTCGAACCAACGCGTTCGACGCGGTCGCGTACGCCTCCACGAGGGCCTCCAACGGCAATCGCAACCCCGGCATCGCGCCCACGCGCTTGTTGATGTGTTTCAACAGATTCATGATTTTCGGCACCGACGACGCGTGCGTCGTCGCCAACGACGCGATCGCGCGCGGGAGCAGTCGCGTCAGCACTCCCTCGAGTCGATCGTCGTCCGTGAGCGCGAGCGACGCGAGCGCGCGCTCGATCGCATCGCTCTCCTCTCGCGCGGACATGGCGGTCGCGTCGCTGTGACGATTAAAGTCGTGATGCTCGACGCTTCACACTCGCGCGCGACGCGCGCGCGACGATCGAGGAGGTCGATCGGTGGAGTGATTTTTTTGACGTCGATCGCGCGTCTTTTCCGTTCGTCGGCGACGTCGCGCGCGCGTCCATCGTCGCGGTGCGGATTCTTCGAGACGGCGCGAGAAAACGACGCGACAGAAATAGCGTCGTCATGGGCGCCGGGGCGTCGAGCGAGCGTCGAGGTCGGGACGGGGAGACGATGTCGTCGCCGTCGTCGTCGCGACCGTGGCTCGGCGCGCGGCGAGGCGGGGGCGAGGAGAGGAGGACGGTGTGCGTGTTCTCGGACGGCGCGCGATGCGTCGCGTCGCGAGGCGAATCCGTCGACGACGACGAGGACGCCGCGCCGGCGCGGTGCGAGCCGCACGTGTCTGGGAAATTGAGCGCGTCGAATGCCGAGGCGAAAGGGACGAATCGCGTGCGGTGGCGGGTGCGCGTGCGCGACGGTTACGAGGACGCGCTCGCGTCGGCCGATTTCGTCGCGGCGGCGGCGGCGAGACGCGATTCGAGGTACGATTGGCGATTCGTGTTGCGAACGCGCGAAGACGACGAGGAAGGGTCGGTGTCCGTGTACTTGCAGAGACGCGACGGCGCGCGCGGGATGACGAGGACGAGGACGGCGACGGTGGGAGCGGTGGAGATGTGTTTCGCGTTGGCGTTCGTCGCCGGCGACGGTTCGCGCCATTTCGAGACGTACCTGTCCCGCGTTTTCGACGGGGAAGGAGACTCGTGGGGCATCAAACACGCGTTCAAACTCCACGACGCGCTGGATATCGTCAGTTCGCACGGGGACGTCGACGTCGAGGTGTGCGTTCACGACATTCGCGCGTGTCGTGCGCGGCGATGGAAAGAGTCGCCGCCGGTGGCGTCGTCGATTCGATGTCTCAGCGAGGATTGTCTCTTGTTCGTTTTAGAAGACTTTTTCACCGAGGATGAGGCGGAAGAGTTAATCGGCATCGCGACGCCGTCTTTACAGCGGTCTCGCGTCACCGATGGAAAGTTTTCCGACGGCCGAACGTCGAGTTCGTGTTTTCTCACCGGCGCGCGAGGACACTCCGACGTCGTGCGCGCCATCGAGAGTAGAATTCAAAAGGTGGTGCACTTACCGATCGTCACGTCTCGTCGGGACCATGGACTTCATCAGATTGAACCGATGCAAATCGTCAAGTACGCGACGCACGAGCGATACACCGCGCATTACGATAACAGAGCCGGATCGCTCAAACGCACGCTCACGTTTATGGGATACCTGCGCGAGCCGGAGAGCGGCGGCGCGACGCACTTCCCCAAGGCGATTCCTCTGTGCGGGAACACGACACATCCGGGCGGGATACGAATTTACCCGAAGCGCGGTCGCGCCATTCTATTTTGGAGCGTCAAGAGCGACGGACAGACAGAGGCCATGCGTAGTCTTCACGAGGCTTCGAAAGTAGAGTCGGGAGAAAAGTGGATTTTCACTCAGTGGCTCTCCAGCGACGGTCACGATGACGATGAGTAATGCGCACATCGATCACACTTTACGTCTTTCCTCCGTGACCTCCTTCACGTCGTCTCGCTCGCGCGACGCGTCTCCGGGCGCGGCGACATTCGCGTCACGCACGGCGAAATCGATGAGTCGCTCGGTCGCCCGATCGCTTAGTTGTAGAAATGAATGCGTTGCACAAGTGTTTTCAATTTGAGGAGCTCACATGTTATTAATAATCATCCCTCGAAAAAAACTGATTCTACTTTTGATATGATACACGAGAAAGCTACAGTAGTCGGAAGTGTGACGCAGAGTTGTCGAGCGTGAACATCTAGTCCTTGTTCTTCTTGCTCTTTTTCGCACTCTTCGGAGAATCACCTTCAGCCTTTCGCTTCTCCTTCTTTTCCTTTTTCTCTTTCTTTTCCTTCTTCGTCGCATCCTTGTCCGGGTTGTAAGAACGCGGCGCGGTGAGGAGCGCCGGAGCGTCCGCGTTGCGATCCTTGTCATGCTTCTTGATATCCCCAGAAAGTTTCTTCACACCGGACGCTTCTCCGAGCGTCTTGCCCTCGAGTTGACGCAGTCTCGCTTCAACCTTCTCGCGAGCTTCGACGCCAATGGTGGCTTCCGAAGACTCACCGAGGGCGTCGACGCGAATCGACAAGGCGCACTTCGCAGCCAACACGCGAGAAATCTTCCCCTTGAACTTGGGCGCAGCTTGACCGATGAGAGACGCGTGGTAGATCAAACCGTACTTTGGTGTTTCGTGTTTGGTCTTCAACGCGCGGAAAAGCGCCTTTTCGGCGCCCAAAATTTGCACAGTCGACGCCGGGTGCTTGGCGAGGTTCATGAGAGAACCGGCGTGCGAGATGAGACGCGCGCCGACGAGCTCACCGACGAGAACCGTCAAGTTCGGCGCGATCGCGTTCATTCGCGCCTTGAGATAGTCGTAAAGTTGCGAGCGATATTCGCTCAACGAGATGACTTGATCCGCCAACTGTCCGATGTTGTTCAAATCTTCTTCGGAAATTTCCGTACCCATGGAGATGATGGCGGTATCCTTCACCTCTTGCTCGACGTCTTCGTCGAGAATTCCGGAAAAGTCCAAGCCGGCGGCATTCGCGCGATCACCCATGAGTTTCGCAGCCTTGGCGTATTGCATGTTATCGGCGATAATCTTGGTGAGTTCGGGAAAGTGCCAACCGTACCACTCGCGCACGCGCATCGAGTACGTGTTCAACTCCTTGTCGAGCTCGTCCAGCAAGCCGATGGCTTGAATCACCATGGTATCGACCTTGTCGGGGGAGAATTTGAGTTTATATCTCGACAGAGAGTGCGACAAACCCAAAGCCATCGGCGCGAGATCGGCATCCGTCAGACCGCCGATGAGCTCATTCAGTTGAAAGCGCACGCCGCGCATCAGTTCCATCACCCCGCCGTCCGCGACGCAGTTGATACCGAGCTTATCCTTGATGGCGGCACCGAGTTTCGAATCCGCAACGCCCAAGGTTTCGCCCTCGGCGTGTTTGGACAAGAACTTTTTCAAATTCTTACCAACCTTGGAGTCGACGAGGGTCGCCGCCGCCGCGAGCGCCTCCGTCGTGTTTTCAAACTTACTGAACGCCTTCATGGACACCATCTTCTTCGCGCCCTCCACCGTGCTGAAAGCGTCTTGCAATTTCTATTCATTCACCGCAAAAAAAAACGAGACCACGTTCCGTCAGTACACGCGTCGTTCGCCGCCCCTCCTCCGCCTCTCGCCCTCCTCCGCCGAGAATTCTCCGCGCGCGCCGCCGTCCCGCGCCCCCCCCCCCCCACGCGCGCGCACCCCACCCCGACGCGTCCCTCTCGCGCACCGATCCCATCCCACGCGCTCCCCCACCGCTCCCCAATCCCCGAACCCGCACCACTCGCGCCTCCGCGTCCGAATCCCACCCACCACGAATGAATCGAATCCCTCGCGCGTCATCGATGCGCGCATCTCCCATTCGCGTCCCTCGTCCTCGTCATCGCTCGAACGCGCGCGCGTCGCACCTCGACGTCGGAGAGTTTCTTCTCATCCTTCACTTTGAACAGCGAGTACCCCGCCGGGGTCTCGAACAGAAGCAACATCGGCGTCGACTCGCGCGCACTGGCGGCGGCGGCGACGCGACGGAATGCGTGCATCGGCGGCGCGGGGCGACCGACCGACCGCTTTTTTGTGTGATGGGGGTGTATGGGTACACAGAGCGTGACGCGTGTCCGAACTGGTATTTTTTACGTGTGTGATGGGTCGTGACTCGTGGGTGTGTGGGGGTGGGCGATTGGATGGGATCGGGGCCGGTGGATGCGGGTCGACGCGACGCCGCGAGACGCCGACGAGGACGCGGACGAGGGGACGATGGAGGCGTTGATCGCGATGCGCGACGTCGTCAAGGCGAAGTTTGATGAG
>MDTE01136491.1_pt1 | contig 13178 bp, 10 predicted proteins | sample 811231 | NCBI WGS metagenome assembly MDTE01 (sample SAMN05326651, study PRJNA326480) | marine metagenome | isolation source: seawater | place: Indian Ocean: Red Sea | collected 2010
CGCCGCGACGATGTGGCAGAATTCGCAGCACTTTTTGCCCACCATGGGGGCAAGAACCAACACCTGATGGAAGGCATCAACAGCCGCCTGGATGGCATTCAAGCGGCCATTTTGAACGTGAAGCTCAAACATCTGTCTGCCTGGACTGACGCCCGGCGACAGATTGCAGACAGCTACGACCGACAGCTGTCACGGATCCCTGGGATCAGGATTCCACCTCGCCGGCCTGACTGCGAGCATGTTTTTCATCTCTACGTGATCCAAACTGAACAGCGCGATCCACTGCGGGACCATCTCCGCCAACAGGAAATTCCTACCGCCATTAATTACCCCTGCCCGCTGCCCCTCGTACCTGCCTACGACTACCTGGGTGCGCAAGCGACGGATTTCCCCACGGCAGCGCATCACGCCAGCCGAATTCTGTCGCTACCTCTCTACCCGGAACTGTCAACCGCCGACGTCACGCGTGTGGCGACCGAGATTGAAGCCTTCCAGCAAGTCACAGCGACATCGGGCTGACAGGCGATCAGATCAACTCGCGAATTGGTTGACCATCGGGAAGAATGGGGATCGGACGGCCATCCAGATTGACCGTATGGTCAGCGGGATCGATTCCCAGATGGCGGTAGACCATCGTCAGTACATCATTGGGGTGAACCGGTCGCTGTGCGGGAACCTCTCCCTTCGGCGTCGACGCACCGATCACCTGCCCCATCTGCAAACCGCCACCAGCCATCAAAATACTCATCAACGCGCCCCAGTGGTCGCGTCCGCCTGTAGTGTTAACACGAGGTGTGCGTCCAAATTCACCCCATACCAGCAGCAACACGCGTTTATCCAGACCACGCTCGTAGAGATCCGACACCAAGGCGGACAACATCTGGTCCAGCGGCGGGCCAGAAATATCCATGCCTCGGGACGGCCCGTTCGAGCCATCGGCCGGTCGCTTGTCATTAACAATGTTGAGGTGCCAATCCCAACAGAGGGAATCGGGGGCGGTGTTCATGGTCACAAAGGTCACACCCGATTCGACCAGGCGACGTGCCAATAGTCCCATCTGTCCCCAACGATGCGTGCCGTAACGCTCCCGGGTCGCAGGCGATTCACGACTGAGATCAAACGCCTCGCGGGCCGCACCGCTGGTAACGATTTCCAGCGCACTGCGATTAAACTCGTCGATTCCCGAAATCGTTCCAGTCGCATCGACGTTGCGTTTCAGGCGATCGAGTTCCAACAACAGCGACTGGCGGTCCGCGGTCCGCGCCAAAGTCAAATCGTCAGCCAATTTCAAATTCGCTGTCGCCTGTTGAATTTTCTGGGGATCAAAGGCCTGAAAGAAAGGATCTTGGCGAACCACAAAACCTGCGTTGGCGGCACCCAGGTACCCCGACCCCATCACCGCAGCGATCGTGGGATTGCGTGTAAATTCCTCGGAAATCCGTACATAGGGCGGTAATCCCGGTCGTACCGGACCACGAAAATGAGACGCAATCGCACCTGTGGAAGGATAATACGCTTGCCCCGGCTTGCGGTATCCGGTCGACAGCCAATGGGCCCCCTCGAGATGACCGTTGGTCGTATGGCTGACCGTGCGAATAATCGCGGTCCGATCAATCACTTGGGCCGTCCGCGGCATTGTCTCGCAAAACTGGATACCCGGCAGGGGCGTGGCAATCGCACCGTAAGGTCCACGAAATTCGATCGGGGCATCAGGCTTGGGATCAAATGTCTCGAACTGGCTGGGCCCACCCCCCAGCCAGATCTGAATGACGGCCGTATCTTTGGCAGTAGCGCCAGCCTGACGCTCGGTGGCCTGCAGGCGGAGGATATCCGCCAGCGGTAAACCACCACTTCCGGCAAACAAGCTGCACTTGAGAAATCGACGACGGTCAGGTTTGGAAGGTAGCTTCACGGCTAGGCTCTGAATTCAGCGAATGAACGGATCGGATCGATCCAGTTTAGCAAAGACATCTGGGCACGTCCTCAATCGACAACGATCCGTCTGGAAGAGAGGCAAGCCAGACGGACCGGCAGCCTTGTCAGGACGTATATCCACTTAGCTCTCGAATCGGCTCTCCGTTACGCAAACTTGGAATGGGACGACCATTGAATTCAACCCCCACTCGAGGATCAAAATCGATCTTCAAGTGCCGATACAATGTCGACAGGAAGTTATACGGAGTCACGCGCCGGTCGACCGGATCTTCCCCACGCGGATCCGTGGCCCCGATGACCTGTCCGGTACGAATACCGCCACCGGCAAACAACATCGAATTGGCCCGCGGCCAATGGTCACGACCGGGCTGGACGGTTCCTTTCTTCCCACTGGCCTGTCCACCGCCACTGCTGGGCGAATAGGAGATACGTGGTGTCCGGCCAAACTCACCCGTGACAACAACCAGCACGCGTTTATCCAAGCCACGACTGTAGATATCTTCGATCAACGCCGAGACCGCCTGATCGTAGTAGGGCGCACGGTATTTATTCGCATTGAATACGTGGTTGTTGACGGCGTGATCATCCCAATTGCTCGGCCGGGCACAGAGTGGACCGTCAAACTCCGTCGTGACAATCTCCACACCCGATTCGACCAGGCGACGCGCCAGCAGACACTGCTGGCCCCATTGATGTCGACCATAGCGGTCTCGAATCGCATCCGGTTCACGCGACAAATCAAACGCTTCGCCAGCCTTCGAGCTGGTCAACATGGAGATGGCCTGACGCTGGAAATCGTCGACTGCGTCGACCACAGGTGAGCCGTCCAGATCGCGCCGCAACTGATCAAACCCACGGCGCAACGCGGCCCGTTCCTCCAAACGGGACAATTGACCGGAATCTTTCAAGCCGATATTGGGAACTTCGAAATTGGGTTTACTGGGATCTCCGGTCACCCGAAAAGGATCAAACGCAGGGCTGATGTGGCCGGCACCAGCGATCACAAAACTGTCGTAACGGTCGACGGGGTTCACCGCCACATAATTGGGCAATACGCGACCAGGCCGATCCCGCAGATAGTTCGCAACGGTCATCCAATCGGGATAGACGGGCTTCGGTTTATCTGCGCGATCAGGATCGCCACTCAGCACCCGCAAGGATCCGGCCGGATGACCGCCCGCATCATGGGCTACCGAACGGAGCAGGGCATAGCGATCCGCGATCCGTGACAAACGCGGCAGCAGTTCGCTGATCTGAATACCCGCTACGTTGGTATCGATCGCTTTATAGGGACCGCGAAATTCCAAGGGCGCTTCCGGTTTCGGGTCCCATTGTTCCAGGTGGCTGGCGCCACCACGCAACCAGACCAGAATGATCGCGGTATCCTGATGGGGAGCTTGGGCCGCCTGGGCACGCAGACGAAACAACTGAGACAACGTGAGACTGGAAAATCCACCCAATCCAGCGCGTAAAATCTCGCGGCGACCCAAACGCTGATTGCGCTGCGGGCCCGAGCAAGAGCCAGCGCGATTCAAGTCGTTTCCCATGGTGTTTTACAGGCTCCAGAAGACACGAAAGACACCCGCCCGCAAGACTTTATCGGGCCAGCACAGCATCACATCTCTATCATATCAGCAATTGTTGGTTTATACCTGATCGGGAAGGGCACGAGCAACGCAAGGATGCCAATTTCTGGGTATTGCCGCGTCCCCAAAGCGGGGGTATCCGGCAAAAACCGCGATTCCCCCCCCACCGCCAGCAGGCGGCGGCAAACCGTACCTATTCCCGCACCTATTCACCGTGACAGCCGCTGTCGTTCACCATGACAGCCGCTGTCGTTCACCGTGACAGCCGCTGTCGAAACCGGGTACCTGAAGGAGCCTCTGCCCGGTCAGGTGTAGCCGTGGTCGACGAACCATTGCCAGGCGTCGGCCACCGTTTCCCGCGCCGCACGACACTGATAATCCAGTTCCTGCTCAGCGCGACTGCTGCTGTAGTGATGCCAGAGATGGGACATTGCCACACTCACCGAATTGACATCCGGTTCCCGGCCAGTCCAATTCGCCACTCGGTCACCACACCAACCGATCAGGGTGGTCAGCGGAGGTCGGGCCTGACTCCAGGGACCGCGGCTGCCCGCTGCTTCCGCAAATAGCTTCCAGGCCTCGAAGTACGTCATGTTGTGGCCCGCCAGAATGTACTGGCGTCCCGCCTGGCCGCGTTGCAACGCGGCCAGACAACCGGCAGCCACATCACGGACGTCACAGATCGATACACCTCCTAATGGTGCCGCAGGTGAAAAACGGAGCGCGACTTCCAACAACATCCGTCCGGAAGACGGTTTCCAATCCCACGGGCCGAGCATAAAGGCTGGATTAACAATCATGGCATGCAAACCGCGTTGCACGGCTTGACGAATGCCATCTTCCGCGGCGCGCTTCGTCGTGACATAAGGGCATGCCGGCTTGCTGCCAGGTGTCTCCTCGTCTGCCAGACATTGCGGTGTTCCGGGAGCCAGTGCATCGACACTCGACACATAAACCATCCTGGCACCCACTGCGTGTGCCGCTGCGGCTAAGGCCTTCGTGCCGTCCACGTTGATACGTTGCGCCGCCGCCGCAGCTGTCCGTCCAATCGCGACAAATGCGGCAGCGTGCACGACCTCAGAGACTCCCTGGCAAGCCTGCTGCAACGAAACGGGGTCCAGCAAATCGCCCTCGACAGCATCGACATCAAGACCATCCAGCGGCCGTGGATCGGCCGTTTCCCGGACCAGCGCACGGACCGGCACACCCCGTTCCAGCAAGAGACGGACAATATTATTGCCCAGCAAGCCAGTAGCTCCGGTAACCAGCGTCGTCATATGCAGCCTCACCGCGGGTCATGTTCGGTGTCAAACTGGCCGATTATAAAGGAGGCAACCAAAGACATGCCATGTCGTGTATTGGCCAGGCAACCTCCTGGAAGTCAAGCTGCGGGTCCACGGGGTCCGCCAGTTTCACCACCGCTGACAGGGAGTTAAACGGATGGCCAATGTGACGATTCAGCCTGTCGAAACGCGGTCCCAGCAGAAAGAGTTCGTCGGACTGCCCTGGAAACTGTACGCGCAAGACCCGAATTGGGTCCCCCCGCTGTTGCAAAATCACCAGGAACTACTGGGCTATCAAACGGCACTGGGCCGGCTCTTCCACAAGCCACACCCGTTCCATGCCGAAGCCGAAATGCAGACATTTCTGGCCATCCGCGATGGTCAGGTCTGCGGCCGAATTGCGGCCACAATACACCATGTACACAATCGCACCTACGAGGAACAACGGGGGTTCTTTGGCTTCTTTGAGTCCATCAATGACACCGGAGTCTCCCAAGCGTTATTTGATGTAGCCCGAGACTGGCTCTCCGACCGCGGCATGCGGGCCATCCGCGGCCCCATGAATCCCTCCTTCAATTACGAAATGGGGCTCCTGGTCAAAGGATTCGATGCGCCTCCCACATTCATGATGACCTACAACCCTCCCTACTATGCGGACTTGATTGAAGGGTGGGGCTTTGAAAAAGTCCGGGACATGTACGCGTTCCGTGGCCACGTCGATATGGTGGAGACACTCGATAAAAAAATGTGGTTTGTGATCGAAGAATCAACCCGCCGATTCGATATCAAGCTGCGCCCCATCGATACCCGTCGGTTTGTTGATGAAGTCCGTTTATTTCTGTCCATCTACAACGAGGCCAACGGCAACCACTGGGGATTTGCCCCACTGACCGATGACGAAATCGTAAAGATGGCCAATGGCATGAAAAGCCTGATCGTTCCCGAATTGACGAGCATGGCAGAGGTCGACGGCAAAACAGTGGGCACGATTTTCGGAATGCTGGACTATAACCCGCGAATCAAACAAATCGACGGGCGTCTGTTCCCTACCGGATTCTTGAAAATCCTGAATGGCCGCAGGAAACTCAAACGTGTCCGGATGCTTGCCGCGCATGTGCTACCCGAGTTCCAACGCTGGGGTCTGGGGCTCGTGCTGGCCAACTCCGTCTGGCAACGCGTCAAGGATTGGGGAATTCAAGAGGTCGAGTTCTCCTGGGTCATGGAATGCAACAAACTCTCCCGCGGGACACTGGAACGGGCTGACGTCCCGCGCCCCAACACCTACCGATTGTACGATTACAACATCGCACCGACGTAGCCGCATTCTGACAGTCACACCAGCGGCAGTCGCTCAAGGGTGCGACAACATGGCATCAACCGGTATTGGTAACGTCTCAGCCCCATCACCGATCCGATCGAAAAACGCTTCCATAGCCCGGTGATAAGCCATGGTCGGTGGATCGCTATGGCCAACCCCGGGCATCGAGACAAACTGTTTTGGGGTAGCGGGCGCAGCGTCAAACAGCTGGCGTCCCAGCTCGAAAGGGACCACCGTGTCGATCGTTCCATGGCACTGCAGCAAAGGGCCCGCGTAGTCGCCGATTTTTGCCAGCGAATCGAAACGCGTCTTCAGCAACCAACGCACAGGGAGCCAGGGAAATTGGGCATGTGCCACATCGGGTATCGAGGTAAACGTCCGTTCCAGGATCAGGGCCCGAGCACCATTCCTGGCCGCCAAATCCACGGCCACTCCCCCTCCCAAAGAACGTCCCAGCACTACGATATCGGTTAGCTGACAGTCCGCACGACGGGCCAAGAACTGCTGCGCTGCATGTCCGTCCTCCAGTACCCCGGCCTCGTGCGGCCGGCCGGCACTGCGACCATACCCTCGATAGTCAAAGGCCAGCACAGAAACCTGAAAACGATCGCGCAGGCCTCCCAAATAGTCAGCCATCGCCGCCACATTATCCCCGTTTCCGTAACATACCAATACCTGAGCTCGGGGTTCGTCATGCTCCAGGTACCAGCCATGGAGGCGCGTTCCATCCGCGGAATGAAATTGAACCGCCTGGTAGGCGAGATCCTGAGGATCCCAGTCCCCTCCACGGCGACGGACACCCGGATAGATCAGATAGTTTTCGAGAAAAATCATCAATAGCACCGCCAGCAGTAGATAGAACAAAAACGCCGCGCGCAGCAATCGAACCAGCCACCATATCAACGTTGATTGGGGTCTCTGGTGGATAACCCGTACCTGCCTCTCTGACACGCATGTCAAACAAACCGACGTGGCACATCCTACAACATCACACGAAACCGCACGGCTTCCCTGCAGTCCAACACCTGCATCCTTCCCGACCAGCGCGGGATACCTTTTTTCATGTTCGGCATCGCCGACGACCCAAGGCCTTGTTTTTTTATCCAGACCCACCAGGAAATCGGGGCCCCCTGTATGCAGGAACCACCTGGATGCGTGGTGGGCAGCTGCCAAAAGATACCCACTGACGATAAATCGCCGCAGACGTTGCCCAGGGAATTGCCTTAAACTGTCCCTGAGACCCATTGGCTGGCCACCCCCTACTCAGCCCAAAACCAATCCCCTCTGCTTCTACAGGTGAAGTGCTATTGACGTTCCCGGAGTCCAACCAGGACGCACACTGCAGCAGCTGACCGTCGTCGCCTGGATCGTGCTCTGGAGCGGTCTTGGACTGCGTTCCTGGTGGCGCGATGACTCGCGTTTTGGCTGGGGGATGCTGGGCCGCAACATCGAGTATCTGATCGTGTACCACTGGATCGATAAAACGGGCCGACGATTCCAGTATTTCCCCGGAGAGGAACTGCGTGACAAGGCAGAACAGCTCCGTCCGCGGCGGCCTCTGTCCCGGGACGTTTCCAGAACCGACCTGACTCGCTACGGGGTCGGAACACTAAGGTCATGGATTAACGGCTATCAGCAATTCCTGTTCCACGATCGCCGCCCACCCACTGCAACCCATATTGAAGCCACACTCTATTATGCGATCAATCGCCCGCTGTCCTGGCCGGATGCCATCACGGTCTGGGACCGGGGTCTGCAAGCTCCCAGCGTACTGGAACCGCCAGACCTGCAAGGAGGTGCCTGTATCGTCGAACGTCTGAAGTATCCCTAAGCGTCCAACGTAGTCCTCAAAGAGCGTTTCCAAGAACGGCTCCACTGATTAGCCATGCCTACCGACGAACACTCGACGCAGCGCGCGGTAAACCCTCTGGACAGGCTGGTCTCGAACTGGAATCGCTTCTGGTTCACATCCTGTCATCTGCACACACTGGGCCTGCTGCGGGCCTGTTTTGGCTTCACGCTGGTATTGCGAATCACTGGTACGACGGGCCTGTTTCGTATCGGCGCCCACACCGCGCAGTTTCCGGACCGCAGTCTCTGGCCCGTACGGCAGATGCTGGACACCTTTCACGCACCTTACGCCTGGTTGGAGTGGCTTCCACTACCCACACCCTTCTGGTTTGGCAGACTGGAAGAGCTACTATTGGTCTCTAGTCTGCTGCTGACGGTTGGACTCGGTACCCGGCTGGTAGCGCCACTGACCGCCGCGTTATTCACCTACCTGTTTTTTCTCAGCCAGTGGAACTACTACCACCATTTGCTGCTGTTTGTTCCCGTGTTGTGGATTCTGGCCATCTGGCCCAGTGGCCGGACGTTCAGTCTCGATGCCCAGCTGAGGCCGTCCGTTCTGCCCGAACCGCCCCGTTCGATTCTGCCTCTGCGTTTGTTACAAGTCCTGGTCTGTACGATCTACCTGTTTACGTTCCTGTGGAAACTGAACGCCGGCTGGTTCAGTGGACACATCATGAATCTGTTCGTCGAAACAGGCACAGTACAAGGCCCCTTTGGACCCTGGCTTCAAAAACTAGGCAATCAGACACTCAGCCTGGGTACGCTGGCAATCGAGGGTTTCCTTCCCTTGGGCTTGCTCTTTCGCCGCACGCGACGCGTCGCAATACTGGCCGGGCTCCTGCTCCACCTGTCCATCGACGCAACCATGCGGGTGAACACCTTCAGCTACCAGATGGTGGTCCTCTACCTGGCATTTATTCACCCTGCCTGCGGCGCCACCATCGTTCTGTTCGACGGAAACTGCGGTATCTGTCGAGGCAGTCGACGCTGGGCCAACCTGTGCGACCTGTTCCAACGAATCACCTGGATCAATTTTCGCGACCCGCAACTGCGCAAACGGTTACCTGCGCTAACCGACGAGCAATTGGAACGGACGATGTGGGTGATTACACCTCAAGGTCGCTTGCTCTCCGGCTTTGCGGGTTGGAGATACCTCTTACAGTCCTTTCCCCTGACCTTCCTGCCCTCGTTTTTTCTCTACCTGCCGATCGTGGGCTGGCTCGGAGACCACGTTTATCAGTGGATCGCCCAGCGACGGAAGATTGTTTGCTTTGTTCCTTCTGCACCGATTGAAGAACGCATCTGGAAACAAACTCTGAGCTTAGCCAGCAGCGCAATACGACCGACGCACCACCAGGCCCAGGAAACCGACCCCCAGCCAGGCGTGGCGTCGCAAGTTCCTGTCACACTCGGCGTATCCAGATTCAGGCTGGCGATCCATCAGCTGATCCTTGTGGGTTGCGTATCCCTGCTCGTCGGCCTGCCAGTCCGCTCACTCGTACTGCGAGACGCACGGTTTGGCTGGGGAATGTTCGGAGAAAACACACGCTACCTGGTCGTCTATGAATGGGTCCTGGACGACGGCTCTCGACAGCCACATCATCCGGGCGACACGCTACGTGGCATGGCTGCCAAAGTCGGACCGCGGCAACCCAAATCCGCGTTCGCCGGCAGTGAAGCGCGCTCCCGCCGCACACGCTACGGGATCGGTGCCATCCGGCATTGGATTCATCAATACCTACAACACCTTTATCCAAACCGGCCCACAGGCGCCGTCGCTCTAGAAGCCCGCTTGTTTTACGCAATCAACCAGCCGCTCGTCATTCACGAGTCGCTTTCCTTTCAGGATCCTCTGTTTGACGATTTGACAACCTTTTCCGCCACCCTGGAAGGCACACCGTCTCCTGTCGAACGACTACGCTATCCCGCAGAAACCCGCTAGCCACATTCCCCGGAACGCGTCCCCTTTACACCCACGAAATGCCTCCCTCGTGAATCGCCTCTTACCATCCACTGGCTGGTCACACCGCTGGAATCAATTCTGGTTTGCGGAAATCTCTGCGCAGCGATTTGGTCTGTTGAGAATCTGGTTGGGCGTCTGCCTGGTGCTCAAATGCATTAGTTTTGACGGACTGTTTCAGCTAGCAGGCGGAACGTTGTCGATTCCAAACCGTTCGATGTGGGAAGTCACCTACCTGCTGGACAGCTGGCAGATGCCTTTTTTCGATTGGCTACCCGTTCCAGACGCCTTCTGGTTGGCAAGGCTGGAAGACCTGCTGCTGATCTTCGCGATCCTGCTGACCGTCGGCCTGGCAACACGATTGGTGGCGCTCACCACTGCGGCTCTGTTCAGCTATCTGTTTTTCCTCAGCCAATGGAATTTCCATCACCACCTGTTTCTGTTCCTGCTGGTCTTGTGGCTTCTGGCAGCCGTCCCCTGTGGTCGCCATTTCAGTCTTGACGCACTGCTGACCGATCCCCGCCGTCAGTCCCGCCCGACTTCTGGTCTGCCACTGCGTCTGCTTCAGGGACTTGTCATTTCAATTTACCTGGCAACCTTTGTCTGGAAATCCAATGGCGTCTGGTGGAGTGGTGAAATACTGGAAATTCTCCGAGCCAGTGGTTCCCTGCGGGGCCCCCTCGCCGACAACGCGGCACCCCTGATCGGCGATCCGTTGTGCAGTCGGATGGCCTGGGCGATGGCAGGGCTGATCCCCATCGGTCTGCTGTTTCGACGCACCAGGCAGTGCGCGCTAGGCGCCGGCGTGCTGTTGCATCTGGGCATCGATCTATCGATCAGCGTCGGCACGTTCAGTTACCAGATGCTGGCGTTGTATATCGTCTTTATCCATTCCGATTGCGGAGCAACGGTTGTACTCTATGACGGCGTTTGCTCTCGCTGCGCCCGCAGTCGCCGTTGGGTCACGCTACTGGACTGGTTGCAACGTCTGAGCTGGATTGACTTCCACCGATCGGGACAGGACCACTTCCCGCTTCCCGTCGCAGCAGAGAGCCTGTCCGAACAAATGCACCTGGCCACACCAGACGGCCAAATTCTGACGGGATTTTTTGCCTGGCGTTACCTACTGAGTCGATTACCACTCAGCTTTCTGCCAGCCACACTGCTTTATCTGCCACCTGCGAATCTGCTGGGGCCAACAGTCTACCGGTGGTTTGCCAGCAAACCGTCTCCTCCCTGTGTCATCGCAGATCCCCTACACGACGAGACCGCTCCCTGGCAACAAACCCTGCGGAATACAACGGCGCCGCAACCAATAAACGACGGGCCTCGTTTCCACTAGCCAGCACCTACCCGGGTTGGGCTGCCACATCGGGCAAGATCAAACGGGTGCGCAGGCCTGCCAACCCAACGGTTGCGCCTTGTTCCGGCCAGTCTCGCCCGATTAAGATGGCAGTTGTGCCACCGTCGGCTCTCGTTCGCCTCGGCCTTCCGGAAACGCCCATTATGAATGTCATACTCACCTTCCGGATTGCTTTGCGGGCCCTGCGGAAAAACAAGATGAGAGCCAGCCTGACGATCCTGGGCGTCGTGATCGGGATCGCGGCAGTGACCACCATGGTCTCCGTCGGTGAGAGCGCGAAGCAGCTGATTCAAAGCCAGCTGGCCACCCTGGGCACGAATATGATCGTCATCATGCCCGCTCAGGATGAAAGTCGAGGCGTCAGCCAGGGTCGTGAACTCACCTTGACCTCTAGCGATTCAAAAGCCATTGCGGACGAATGCCCCGCGGTGCTCGCCCAGTCGCCAATCGTCGGAACAGGGGGAAATATCATTTATGGAAACTCCAACTGGAGCCCTAATGAGATCACCGGGGTCGGGGCCGATTACCCGATCGTCCGCAGTTGGGGAATTCGCCACGGTGGCTTTTTCGGAGAGCGCGAAATTACCGCCGCCGAAAAAGTTTGTGTCATCGGCCATACCGTGGTCGCCGAGCTGTTTCAAACGCGCAATCCAATCGGCGAGACCATCCGCATCCAAAATGTCCCTTTGCGAATTGTCGGCGTGCTGGAAACAAAGGGAGCCAATATGATGGGACAGGATCAAGACAACATCGTCTTGATGCCCTATACAACGGTCCGCAAACGCTTGAATCGTTCGAATTTCGATGAGGTCCACGCCATCCTGGCTTCCGCCCGCACCGCGAAGGGGATCGCAATCTCCAAGCAGGAAATCACGAACTTGCTGGCAGACAGGCACGGCATCGCGCCCGGCGAATCGCCTGACTTCCAAGTTCAGACGATGGACGAGATCTCCCAGATGCTGGGAACCATCATGGGCACACTGACCGCCATGCTATCGGCCATCGCGGGTATCTCGCTGCTGGTCGGTGGGGTCGGAATCATGAACATCATGCTCGTCTCCGTCACCGAGCGCACGCGGGAAATTGGGATTCGCATGGCAGTAGGTGCTACTTCCTGGGATATCCTGCGGCAGTTCCTGCTGGAAGCCGTCGTGCTCTCCAGTATCGGGGGCATTGTCGGGTTTTCGCTCGGTTTCAGCGCCTCGACTGGGGTGACCGCGCTCATCAATGAATGGCAACCGGATATGAAATTGCCCGTCGTAGTCTCGATCCCGGCAGCCGTCCTGGCCATTGTCTTTTCCGCCGCCGTGGGAGTGTTTTTTGGATTTTTCCCGGCATTCCGCGCCAGCCAACTCGATCCCATTGACGCCCTGCGTTACGAGTAGCAGCGGACTGCGGAAACTCAGCCGCTGACAGCAGCCAAGGTACCAGCCAGCAACCGTCCTGGATCCGACTGCCAGGCGCCGCAAACGCGTCACCGTTCGGCTGCTCTGCTCGTTTTGCGGATTCTAAACCTGGCCTTCGTACGCTGGTGCGTTCACTGACGGCAATTCGAAGGCTGGCCGCCCGATGTTCCGCCCGGGCGAGCCACTGGAAATCGGCAACCTCCTGTTCGCGGTCGAGGTCAAAGCTGGCAACAGGGCGGCGCTTCACTCCGCGACAACACCAGCCACATCGAGTGCGAAAACCACGCCGCGAACTGATTCACAAACGCCAGCCGCGATCACGCCGCAACAGAAGACGTCGCAGCTCGACGCCGATTCCAGTCATGCGGCCCGTAAAGCGCTCTCCCATTTTCTTCGCCAGCATTAATGCCAACGACTCCCCGTAGAGCATCTCAACATGCTAGCACTACAAAAATAGCGACGGATGGACGTCGTCA
>MDTE01059942.1_pt1 | contig 13176 bp, 11 predicted proteins | sample 811231 | NCBI WGS metagenome assembly MDTE01 (sample SAMN05326651, study PRJNA326480) | marine metagenome | isolation source: seawater | place: Indian Ocean: Red Sea | collected 2010
AGAACAACAACTTGTGATATCTAGTGAGATTACTCCCCCTGAAACTTTCAGGTTGCAACAAAATTATCCAAATCCATTTAATCCTATCACAACTTTAAATTATGATTTACTTGAAGATTCATTTGTTAGTATTATAGTATATGATATGCTTGGCAATGTGGTAAAGAATCTTGTTAATGCTAATCAATCATCGGGGCACAAATCAGTCCAATGGGACGCTACCAACAACCAAGGTCAGCCAGTATCAGCCGGTGTTTATCTATATAGTATAGAAGCTGGAGATTTTCGACAAACTAAGAAGATGATTCTATTAAAATAAATGACTAAACACCTCACATTATTACTACTGATTGGATTTATCTTATGGAGTTGTGAACAAGAAGCAGAAGTATTACCCGAAGATTGTTTAGGTGTTGAAGGTGGTACAGCATTGGTTGATAGCTGTGGTGTCTGTGATAGTGATTCCACAAATGATTGTACACAGGATTGTGCAGGTGTGTTAGATGGAGATAATATTTGTGGATGCACAGATAGTATAGCAACAAATTATAATAGTGATGCAACATATGATGATGGTTCTTGTCAGTATAATATGAGTGATACAATTACAATTCAATGGGTAAAAACTTATGAGGATTTAGGTGATGAAAGTTGGCGAGTAAGGCAGACATCTGGATCCGGTTTGATTATAGCAGGCGCATCGAATTATTCAGGTCTTTTAATCAAGATTAATCAGAACGGTGATTTGGAATGGAGTCAGGTCTATGATAATTCGACTGCATTGTATAGTGTTCGAGAAACATCTGATGGCGGATTTTTTGCTGTTGGCTTTTATGAATGCGATACACTTCCAGGATGCTATCCTGATCTTTATCTTTTAAAAACAGATAGATATGGAAATATTATATGGGAGTTAATTGATAGTGGCACTGAAAATAATGACTTGGCAAGGGATTTTATTGAGACAGTAGATGGAGAATATGTAGTGACAGGGACATGGAATGATAATGGTAATAATTCTAAGGCAATGCTTAGAAAATACAGTAATACAGGTGATTTAATATGGCATGAAATATATAGTAGCTCTGCAGCAAATGAGATTAATGAAATAATTGAGACAGTAGACGGAAATTATGTTTTAGGAGGCTATACAGGGACACAACATGGTGACTATAAAGCTCTCATAATTAAAACAGATTTGAATGGACAACAGATATGGAAAAAAAATATCCAGTCAATAGGTAGTACTGAAATCGTTGCATTATCTGAAACGCCAAGTGGTAGTTACATAGGGGCTGGATATTGCAATAGTTGGAGAAGTTTATATTTGGTAGAGAGGAATATATCAGGTGATGGTGTTTTAAATGATTGTAATATTGTAGATGACAATGTGAGTGGCTACTATGATATAATTCCTTCATCTAGAGGTGGATATTATTTGATCGACGCAGGTTCAAACCTTACGTGGATTGATGATAACGGTGAAACTATATTTAGAGAATATGTAGGTCATGCAAACATGTCAATATTTGAGCTTGATAATGGAGATATTATTATTGGAGGATATGGATTTAATGATGGGAATAGTGGAGGTATTATATCCCTTGTTCGGTTAACCCCTCCAATTAATCAGGATTAGTGAATAAACCAGATTTTTATTTTTACTAGTATATATTTAAAGAAAATGGGGATTATATACTACCACTCATCATCATCATTTTGAACATCGTCTAGCATCTTTTGAAATTCTTTATCAAATGGCTCTTTATTAAATGTCTTCTTTGATTTTAATATCTTTTCTTTCACTTTTTTATTGTATGTATAGGTTTCAAACATCCAAGTAATTAGGAATATAATTGTAACAATTTTTAGTATTATTGTCACAATTCTATCAAATCTCTTTAAATCCATATTATTCTCCTTCATCTGGTTGTATCTCTTTAGCTTTCTTATTAATGAAAGGCATGTAATGAGGTGAAAAAAGAAATGCTATAATCAAAAGAAAAGCAATTGAATTTCCAACACTAATCCCATTATAAAAAAGAATTACTGCAACGATCATTACTGTAATCGCATTAATAATGATTGCTATTGTATTTTTTCTCGTTTTTTCCATATTTCTTTTTGAAGAGTATTAATTTCTCTTTTTAAATGATGATTTTACAATATTTCAGATTCTGTCTTATTCATAATCTAATTATTGTATTTATTCTTAGTATGAGATTTTTTTTGATAAGTAAATAATAATGCGATGATGACAGAAAAGTATTCATTAATATTTGAGCTAATTTATAATGAAAAATCGATCTATAAACCTCATTAGTATTGTAAGTTTTTTGCTTATTTATTCGGCTTGTTCTATTGAGCCAGATTTAGAAAAATTACCAATCATAGAACCACGACTTGGTTTTTCTTTATATCAAGAATCTATTACACTCAATGATGTTGAAATTCTCACGGGTGATTCTAGTATTACAATAGAGTCACATACTAGTGGTGATTCTATTTTTGTATTTAATAAGACTGTCAATATAGATAAACAAGAGGTTGGAGATAAACTTTCCATTGATGATATCAATAAACAATTTTCACAGAATATTGATAATATTACGATTGATGATAATCAGGTAGATGAGACAATTGGATTTGATCCTGTTGGCATTGATCCTGTAGAAAATATTGTCAGTTCAGATATTGGTATTATTAGTCTAGATAATATTGACCCGCAGACAACTGATCCATATTTATTTTCTTCTATATACCCTGGTGTTAACGATTTCCCTGATGGAAATACTGTGGATATACCTTTATTTGATCTTGAGCCAGTAACGAATAACTTTAGCTTTAATGATTTTTCTCAGGCAGTATTTAATTCAGGTTCATTATCATTAACAATTGTAAATAATCTTGTGATTCCGCTTGGTGATATTGATATCATTCTGAAAAACTTAGATGGTTCAGATATATCAGGTGCTTCAACTACTATAGTTGGACCTATTAATTCTGGTAATCAGGAGACTGGTGTTTTAGATCTTTCGGGTATTACTCTCCCTGGGAGTATTATTGTTGAAGTTACAGGTAGTAGTCCTGGTGAAAATAATGTATTAATAAATGATGAAGCTAAGAATTCTTCATTTTCTGTCGAAATTTCTGGAACAAATCTTGAAGTCACTTCTGCAACGGCGAAAATTCCAGAACAAACTATATCTGAATCAGGATCTATTGCTCTCGCTGCTGATTCGAATAAAGTTATTTTAGCAACTATTGCGGATGGTAGTATAATTATCAATATTGATAATTATATGGCAGTCACTAGTGAAATGATTTTATCTATTCCATCTTTAAAAATGCCCAATGGAAATAATTTCCAGACGAGTATTAGTATAGCTGGAAATTCAAATAATCAAACTAATCAGACAAATATATCTGGCTATTCTCTTTCAATGGATATTGATAATCAAGAAGTAAATTATGATTATGATGTTCTTACATCGAATACAGGTGATGATTTAATAACTATTTCATCCAGTGACAGTATAGTAGTAAATATTATTTTACAAGGATCTTCCGATGGAGAACAATTATCTTTTTCAAGTTTTGAGGGTATGGTAACTCCACAAGATCTTGGCTTTGATGGAGTAATAGATATTGAAAGTGAATCAGAGATTTTAGAAGCCAGTCTTAATGCTGGGAGTTTAACAATCAATATAAATAATAGGATTAATAATACTTCTCAGGGAGCACCAAGTGCAGTTATTGTGATCAATGAAATTGTCAATTCTTCAGATAACCAGCCATTAGTAATAAATACTGGATCTATGTATGGCCAGCTAGAACCAATTACTATTGATTTGAATGGATATAGTATAATCATGGATCAAGATAGCCAGCAATTAAACTATGAAGCTGATGTTGAAACTGTATACGAGGTTGGTTCATATAGTTTGTTAGATTCTATTGACATAGATATTATTGTATCAGGATTAGGTTTTTCAACTGTTAGAGGATACTTCTCTCAGGATGCAATGTCTGATTCAAACTCTATTTCGTTGGATGATTCGACCGTGGTTCATGCTGCTGTTTTAAAATCAGGGAATCTATCACTCACTATTGATAATAGTATTGGAGTTGTCGCTGATGTTTTTTTCAAGATAAATGAGTTTTATAAAAACCAAATTTCCTTAGATACTACTTTTACTATTAACTCTGGAGTTTCGGATCTTCAGATAGACCTAAGTGGATATTCTCTTATTATGCCATCAAATGTTGATACGCAGAGAGTTAATTATATATCTAAAATTTCTTTACCATCTGATCAAGAAATGACTTTGTCTCTTAGTGATTCTATATTAATTGATGTAGATATGACAGATATGGTTTTTTCATCAATCACTGGACAGATCAATCCAGTTACGGTAAATATAGACCCTGTTGAACAAAATATAGATGCACTTCCAAAGGAATTAGAAGGTTTTGATTTTCAGGATGTAGAAATGGTCCTTGATTTTACTTCTAGTATTGATCTTCCAGTATATCTTAATCTTATTATCGCTGCATATAATGATGCTAATGGAGATTCTATAGTAAAGGAGATTAGTCAAAACATTCATATTGACCCCAGAATCCAGATACCAGATGCATCGGAGCTTATCAATATTAGACCTGATAGAATTATTGCTCAAGGGTCTGCTCAAGTGGGGAATATTGACTCTGTTGGGACGGTTGCAAATGATGATTCTCTATCAGGGACTATGAGTGTAAGAGCCCCTTTAGTATTTATGGTTGATGCTGATGCTTTGATTAGCCCAGATCCCACTGAGCTTGTAGAAGAAGGTGATAGTTTAGGAATACCTGATGAGATAATGGATGCTGAACTTATTCTTAGTATTGATAATCAATGGACTTTTGGTGCCAATCTTTCGGTATTAATAGCGCCTGACTCAGTTTCACTTTCAAGTGGTGATGTGGATACACTTATATCAGATTTCTCATTTAATCCTATGACGGTTATTAAAGATACATTATCCTTAAATGAACATGAATTTAATTTATTAAATCGATCACCGAATTGGATTCAGCCACAGTTAAGAGTTATCCCTATCGATAATCAGCCAGTATATTTTTTAAGTACAGATACACTTACAATAACCATAGATGGTATTGCTATTGCCATAGATTTATCAACATTATTAAATGATGAATAATATGATTCGTAAACTTATTCCAATAATATTGTCATCTTTTATTTTTAGTCAGTCAAACCCAATTGATATTGCAACATCTGGTGCGATACAACTCCGTATGAATGGGCAACTTAATTTTACACATAACCCAGCAACTTTAGGTTATATGAAGGCACCTTTAAAAAATAATAAACCTATACAAGAAGATGCCGTTATATCAGATTCATCAACTATATCTGTGGAAGAAGATAAAGCGATATCAGACTCTACAACTATATCTGTGAAAGAAGTTAAAGCGATATCAGTTTCTACAACTATATCCGTGGAAGAAGGCAAAGCGATATCAGATTCTACAACTATATCCATGGAAGAAGGCAAAGCGATATCAGACTCTGCAACTCTATCTATAGAGGAAGATGTAGTTATTTCGGATTCTACAAATATATCTGTTAAAGAAAATACTACTTTACCAGATTCTGAAACTATATCTATAGAAGAAGATGTAGCTATAGTGGATTCTTTAATAGTTGAGAAAGTCCAACCATCTTCAAATTTTAGTATGAGCATTTTTAATCTATCTTTTGGCATAGGAAGTGGTTTAATCACTCCAGATTGGATTAATAATCAATTATTTGGTGGTAGGGATCTAAGAAATTCAAAAGAAAGGAAAGATTTTTTAAATGGTATTTCCAGTGATATGAATATTCAGATACCATTAGCATCTAGTCTTCCAATATTAAATTTTAGTTTTGGATCACATCTGATTAGCCTAGGTCAAGTTAGGAGCTATACATCTTTAAAAATTCCGAGTGCTCTTGCTCAAATCCCTTTTAAAGGTTTAGATAAAGGCGAAGAGTTAGAAATCAATGATGTTGGGATCCAACACATAACTTATTTTCCAGTTTCATATTCTAAAGGCTTTGTATTAAACCCCGGGGTAATCCCTTATAGTAAAAAAAGTTATGCTGGCATACGCGCTAAGCTATTAGTGGGGCTTGCGGAGTTACATACAGAGAATATTTCTGGAATGTTGCTCGGTACAGAAACTCACACAATGATTGATGCTGAGATAGAAATGAAGGGGTCATTGCCTATCTCAATTGATGAATCTATTCCTAAAGGATCAATAGCTTTTGGTGTTGGTCTCGATCTAGGTTTCATTACTGAGATTAATGATAAAATCACTTTAGGAATCAATATCGATAATTTAATTGCTTCATTAAAATGGAGTGGCGCAACGATTTATAATGCAAATATAACCGGAGAGTTAACACCAGAAGAATTATCTGAAATAGACTCACTTTCGAATCACTTAGATCAATCTGAGGAAAAAGAAGTTGGTAATTATAAAACTAATTTGCCCATGTCAATTAATTTGAGTAGTACTTATTTTGCTAAAGAATGGATGACAATTGATGCGAATATCCGATTAGATATTGGAAATACATATTGGGCAAGCAAGACACCGCTTTTATCAGTAGGCTCAGAATTCAACCCAGGTTCTAAATTTCCGATATATTTTGGGATATCACTTGGAGGGCATAATGGCTTTAATTGGGGTACTGGTGTTAGTATAAAAATGGGTCCAGTGATAATGGATATAGGCGGAGGTCAAGATGGGGGTATTTTTAATAATGCCACTGGCATGAGATTAGGCCTTGGATTAAGAATCGAAAAATAAAATTTAAAGAAAGTTATCAGCATTAATTAATATATAAGCAAATATTGATATTGAGACTAATTCTCAATTACTGTATATTCTCCTATCTGAATCTCAATCAGATTTATATTTTTTTAGTTAAACAATTATCGAAATAAATATTTTAAAGGAGTTAGAATAGGTACCATGAGTAAAATAGGTTTATTTTGGGGTAGTAATACTGGCAATCAGGAAGAAGCAACCAATTTTCTTACTGATTATATGAAAAGCGAAGGTTGCGAAGTAGAATTATTTAATATTGCTGATACAGATCCAGCACAAATGTTAGAATATAAAAGATTGATTATTGGATGTCCTACCTGGCATATTGGGGAACTTCAAGATGATTGGGATTTTATATATGAAAAATATAAGACCTTAGATTTCTCAGGTATAACTGCAGCATTCTTTGGATGTGGAGATCAAGTTGGATATGCCGATAATTTTTTAGATGCAATAGGATTACTTGCGAAACCATTTATGGAAAATGGTGGTACGTTAATAGGTCGATGGCCAACTGAAGAATATGAATTTGATAATTCTTTAGCTTTAGACGGTGAAGAGTTTTTGGGATTAGGTTTAGATAATGATAATGAAGAAGAGTTAACTGAAGAACGTCTCATTATTTGGGCGGAGTTAATTAAAGATGAATTTGGGATTTAATTCAAACTAATAGATTTAGTTATAAAAAACCCCACATTTGTGGGGTTTTTTATTTGATGAACCTAGAATAGAGATACTAAATTTTGATGATGATTACTGTTCTTTCTCCAGCAAAAAAACTATCTCCTGATTGTTCTGCCTATGGGTCTAATTATAGTTCGCCTAAATTTTTAGATGCATCGAAGAAGCTTGTAAATAGACTTAAGAAGTTTGACCCTATAGAACTCCAGTCATTGATGGGAATTAGTGAAAAATTATCAGAACTTAATTGGGGGCGTTATCAATCATGGACAGCTTCGACTGGACCAGAAAAATCTAGAGAAGCGATATATACCTATTTAGGGGATACGTACACAGGTTTAGATGCTTTAACCCTTTCTAATGAAGATATAGATTTTGCACAAAATAACACTCGCATTTTATCCGGGCTATATGGCTTACTAAGACCTTTAGATTTAATTCAACCTCATCGTTTAGAGATGGGGACTAAACTTGTGAATGATTCCGGAAAAAATTTATATGAATACTGGAATAGCTCTTTATCAGATTCAATCAATGAGGAGCTTAAAACTCATATGAATAACAATATTATCAATTGTGCATCAGCAGAATATTTTAAATCTATTGAAGATCCTCAATTTGATGGTTTAGTTATTACACCTCAATTTAAAGATTGGAAAAATGGGCAATATAAAATGATATCTTTTTATGCAAAAAAAGCCAGGGGAATGATGGCGCGTTTCATCATCCAGAATCGTATTGAAGAGCCTACTGATATATTATCATTTGATCTAGGTGGATATTCTTATAATTCATCAATGAGTACACCATTAGAACCAGTATTTACCCGTCAAAGTACCTAATTTATAAATAATCATTTAATGCACCGGATTCAATTTTTGCTTGTTTAAGTAAGGGTTGTTAGATTAATCCATGTTGAAATATTTACCTTTAGTAATATTATTTATATCCTGTAGTTCAACAAAACCAACTTGGGTTGATAATTTAGATCAAGATCCAAAATACTTTTTGGGGCTTGCCATGATACCGATTCATCAAAATGGTTATAGACAAGAAGCCTTTACATCAGCTGAGAAAGAGATTTCTCGTCAATTAAGTGTTGAAATAAAATCTAGTAGTTCTATGAAAAAAGTTGTTGATCTTTCAAGGACAATTCAGGATAGATATACAGATATTACAGAATCAAATATTAGACAAACTTTAAAGAATGTACAGAAGATAGATGAATATAAAGATAAACAAAATTTTTATTTATTATTGGGTCTAGATAAGCAAAAATATTTAGAAAGAAAAATCGCGCAAAAAAACCAAGCTAAAGATGAGATAAAACAAATAGTCCTAAATCTTAAAAAATTAGAAATTGTTGATCAGTTATTAACTTTAAATAAAGCAATGGCTTTGATTTTAGAGCATGACCTTTTATATGAAAAAGATGATGGTGATGAATTTTTTTATACAAAGATAAAAACATTAATTAACCGGTTGATTTCTGGGTTAAATATGGAATTTGGTACAGAAAATTTTAAATATAACCCTTTATTAGAAAATCAAATTTCAGTACCCATAAGTATAATCAATAATGGTGTGCCTTCATCGCGATTACCAATATCCATATTTTTAGATGAAAAGTTCATCGGATATTCAATATCTAATAAAGATTCAATTACTGAAATAATTATATCCCCCAAAAGCGATAAAGATCAAACTCTAGTAGTTAACTTGAGTGATAAAATTTTTGGAGATGAAAATAGTAATTTTATTGATTCAAAAATGAGATTGGGTAGCTTTATAATCAGACCAGTAATTAGTAAATTAAATATTACGGTTTCTGGACCGTTAAGTAAAAATCAAAAAGATAGAATAACAAATAGATTTGAGCAATTTTTATTGTCTCAATTTAGAATTGATGATAGCTTGCCTGAAGAAACAAAAATTAATATCATAATTGAACGTAATGATAAGCCTCAATATGCCGATGGTTATCCATTTATTTCTTATTCTATGGGATCGATAAATATTGCTAGTGGCATTAAAAAGAACGTTTTTAAGATTAATAAACATAAAGGATCTGATTTTGAGAGTGCAGAGAAAGCATTTAATAATTCTATCAATAAACTATGTGAAAAACAAAATCTTAGTGTAATTTTTAAAGAAGATCTATGAGGAATCAAAAAATGAAAGTAAGAATTTTATTATTAACAACTTTTTTATTTTTAATAAGTTGTTCATCTACTGTTAAACCACCGAAATGGTATGTAAACCCTCCTGAATATAAAAAAGGAATTCGATATACTGCAGGGACTGCCACTGCAGATAATTTACAGTCTGCATTTGATATGGCGCGGTTGGCTGCTGAAAGTGATCTTGGAAAAGAACTCAAATCTCAGATTAATGGTGCAATTGATAGAGAAAGACAAATAATTAAAGAGAAAACAACCTTAGATAGATTTCAAGCCACAATAGAGAATGTGATTTCATCAGATATATCTGGAGCAACCATTGATAAAAGAGAATATTATACCAAAGGGAAGGTGTATAATGCGTTTGTTTTACTTAAATATAATGAAAATATTATGGAAAAGAAGTTGCTTGCAAAATTAGAAGCAGAAAAAGAATTATATGACGAGTTAAAGGCGACTAAATATTTAATGGATATGAGAGAGCGAGTAGACAAATATCAAAAATCTGGCTATTAATAAGTTTCTAGTAAAATAATTTTTGTCATGGGATAATAGGTAGATTATTTTAAAGATGAATTTTTAGATTATAAGGAAAATGTAAGAAGATGGATTTGAAAACAGAGTATCACTTTCACTACAGATACACTGGTCAATTTTCTGATAGTTTTGTAATTAGGCCTCGCATTTCTGATATGTTTTTAACATATCCGTTGTAGCCTAAATATCCTAACTTGTATTTTGACCTAGATATTCCTAAATCCTCAAAAGATTGAATACGCTCATTCAATGTTTTATTAATTCTTTCAAGTTCAAAAGTCATCCGTAGTCCTTTTTTCAAATCTGATTTAAATGGCCAGATACCAAAAAATGTCCTACCATTAATTTTAAAGTTAACACATTGTATTTTGTAATCAAGATGAGCATTGATTGATTTTGAATATTTTAAAAACAAATTATATTCCTTTAATTTTTCAATTTCTGAGAGTCTTTTTGATATAATCTCATCATTTAAAGAATCATTTCTTTTGGGCGATGTGCTTGGAAAATCTGGGATTTTAATTAGTGAGTTCCTTTGGTCCTTATTATAATCATTATTTTGAAGATCAATTAAATAATTAACTTTGTTTTTATCCCAAGTACAAACTGCATAGTTAAAACGCCACTCCTTACTTCGATTATGAAGCATTTTGATTAAAATTTCAGATGCATTTTTAGATATTTTTTCGGCGACAATAAAAACTGTTGGTACTGTCAATTCGTTATATACTTCCTTAATTGCATTGAAAATTTTTGATTTTTTTTGATTATATATGATATTTAAAACTTGACCAATTTTTTTTTCTATTGATGAACCACTGCTATTTTTATAAAGAACAGTTGACTTCGAAATCTGATATTTAAATTCAATTAATATTAGTTTACCATTAATTGTACCGGCGCTATCAAAAGGATCTCCTCCTGATGTATCAAAATCGTCAAAGAGTTCTATGTAGTTCTCTTCTTTTTTTAACCAATTAGTAAAACTAACAGCTATTCTAGATTCTTTATGAATGGAATTATCATTTTTCATAATACAGACAAATATAAATATTTCATTTACTCGAATTTAAACTAAAAATCACTAAATGCACTGGTAATACACTAGTCAAATATTAGTAATAGAGGGGACCCAGCCTGCTAAGTGATTAGTATTTAGATACTGTGAAAAATATTAATTTTTTAAGATAGTTTAGATTTTGAATGATTTTATTATGAGGCTATCCATTTAGAAGTTATTTTTTTATCAAAACTAAATAATAATCTCTCATGACCTGTGTGTTTTAGGTGTAGCCAATCCATACTTTTAATCTTTATTGTAATTTTACAAAATCTACTATATCCTAAAGCATCAGATTTAGCTGAGATATTTTGGGCATTATGGTTAGGGAGGTTTACTAAGAAAGAATTTAATTCTTTTGATGGTGCATAAGGGCCCATATAGCACAATTTGCTCTCAGGTTTCATGGCATCCCAGCTTGATTTCAATTTTGGGCTACCTTTATCAATACTTGCTTCACCATTTATTCGTAATTGTATTCTTCTAACCTTATCGTAAAAAAGGGCAGACACATTATTATTCATTTTAATATCATCTAATTTGCTACTGCGAATATCAGAATGAAAAGCGATTGTATTTTTTTGATTATCGATCTCTCTTAATATAACGGTTCTTATTTCAGGTTTGTTTAATCTTAGGGTAGCGAAAGAAAAAGAATGATATTCGTGTTTTGCAGTTTTAACAGCTTCACTTAGAGCAGAGAATTCATTTTTTAAAATATCATTTTGTTCCATGTTTACTCATCCAATTAAATAGTATCTGTGTTTAAAATAGTGATTAGATATTATTCTTCTTGATATTTTTCTTTTTTTCGCTGGGAAGCTCTTTTTGTCTGGTCTAATTCCATTTTTCTTAAGCGTATTGTAGTAGGGGTTACTTCAACCAATTCATCTTCAGCAATAAATTCAATGGATTGATCTAAAGATAATTGTCTTGGTGGGCGTAAAGATACTTTTGTGTCAGATCCCGATGCACGCATATTTGTTAATTTTTTTTCACGTGTAATATTTACATTCAAATCTTCTGATCTATTTCGTTCTCCTATAATCATTCCAGCATATACATCGGTGCCTATATCAATAAATAGTTCGCCTCTGTCAATCATACCTGCGCAAGCATAGGTTGTCACAACACCATTACGATCCGAAACAAGTGCACCGTTCTTACGTTGTGGGATTCGTCCAAACCAGGGAGCATATCCATCGAATAATTTATTCATAATGCCTGCGCCCTGAGTATCTGTTAAAAATTGTGAACGAAATCCAATTAGACCTCTGGATGGAATAGAGAACTCAATGTTGACTCGCCCACTTCCATGATTTTGTAGATTTGTCATTCTTGCTTTTCTTTCAGATAATTTTTCTGTAATAACCCCTACTTTATCTTCTGGAATATCTAAAAAGACTTTTTCCATAGGCTCCATGATCTGTCCATTTTCTTCATGAGTAATTACTTGTGGTTTTGAAACCATAAATTCATATCCTTCTCGTCGCATTGTTTCAATTAAAACAGCCATTTGTAATTCTCCTCTTCCATGTATCTCAAAGACATCAGCGCGATCAGTTTCTAAAACTTGTATTGAAACATTACTTAGAATCTCTTTTTGTAGGCGTTCATTAATATGGCGAGATGTTAGGAATTTTCCATCCTTACCTGCAAAAGGGCCATTATTTACATAAAATAACATTGATACGGTGGGTTCATCTATTTTAATTCTAGGGAGAGTTTCAGGATTTTCATTATCAGAAATAGTATCCCCAATAGTAATTCCTTCGATACCTGCTACAGCTATTATATCTCCAGCTTCTAGTGATTCAACCTTGATTTTATTGA
>MDTE01064190.1_pt1 | contig 13175 bp, 13 predicted proteins | sample 811231 | NCBI WGS metagenome assembly MDTE01 (sample SAMN05326651, study PRJNA326480) | marine metagenome | isolation source: seawater | place: Indian Ocean: Red Sea | collected 2010
CCTGTTGTGCAGCCTTGACAGAAGCGGCTTCTGCCTGTCTGAATGCTGCCTTTTTCTGTGCATCAGTCAAAGTGGGGTCTTTTGCTTTCCTTTGTGCTGTCATTGACGCGGCGTCTGCCTGTCTAAATGCTGCCTTTTTTGCGGCTTCGGTGTCTGCTTTGACCTGCTTTGTAGCAACTTTAGTGGCTTTTTGCTCTGCTGCCTTTACTGCTCTTTGAATACTTGGATCTACAGCAGTAGTTGCAGTCGGGGTAACTTTTGTGACTACTTTTGAGTCTACCCAGTTTTTTGCATTGTTTACTGACGCGCCTTTCGATGGTCCGGAAAACGACTTACTGCCTGCTCTACCGCTTGCACTAGTCTGCCATCTTCCATTGCTAAATCTAATGGTTAATGTATATCCGAGATACGATTGAGTTTCGGTGGCTGGAGTAGCCGCGGCTGCTCTGTTGCTTCTACTTGTCGAACCACGTCTAGAATCATGTGTCATACGACCCATAGGAGAGTATCTTTGCCTCTGAGCGTTTCTTCTACGGGCATATCCTGCCTCAATTCCGTTGAATACACTATCGACTTCTGGATTTGATGTTCCGAACCAACCACTCATATGTAGAACTGCCTCCTAATTAACTTGTAAAATCCATATGCCCCTAGTGCGTGGACTAATCCTATACCACCATATCTAGGGTATTTGGCAATCCAGTGATCGTCACCTGGAATTACCTTCAAAAGACCGTGATTTACACCCAAAACAGGGTGTACGTATAGTGCAGAACTGCCGAAAAACGCAGCATTAGCAGCGGGCGATCCTCCATCTGCTCTCTTTGCAGCAGCATAAGTACCGCTTAAGACCATGCCAACTGCCCCTACTGTCTTAGAAACTGCTGCGGCTCTTGGTGCAATACCGTCATCATCTGCCCAGAATGGGCTTAGCGAATGGTATAGTTTTGGCTCGTCTGGCTCGGACATTGTTAATGGTGTAGTATATCCTACTCCGCCAGAGGTTCCAGATGCATTTGATGTAGATCTTGGTCTTCTTTCTACTTTTGGGCCCTCTTCTTCCATAGGTTTGTCGAAATCTGATCGAGGCATTTCTCCCAGAAAACCACTCATATCCCGTGGATCCTCCTGTGGGGAATTAGAATACATATTTTGTCTGTGAAAACTGCTCATTTGCTCACCTACTTGTATGCTCTCGATACCAATCCATAGCCGCCTATCAGGATTGCTGCATACTCAGCAGTTTGTCTTTTGTCCTCAAGTCGCTTTTTTGCCCAATCTGCTGCGGGTTTGTAGCCGGGGAACCCCATACCGAACCAAATGAGACCTAAACTGATCAGCCCTGCACCACCTAAAGCGGTAGTTAGACCTTGAGTTTCACCTAATGCAGTGACTTTTTTGTATTTCAAATGCGCTCTAGGGTTCTGCTGATACTGGGACATTTCTCCGACGGCTCCGTATGCAGGCAAGGAGCCATTAGGCGTAGAACCAAAGGCTCTAGCAATGGTGTGCTGATGAGTACGACTACCTACCATGCACTCATGCCAGAGGGTAGTTTAACTTAAGCAGTTCGGATAACTACTGCATCTGTGGGGTCTGTCCATACATACCTTGTTGCTGTGGATATTGCCCATATTGGTTAAACTGTGGTGCCGGAGGTAGTCCTAGTGAGCCTCTAAGTAGGCTTGAACCGAAACTGCCCAAAGCACCGCTTAATCCCTGATTCTGCTGAGCCATCATCTGCTGTTGCATCATCTGCTGCTGGTACATATTTTGCTGATTTTGCATCTGGTTACCCATTGCGCCCATCTGCATTCCGTACTTATGCTGGTTAATTAGCCCAATTGCCTCTGCATCTGCTGCGTTAATTCTCTGTTGCGGTGTAGTCACTACGCCTGCGGCGTCAGTTCCTTGCACCATACCAGTCAAGATTGCACCTATATTCTCATCCGTAATGGTCGAATAACCTAGTTCTGCTGCTGCTGTAGGGTCTACAGTAGCCGCTATTGCGTTAGAGTTGAACCAAAGATACAATTCTCTCTTCATTATAGTAGAAATAAGGTCTGCAAGACCAGTCATAAATGCAGGGTTCTGCACTAAAAAGAGGTCTACCTCGTTAGGATGACGTGCCATTAGGTGGTACATCAATTCAATTTCCTCTGTATTGATGCCTCCGCCAGTCATCTCGTTTACCATATTCATTCCCAGTGCCGAAAGACCGGAGTCATTTGCGGCCTGTTGGAACATAGCCATTTGTTCTTGATTAAAGCCTCCGCCTACGCCCGGTATAGCGAGCGCGGTGGGTTCTGAGTTTCTGCTGCCAAACAATCCCATGTTCTATCCACACCTACACTTTGTATTGAAGGTTTCCATTACCTTTGAGCCTGCATTTGCTCCATAACCTTGTAGTATTCAGCCATATCCATGTTAGACATAGTGTTATTCCTTGGAGCAGTCTGTGCTAATACCCTATTATCGAAAACCAGCATAGTTATGTCGTTTTCTTTAGTGATTGGATTCTTATAATGAACTATCTGTATACCATCTTTGAGTGCTTCTTGAAAGATTGGTGTCCACTTTACTATTAGTGGGTGTTCTTGAACTGGAGGTGGCCTAATGATCGGTACGAAAGCGACTCCTTTCTTAGCCATTTTAGTGAAGAAACTAGGATCTTCTTCCTCCTCTTGGTCTATCCATTCCATTAAATTGTGGTATAGCATCATATGTTGAGGACAATATGTGCCCTTCAAGTCCCTACCACGACCTGGGAGTACCCCAGCAGTAGGTGTAAATGGTGCTACTTCTAGCGTAACCGGATCCCTAAAGTATTCATCAAACAGGTCTCCATAGTCTGCATTCATGCATTCTATACCACATATTACGCATTCATGTGGTTTACTATGTCTAAATTTGCCTCTAAACCATCTCTTAGGAGACAGAATAAACCGCTTATCGGGCTTTAATGCCTTCATCGCTGCGTTAATATTCCTCTTTCTAGCCTTTCTTGGGTTAGGATGATCAGATAATCTAAAATCAACCTGTGTTACCACATCATTATATCCGTTTTCTTGTAGTGCTGGGTTGTGCATTGCGTCCAAAATCTCTCTATTGCTCATATTGTTAGTCCCCTGTATAGTGCATCCTGTACATTCCAACCGTAGCGTGCGCTAACAGCGTCCATGTAGACAGGAATGTTCATTGCTTGAAGTTTGTATAGGTCTGGTCTAAAGACGTCAAATATCTTGTGTCGGGAGATAAAGCCCTTTTCCCATGTGTTATGATCTTCGTCACTCATCCACTCATCGGCTTTATTCGCCAATAGGATGACTCTTTTCGGATAGTATTTCTTTGCTCGCCACCAACCTTTCCAAGTTAATCCCTTAGGGATGTTCTTTTTATCGCCTAAACCCCTTACTAGGTATCCCAATGCAGTTTGATTATCTACATTATTAGGATCATTCATATGTCTCTGATCTACTACTAATATAACACTAGAACAATTACGGTTAATCATGTCTCGCAACCAAGTAGAATGATATTGAATATGGCCTCCTAAATCCCTAGAAACAACAGTTTTTGCTAGGTGTCCGTCCGATGTGACTCTCTTTCTGGAAGTTAATGGTAACTGATATTTGCCTAACCAGTTCTTTTTGTGGTGTGTTCTGTCCTCATCCTTTAGTTTTCTAATCTCTCCACGTGTTGTAAGTTGCATATCTAGCGTAGTTTTACCTGTTTCTGACGCACCAATTACGCTAACATCATATGGGACAAAGGTCATTAGCCTGTTCAATAGTTTCCATATACCGTGAGCGATAACAATGTCTGTCGATGCCATAAAATCACTCCGTTAATTTAGTTAGTAGCCAATCAATAATACCATTGTAATCGGTTGTTTTGACTATTGTATAGTCGGTCAGTGCTGCCGCAGCAAAAGAAGTTACACCAGTGACGACGCAATAGAAAGCCCACTTTACTGTGAGATACCTATATTGCCAAGTAAGACCAATTGCAGTCGTTTGCATCATTGCTTGTTGCTGCTCGTCTCTCTCATCATTGAAGATTAGGCCCATGTTGGTGACACCATCCTGATCTCGTCATTCTCTCGCACCTTGTTCCCATCCCAGTTATAGCCTTACATTGTTCTAATTTGTCGGATCCAGATCCAGCGACTCCGGCTTGGGAGGCTGAGGGACCTGGAAAGTCTCTAAAGGGGGCTGAGAGATCGTTAGAGATGGGCTCATTGGTGTTGTACCGAGTCGGTCTAGTCCCAATTGCTTTGCTAGTGCGTCTAAATCGTACTGAACACCAGCATTCACTTGTGGCACTTGTTGGTCTAGTTGTTGCACTTGCTGGTACTGTTGCTGTAGAACAGTTTGTTCCCCTGGAGTTAGCATTCCATCTGCTTGTGCCATCATTGCGCTTTGCTGAAATTGATTGATTTGCTGTTCAAGCATCCATTCTGTGCGCTGCTTATCAACTTCGTACTTGATTTGAGCCATCCTGCGCTTATTCTTGGCTTTCATTCGCTTAATCTGTCGCCTATAATTGGTCGAATCCTCAAACATTGTTCTGTATAGAAGATAGAGTGAGGCTTGGAAACAGAATGCAAGCATACCATAAAGCAAAGCAGATTGCCAAACTTGTCCAAACTTGCCCCAAGACCAACTTTCATACAACATAAGTGCTAGAGCAAGGAAGATGGACTGCACCATCATTGAACCGATTAGTCGATTCTCTTGTTCTTTTTGCATCTGAACGATATCTTCGTTCGTCATATCAGCAAACTGACCTCCTTTGTCAGTAAACATGGCGTCTGTTAGCGGGCTTCTTGTTGGGTCTATTGGCATTGTTTTCACTCTCCTGTTTCTTGTACCAAGTAATAATGAGTATTCGGGTCATTGTAAAAGACCGCAGGCGCACCTGCATCGTCTTCTATCATTAAGACATAACTAACGCCGGTCTTGTTTAATTCAGCAACTGCTGCTCTTACCTTTTCCTCAATATTGGAATCCATCTTCTCCGATCTCCGGTCCTGTTCTCATCTCAATGATGTTATCTATGCGGAGTAATTGTGCTGCAATTGTAGTTGCGCTATCTAAAGCCTGTGATACCACATTAATGGGTTCCACAATACCTTTTTCAAGCATATTTACTCCGCCTCCATTTTCCACGTCCACCCCAAAAGAGCGTCCGGCTGCATCACTGTGGAGTTGGCGTAGGCTGATAAGTGTATCGAGTGGGTCTAATCCGCTATTTTCGGCTAAAGCAGCAGGAATTATCTCTAATGCTTGAGCAAATGCCTCAACAGCCAGTTGTTCTCTACCACTTACAGTAGACGCATATTCGTTCAGGTGCTTTGATAGATACAGATAAGGTGAACCGCCTCCGGCGACAACCTTTCCACTATCTATTGCTACGCTGACTACACCGATTGCGTCATCAAAAGCCCTACCTATTTCCTCAACGGTTGTGAAAGTAGGCGCTCTAAGTAGCACAGACACAGATCCGGTGGATGGGGTACCTGTTAATTTAATCAATGGCCTCTCCCCAACAGTAATCTCCTCTAGTAGTTCTGCTGTAGCAAGGTCTTTCTCCTTTATTCCATCGATGGAAGAAATCATTCTTCCTTCTCCGGCCCTAGAGATGGCCTCCATGTCGCTCATTGCGACTCTTCGGCAAGCATAGACTCCCTTCTGTGCAAAGATTTCCGCAACGAATGGGTCTATGTCTCTCTTACAAAGAACGACATTGGCGCCGCTTGATAGGATAACTTCTGCGATCTCCTTGAGTTGTAGTTTTCTGCTCTCAATAAACTCTTGAACAGCCGTATTATCGCTAACCTGTATCTGCAACTGTTGTGCAAACTCCGGAAGCGTAATGTCTACACTAATCAGTGCAATCTTGGCGTCTTTAACCTCATTGGGCATATCATGGGTCATCTTCTCACGGTCTATGAGAAGCCCAGCAATAGCAACCGAATCACTAACCTTACCATTAGGTCGCTTAATGATGTTAATGTTATCGAGTGTGGTTGACTTCATCACATCTAAGGCTATCTGTGAAAGAACATCTTGTGCAGCCTCTGCACTCTTACCAGTCATCGCAGTACTAGCAACAGAAAGAAGTAGGTCATCATCTACATCAATTGCTATATTGTGCAGTAGTTCTTGTGCCTTATTGTTAGCCAATACATAGCCCTTCGAAACCTTAGTCGGATGAACCTTCTTCTTAGTTAGGCCGCTAGCCTTATCCATTAACTCTCCAGTAATTACAATGCTAGAAGTTGTACCATCGTAGCAGTTCTCCTCTTGAGTCCTTGCTACCTCAGTGATTATCTTAGCAGTTGGATGATTAAGTTTTGTTTCTTTTAGAATTGCTGCGCCATCGTTGGTAATTACGACTTCTCCGCTAGCATCTACCATTTCCTTGTCCATACCATAAGGCCCTAGTGTCGATCTTACTAGGTCTGCAAGTTGCTTAGCAACCTGTATGTTAATGTCCTGTGGTGTCATTACTTGGACACCCTGCTTTGCATCTACTGCGCTCGTCATCTAAATCACTCCTGTAGAACGTTGTCCTTGTACACCTTTCCGGTTGAACCCGCAGGTGGCTTTTCTTCTGCTACAAAGGTCGACACTGGTACTTCTTCGGTTGTTACAGGTTCTGGGCCCGCATCTCTAGCCATATCTTGGTCACTCATTATATCCTTAACTACATCAAAGCGCTTCATTAGGTTATATGCAAACTCAACCATCTGCATTCCCCTTGGCTGAATATTCTGCTCAAGGAATCTAAAGATGAACAAAGCCTCCGCCTTAGTCATCTTCATATCTATTTCTTCTTGGAACTTCGGGTCCAAGATGCTTACAATCTGCTCTTCTCTTACTTCTTCGCCTTCTGGCATGAATCTAACTTTATTTTCTGACTAATATAAGTGTTAAGGTCTAGATTTAAGCCTCAGGTGGCTTGGATATCCACTGTCCAGAAGCACCGATATAATCAGCATACCTTTCCTGCATTAATGCCATGTGGTCTTCATAAGACATTGGATTGTTAAACACCCAAGCATCGAACCATGCATAGTCCCAATAAGATCCCTCTGGAGGAACCCATGTCTCTATATCGTCATGTATTAGGGTATACCTATCATCCTTCTCGCAATAAGGCCATACTAGGTCTATTACATCTTGGTACTTCTCTACTATGGTAATACTAGTTACATTATCCATGTCCTGTAGATACTCATTGACAAAACCTATACCCAATCCTGCTATCAAGACTGAGCCATTTGCGTTATCGAAGAAGTCCTGATGTTCGCGGTGTTCTGCCTCGGAATCTTGCATTATGGGCATATCGCATTGATCTGACAACAATACTGTGTATCGAGAGTGTGGTTCGTTTTTCATTTCTCTGTAAACTTGCCAATTGTGCGTTGTTGTATTATCCCTGAAATGTGCTATCTCAAAGCCACCGGAAACACCTTCTGGTATCTGTACTCTCCTTCTTGCCATTCTAAGTCACCCATGTAACTTCCACTTTACAAACGAAATAAAACTCTTGGTCATCCACTTCCAACTTTACTTCCCACTCCATAGTATCACCAGCGGCAGGGTATGTCAGACCGCCCCTACCGCCACCCATGGCGAATCTAATTTGGTCTCCTTGAGTAATACCTTGAGAACTTGCTGAATCGTTAATACCTGTGCAATCTTGAACAGTCTTATATGTATTTACTGCATCAGTTATTGTGACCCCATTACTGAGACTTGAAGCAATGTTTTGAATCGTCCAAGTGTAAGAATCTCCAGTTTGACTGTGTCTTGCATAACCGCCGTTGTAGATTTGAATAGAACCATAACTACCTCCATTGAACAATTGAAAATTCCCAGTACTCCAATTGACTTCTGCTGTTGATTCTCTTGCGCCTGTTTGGCTAAACTCAGAACCATCTATTTTCCCGTTAGCCCAAACACTATGGTTAGGGTGGACATTTCCTGTTGGATGGACTAGCATAGCCATATTGTAATTACCTGAAGCAGATGTTGCAATGGTCTCATCTGGTGGTGTAAAGCCGCCACCAGCACCTGATTGACCTTGTTGGGCTATAGTGGCTAGAACTCCTGGCATCGGCAAATTAATCACCCAATAACAATCCAAGCAGAGGAAGAGACTGCGATAAATGTTTTCGCCTCGTACCTAGTTGTTATTGTTTGGTTGCTGGTTGAGCCATTCATCGTGTCAGAACCGTCAGCAGAAATTGTAGTAGTACCTGCATGGTCGCTTATGATAACATACTGCTCTCCCTTAGAAGGAGAGGCAGGAAGAGTTAGTGTAATTGCTGCGGTTGCTCTAACATAACAACCAGCCTCGTCGGCATAACTTAGAGTGTGGTTGCTACCATGATCGATCATTTGTCCTCTGAAAAGGGCTACACCCACCGCGTTATCATCGTCCTCGTGGACTCCGACTCGCATCATATCCGTGTGTGAGTTGGCAACAAGTGCTGAGAACATTAAGTTCCCGTCCGCCGAGGAAGTGTTTGTATCAACTAGGTTGCACTCAATCTTAGCGTAATCCCTATGGTCCTCAAGGCCAGGACTGTCCATTGAAGAGTCAGGGCCCATGAACTTGATCAAACCAAGAACATCATTGTCAGCCTCGCCAGTATGGTATCTCAGTAGATTGAGGACTGGTGCAGCAGAAGCCGTAGTATCGTCGTTCATCAGAACAAATTGACCAAGTCCCTTCGCTCTCATTGTAAAACCAACATCGGTTGCACTCCCTGTTGCCTCGATACCTGGACCTACCATTCGTCCACCACCGACAGTGTCATCAGATATGACATCAGTTCCGAATAGAGTTCCTGTAGAAGCGTCTGATATACCATTCCAGATTTTGAAGTAAGCCGTCGCGTTAGTGGTGTGTCCGAAAAGCATCAACTCGCGACCATTACTAATTGCGTCTGCATAGATCCCCTTGTCATCATCTATTATGATATCGTGCCCGTTGGTATCCAAGTCCCCACCGAGTTGTGGCGAGGTGTCATCGACTAGGTCAGACATCCCGCCTCCTCCACCGGTTGTATCAATTGAATCCTGCAAGTTGTCGAGAGTCATGTACTTCCATGAGGAACCAGACTCATCCCAAAGGAGGATCTTGTCAGTGGTAGCGTCTGTGCTTTCGTTCAACTCGCTGAGGTTCGCAGGGTCGTCTAAACCGAGTGTAGCGGAGTAAGAGCCTGATGTGGTGTTTGTCTCGCTTGCTATTGTGATCGGAGATGTTACAGTTAAATCAACTCCGGTTATATCTCCTGTATTGGTAGTAAAACCGCTATCATTATCAAATGCTGAAAGGGGTATTTCAGAAATTAGTTTTCTACGCTCTGCTCCATTATCTAGCAGAATCAACTCATCTTGGCTTGCATTAATCGAAGCAGTCATGTCTGTAAATTCGGATAAATCCAAAGACAATGTTGCTGAATAACTCCCGCTTGTAGTGTTTGATTGAGATATGTCTAAACCTGTGTTTACGCTAATACTTACTCCGGTCATATCTCCTGTATTTGTTGTATAACCATAATCCTCTATCTTCTCTTTAATCGCCCCGGCGGTCATTAATGATGTATCATTATCGGCAAACCCGCTTCCGGTGTGAACAGTAGTAATACCAACTGTTCCTGATGAAGCATCGTCAAAAGTCCATGTTCCTGTTGTAGTAAAACCCGCTGCTGTTATTGTTCCTGATGTGGTATCATCAGCATCGTTCACAAGGAATGCGTCGTCTACGTTTAGAGTGACTGAACCCGAAGATCCTCCACCGGACAAATTGGTTCCAGCGGTTACTCCGGTTATATCTCCTGTGTTGGTGGTGTAACCGTACCCAGTAATTTTATCTTCAATAGCAGCAGAAGTCATAATATGGTTATCATCATTAGTAAATTCTCCTGAATCATCAATACCTGAAATTGTGTTACCATCTAAAATAAATCCTGTGAAAGTTAAAGTCGATTCCATGGTTATTGCTTTGTTGCCCTTAATCCTCATTGCTTCGGCTGCTGCTGTAGAGGTAGCGGTCTTGAAAACCAAGTCGGTTGTGTTGACTGTAGAAGAGTGCGTGGCATCCGCCTCGGCAGTTATGGAGGCGAGTAGGAGGTTAGCATCTCCGCCAGCACTCTGCAACGGTGCATGAAACTCTATCACTCCCACCGTATTACCATCTTCTAGATCAGCCTCTTTGGTCGAGAGTGTCAGTACGCCTGGTTGCCCCACAGGTCCCCTGATGTCCAAAACTGTAGTAGACGCAGTTGACGCTGTAGGGCTGTTGTTGCCTATACCGACCGTTACGGTCCCACCATTAGAAATTGACATGGCGGTAGCCTCGCCAGTCCCTAAACTAGTGGAGGAAGATCCACTTGTGCCAGACTTCTCGTGCAGTTGGAATAAGATGGAACCGGGCAGTGCGTCACCGGTTGCGTTTCCACCCTTGATTGTTAGGGAATTTCCTCCTGTGTCTGTACCGCTCACATCTGTTGCTTTCATGGAGCCGCTGTCCAGTATCATTTCTCCTGCTGCGGACATATCTAGTGTCAAGGCAGTTATTGTGGAACCGCCATCTTCTCCTTTGAAGATAATGTCATTGTCATCGTCTTCGCACTTTATGATAAAGTCAGAACTGGATCTCTTGAATCTACCAAAGGCAGTTCCATTGTCTTTCAGAATTATGTCTGCCCCATCTACGTCTATAATTACGTCTGCTGCGGAATCAATCGTGAAGTTGCCTGCACTGGTCTTGAGGCTCCCAGCATCGGTGAGAGTGATGTCGCCTTCGAGGAAGAGATCCTGGAAGGCAGCGGATGCAGAGCCTATGTCATGTGAATCGTCCGAGCCAGGTAGGAAGTTGCCGTTGACTGTGAGATTACCAGCGACAGTCGTGGTCGAACCGGTGCCAGCAGCGATTGTAACGTCTACTTCACCATCCGTGGCGTGCTCTCCCTCAAGAACCAGACCCGCTGTGAGCGCTGTGGTAGTGCCATTGCTTTCAGCGACTAAGAGAGACATCTTTCCTGCTTCATCTGAGTTGGATGCGTCTGATACCTCGACGAGAATCTGTCCGAAATCGGTCTGAGTCTGGTTGTCGTCATCCCCTACGAAGGTAATCTTACCGAGATCGTCGCCGTCAGCACCAGCAGCACCCTTATCGAGAACGAACTTGAGTTCCGCAGCACCCGAACTAGAATTCTGCGTGGATTTGAATGTAACCACAGTGCCCGCTTCGCCCGCTTCGTTCAAAACGTCGAATGTCGCTGTCTCGAATTCAGTCCCTGTCGCACCAGAACTGCCTGTTGAACTCACAGTGAAACGTTTTGTCTCTTGATTGATTTGAGTGGTCGCAGTCATGTCTATCGTGTCATCTGCATCGATGTCTATCTGACCATCTGTGCTAGAGAATATCTGGAGTGCAGTATCCCTAAGATATATCTTATTATCAAGGAAAAGGTCGTTAAAGGCAAGCGATGAAGAACCTAAGTCGTAAGAATTGTTAGTCTCGGGGACTATCGATCCACCCGTGATTATTCCGTTCTTTACTCTAAATTCATTGGCCATGTTAGGTTCACTATCCCTCTAACACGGAGATTACTATTGTTGCCTTTAGTAATCACCTCATGCTAAGAATGTCACCGCGTATGTAACTACATCGTTATCATCTGCGTCAACTGTAACTGAAACTGTATCGCTGGATATGCTTGCTGCACAGGTTCCTAATTCTGTGGAACCATCGCTGTAAAGAACGCTGTAATTTGAATAATTAACTGCGTCTCCGCTTGATGTATCAGCGCAGATCATCATTTTGTTGATCTGATCTGTCGTCCCATCTGTAATGTGTATTGTTACTTCTACTGCACCGAATACAGTTCCATCGTAAGTGAACAAAGTTCCGGCTGAGTTGGATGACAAAACACCCTTACCAAACTCTGTCTGTCCTATCAGAAGGCTGGTTGAGTAGTATTTCGTTGTAACTGGGCCAACTCTGCCATCGAAGTTAGACGAATCGGCAAGCGTGTTGTCTTCTGCCTTGAACGTGAAGAAACTGTTTGAATCGCTAGCGTCATCATCTATGACGAAAGTCATGTCTCGCTCGGATCTGATTTCAAGTTCCTTATCCGTAGCGGACTTGATTTGTAGCACACCACTGTTATTAGTAAACGATCCGAAGGAAGTCGAACCAGCCTTTAGACTGATATCGTTACCGCCTGCGTTTAGTTCGATGTCACCGGCAGAGTCGAGCGTAATTGTTGTTCCCTCAAGTTCTGCTGTTCCGTCTGCCGTAATCTGTAGGTTACCAGAAGTACCATCAGAATCTACAGTCGAAAGCGTAGTCGCCCCATCAGCAGCGACCGCTACCGAGTAGTAGTTATCCTCATCATAGTAGAATCTCATCTCAGTAGCACCCGCAGCAGGAGTCAAAACCTGGCCGCTTTCTGTTGCTACTTCTGTTAGCGCCCAGCAAGTTGCAGAAGAATCCCAGAAGAATGCGCCCTTCTTAGCAGAAGAAGCATAGTAGTTCACAAGTATACCAAGATCGATCGAAGTTGTTGAAGAAGGTGCAGAACCATCCACCATTCCTAGTTCAAGTAGTGCATCCTCAACCGTTATGCTTGTGCTGGAGACTTCGGTCGTTGTACCATTGATTGTCAAATTTCCGGTCACGGTCATGTTTCCGGCTATAGTAGCATTCGCCCCACTTCCAGTTAGCATGGTGGTGGAACCTGACTTGATAATCAAGTTTCCACTGGAGTTTGTTAGGGCACCGTACTGCGTACCACCGTCTTTCAAAACAACATCTGCGCCATCTGCGTCCAGAGTTATGTCTCCGCCAGAATCAAGCGTTAGCGGGTTGCCAGCAATAGTGGCTCCTGTGCTATTGTCGTGTGTGATTGTGAAGTCATCGCCTGCCCCCATTGAAAACACTGATGCGTCAGTGTTAAGTGACAGATTGTCCTTAACATACACTGAACCATCGTCATCCAGTCTCAGAACTTCTGTTCCATCGTATTGCTTGAAGACCAAGTCATCTGAATCAACTTTTAACTGAATGATTATCTCGCCAGCAGTCCCATCCATGTCGATAGCGAGTTGCTCAGTTCCACCATCTGAGAAAGCGATGTCTCCTGTGTC
>MDTE01077968.1_pt1 | contig 13175 bp, 19 predicted proteins | sample 811231 | NCBI WGS metagenome assembly MDTE01 (sample SAMN05326651, study PRJNA326480) | marine metagenome | isolation source: seawater | place: Indian Ocean: Red Sea | collected 2010
CGCTTGTGTGATTGACTCGGGTTATGATGGGGAGGTGTTCATCAATGTCCACAACATTGGTCGCGACACTCGCGTCATTCAAGACGGCGATAAGATTGCGCAACTGGTAATGATGCCGGTTGTCCACTTTCAGCCGCAAGAAAACACCGAGGGGACATTATATGATTACCCTAAGACAATTAGCAATAGGGGTGAAGGAGCCCTAGGAAGCACAGATGCATAAAATTGAGTTTGATAAAGTTTTTGAATTCGATCTGTCGGGCACCTTTTCTTTCGGGAATTTGTCCATGATACAGTTGGTAGAAATTTTCAAGGACGGGAGAGTGGCATCACATCTTTTAGAGCCTCAACTGGTTAAGTGGTTCCCTGTTTTACGCCATATTAAGGGGTGCAAGGGCTACGATCACATTAATAAGCTTGATGAAAACATAAAGTATGATGCAAAAAATTTTACACTTTCCGGAGGGTGCAAGTTCTTGCCTTCTAATATGATTGGAACCGGCCGCAAGTTTGATCAAGAGCAGTTTTTGTTTAAGACGGAAAACATGAATTACATTATCTGCGACATTGTTGACTTCCCGCGGGTTAGGGTTATATTTAGGCGCGGAAAAGAACTGGCACAGGCCTATCCCAAGGGAATAATTTCAAAAACTAAGAGAGGAGAGTTGTTCGGTGAGTTCAAAATCTCCGCTTGATCAATTTTATACCAAACCTGCAATAGTTGATCGTGTGCTTAATATGGTTGACTGTTCGGGATATGATATGGTGCTGGAGCCGTCTGCTGGTGCTGGTGATTTTTTTAAGAGACTGCCGCCGACAACTCGGGTAGGGCTTGACCTGGAGCCTGCCGCAGAAGGCATCAGAAAAGGAGATTTTTTAGAATTTAAGTCTCCCGAGGAAGGCAGCATCTTGACAATTGGTAACCCTCCTTTTGGGAAGAACTGTAGTCTGGCGGTAAAGTTTTTTAATCATGCTGCGACCTTTTCGGATTGTATTGCGTTCATTGTTCCCCGTACTTTTCGCAAGCCTTCTATCATTAATCGCCTCCATAGCAATTTTCATTTGCTGCGTCAAGAAATTCTACCTCTCGATTCCTTTTACCTGCCATCGGGAGAATCATATAACGTGCCTACAGTATTTCAGGTGTGGAAGCGCCAAGCCGAGCCTCGTCAGCGCATTGAAACTTTTACGTCCCATTCGGATTTTGATTTTATCAAAATCAGCTTTACAGGGGACAACCCCACTCAAGCTGAAAAGCGACAACAATATACGCAGGCCGACTTCTGTATACGTCGAGTTGGTGCACAGGCCGGCCAGATCTATAAAGATTACGCTACGAAGTATCGAGACTGGAAGAGTCATTATTATATAAAGCAACATCATGCTAAAGTGGAGCTTATCTTAGGCAGTATTCAATGGAACACTGTCGAGAGCCCCAAGTTTGATACAGTGGGCAACCCTAGTATTTCTAAGCATGATCTTGTTAAACTTTACATTCAAACCAAGGAACAACATGAATAAAGAAACACAAAAAGCAATGTTTAGCTCAAAGACAGGCGAGTGGGCAACCCCTCAAGAGTTCTTTGACAAGCTTAACTGGCGCTTTGGCCCATTTGATTTGGACCCATGCGCCAACCCACACAACACAAAGTGCGCCAACTTCTACACAGAAGCAGAAGACGGCCTATCCAAAGACTGGTCTGGGCACGTTTGTTTTGTTAATCCTCCGTATGGAAGAGGCATTGACAAGTGGATTGAGAAAGGGTATAATACTGCTAAAGATGGAGTTTCCAAGGTGGTTATGCTGATTCCAGCGAGAACAGACACTAAGTATTGGCATAAATTTGTTATGCACGCATCCGAAGTGTATTTTGTGAAAGGACGCTTAAAGTTTGGAGATAGCGCCAACAGTGCGCCATTCCCTTCCGCAGTTGTAGTGTTTGATGGAAAAAACCAGCAGCAAGTATTTGGAGCAATGAACCGATGAATCGCAAACAACGGCGAGAGATGGAGAAGAAGATGGGTAAAGAAAACTCACAAAAACTTGCCGAAAAAATTTTCCAGTTCGACCAGTTGCCAGATGAATGTTTGGCTTGTTTAAAGCCGTTTGACAAGAAGAACAAAGAGATGGTAACCACATGGAACGTGGTAGTGAGAGACAAAGATACCGTGCGCCTTTATTGTCCCGAATGTTGGGGAATGGCCCACCACATTATTGAAGAATTTAAAAGAGAGAGAGGAGGAACGAACGATGACGGTTGAGAGAATTACTTTAGGCGCCTTCCAACAGATCTTGCGTGGAAAGGTGAAGGATCCCACTCCTTGTGTCATTAAGATATATTCCAATGGATGTCATTTTTGCCAAGGATTGCGAGAGCACTATGAGGAGATGGCCGACTTGTTTGACGATTACTATTTCTTCGCTTTCAATGTGGAGGATCACCCAGCTATCGAACAAGATATTACAATTACAGGTGTTCCAACGATTGCCTTCGTGCAGACTTCGAATCGTGGCACGGGCGTCACCGTCTTGGAAGACCCTCCCTTTCCTCATCATATGAGCTACTATACCTTAGAACAACTTAAAAACTTTTTAGATTCACTTTCACCAGAGGAGATTAAAGAAGATGAATATTAAAATTTATAACGCAACCGTGACTCAGCTTCAGGCTACAGCAATGAAGCATTTGATGGAGCTAGAAGCTGTTCTCCAGGGCCCGTCTTCCGATGGCGCCGTTGAGCGTGCATGTGCCTTGGCTCATGCTCTGGTGCAGGCTGAAGGGGCACTTCTAACGGTGCAGCAATATTTCCAAGCGATGCCGGCCGCCGTTCCCGAGCCCGAACCAGAACCCTCTTCTGAGGAGCCTGTGAAGGTCACACCGGAGATGTCGCCAACTTATCGCAAATCTATAGAGAAAGAAAAAATTAGAGCCAGCGCACAAAGAAACCGGAAAGAAGATGAATAACACTTATTCTTATGATGACGTGCTGTTGGTGCCTCAATATTCCGACATCCGATCGCGCTCAGAGATCAATATATCGAGCGACCTGGGCAAAGGAGTCAGGCTTCAGTTGCCTATCTTTGCCTCGCCTATGGATACTATATCCGAAGGCGCCATGGGAAGCGCCATGGGCAAAGTCGGCGCTAGCGCCATCATTCATCGCTATAACACCATCCCGGAACAGATAAGCGAGGTTAACAAAGTTGAATCTCCACGTATCATCGGCGCCGCCATTGGCATCTCTGGTGATTATCTGGAGCGAGCTAGCGGATTGGTAGATTACGGTGCTGATTTCTTGTGCGTTGACGTAGCTCACGGCCATCATGTGATGATGAAAGAGGCTCTATACGAGCTGAGAAAATTATTCGGCGATGATTACCACATTATGGCAGGAAACGTAGCCACGCGCCAAGGCATCAACGATCTTGCAGATTGGGGGGCAGATTCTGTGCGCTGTAATATCGGCGGTGGCTCTATCTGTTCCACGCGGATTCAGACTGGCCATGGCCTCCCGGGGTGGCAAACGATCGTTGAATGCTCAATGACAGATAGAGACGTTAAAGTTATTGCCGATGGTGGTATCAAAAATTCAGGGGATATTGTTAAGGCGCTTGCAGCAGGGGCAGACGCGGTAATGGTAGGCTCCTTGCTCGCAGGAACCACCGAGACGCCTGGAGAAATTTACATGGATGCGAAAGGTGACCGCTGGAAAACTTATCGCGGGATGGCCTCTAAGGAAGCTCAAGTTGAGTGGCGCGGAAAGTATTCATCTTTTGAAGGTGTTGCTACTCGTGTACCACATCGCGGCCCTGCTGAGATGATACTTGAGGATATAGAGAAGGGTGTGCGCTCTGGCTTTTCATATACCGGGGCCCGTAATTTGCGCGAACTCCAAGCGAAAGCCCAATTCGTCGCACAAACCACATCTGGCTTATCTGAAAGTCGCACTCATATCGATACGAGGAGTTGGTAATGTCAGATGACGTAGCCAATCCTCATTTGGATAAAAAGGTTGCGTTTGTTGAGAATACACACCAGCATGCTAAACTTATCTTAAAGTTGCGCCACGATGGTGTCACCCAGTCAAAGTTCTTTCGTGCTATTATCGCTGGCTATCTTGATGGCGACGACCGCATACAAAGCTACATTGACGATATGAAGCCGCAGAATAAGAAGAAGAAGGCAAAATCAAAGCAGTTAAGAAACAAAGGAAAGCAGAAGATGGAAGATTTTGGATTGAACGAAGGAGAGATAGAAAACATATTCGACTTAATCGAAGAGGAGCACCCAGAGCTATGAAGAAGGTTGATGGTTTGCGCGAGTGCTCCCGCAAATGTATGAAAAGGAAAAAACAATGTAAGGAAACGGAGTGCCGACTTTGGCAGGATTATCCCGACGAGTATAACTGCACTCTAGTTTCTGTATATGAACACGGCCAGATGACGCTGCGAGAAGTAGCAGAACGCGAACATTTATCATTTGCAAGAATTAAACAAATTGAAACGAAAGCCTTAAAAAAACTCAAGTCTTTAAATTTAATAGGTTGTTTTCGATTTTGAGGCTATTATGAAAACATGTTACTATTTATTTTTGAAGTTTTGTCATTATACAAGGAGATTTAACAATGGCTCGTAAGAAATTATTATCAGAAGGCGAGATTCGCCAGTTTATGAAGCTCGCAAACTTGCGACCTATTGGAGCAGGACGCCTCAGCGAAATGGGAGCCTATCCAGGCGCCCGTGATGAAGATGAGGAGTTGGGCGATGAGCTTGGTGCCACCGAAGATGAACTTGGCGCCGAAGATGCTTTAGCCGATGAAGAAGGCGCCGAGCTTGACGTTGCTGATGATGAGTTAGCTGCGGATGAGGCCGGCGGCGGCATGGTTTCCATGGAGGACTTTATGTCTGCTCTGGAGCGAGCCATCGAAGAGGTCACCGGCGAGGAAGCTGATGTTTCCGAAGAGCCCGGCGACGAAGAGGTCGAAGTCGACGCTGAAATGACGATGGGTCCAGAAGGCGAAGAAGAGGAAGTCGCCATGGGTGCCGAAGAAGAAATGATGCAGGAAATCATTAGACGCCTCATGGAGCGCCAGAAGTATGGCGGCAACGAGGGAGATATCCCCGATGCTGATCGCAAAAAGAAGGGCCATTACGGGCGCGGAGGCAAGACTAGAGAAACAGCCGAAGAAGAAGGTGAGGCAGACTATAAAGAATTAGACGAAATCACCGCTACTGGTCGCGGATACGAGGCAGGTGAACGCCGCAGCCCTCGCCGTCAGCCACGCCAGCCGGATGAGGAGGATAGCGATGCTCCTCTTATTGACGAGCCCTCTGAGATGCTGCCGGGTTCCGAGTATGATCCTTCTGAAGAGATTCCTCGTTCTAAGCGAGGTGCGAAAGGTCGCTATCGTCGCGATGAGTCCATGGACGCTATTGTCAATGAGGTGTCGAAGCGCGTGACCCGCCGCTTACAGGCTCAGTCGCAAAAAGAGCAGATGGTCGACCAACTTGCTGAGCGTATTATGAAGAGATTGACAAAGTAAGGTTGACAACTTCAATTTATTGTGATACATTAACCACTGGGGAAACTCAGTGGTTAATTTTTTGAGGTGACTATGGGACCATGGTGGTTATACATATTGGTGTTTGTGTTTGGGTATCTCACTCATAAAACATTTTATTTCTTGCGCTCTATACGCCTTAGTATAGGAATGATTCGTTTGACTCAACTAGTTAGTTTAGCAGTGTTGGCTCGATCGATGGAGAATTTTTATCACTCTCATACTGCTCGTATGCGACATATGAAGGAGAACAATGAGAGCAAACAGAATATCCGAGACGTCAGGCGTTCATTTAACACCGAAATATCAACATATAAAGAGGAAGCCATTAAAGAAATGATAGCATTACATCCTAAATTTTATGAGCCGGTTATTGATTTTGATGACTGGAAAAGTGCGATGACCTATCTAGAGAAGAATCGCTCCTTTTTGATACAAGTTCTTAAGCAGGCTGAAAATGATAAAAAAACTTCTTGAAAAAATAGCTGGATCCGATGACCAAAAGATAGTATTGGTTGACTCAGCCGCGATAGCAGGGGCGCAAGAACCTGACTTGCGAATTATCGGAATGTTTTGTGATGTGTCAGAGGAGAAGGTAGCCGAAGTCATTCACGCGATGCTTTATCTGAATGAAATGAATAAGCTGGAAAAGGACGAAGCCGACCGGCGCCCCATAGATTTTTACTTATCTACATATGGGGGAAGCGCCGACGACATGTTTGCGCTATACGATATTATGCGAAATGTGCGCCAGAACACAGAGATTCACACGTTAGGCTTAGGTAAAGTTATGTCAGCTGGAGTACTTTTGCTGGCGGCTGGCACCAAGGGGCAACGCCGTATCGCAAAGAACTGTCGCGTAATGATTCATTCGGTCGCAGCCGGGAACCATGGCAACCTTCAAGACCTTACAAACGAGCTTGGCGCCATCCAAGATTTGCAGGACATGTATACGAACTGCTTGGTCACCGAAACAAACATGACCGAGAGCGACATAAAAGACATGCTAAATCGCAATGTTAACGTCTATTTATCTGCGACAGAAGCAGTTAAACTTGGAATTGCAGATATTATTGTTTAGGAATTAAAAGATGGCAAATTTAAAAGATATATTAAGGGAAGAATACATTAAAGAAGTCAACAAGTTAGATCTGCGTTCTCTGCTGGAGATGGTTGAAGATGTGATGTCGCAGCCTCTAACTATTGTTGAGGACGAGGTTCCCACCGCTGATAAGCTCTCGGACGAAGAGACGCTAGACATGATAATGAAGATGATACCCAATATTGAGGTGTCTGAAATTGGCTGGTCGGATGTGCGCACCAATGAGAAGGGGGAAGCAATCAGTGGCCCTCAGCGCTCCCTCTTGGAGGACTACCTCAACAACATAAAAGGCAACACTTTTGAAGAGCGCATTGACTACGTGAGCATGTTTTATGCAGCCGGCGCCGGCGTCATCGGCGCGAGTAAAGACCAAAGCCGAACTGGTCGCATTACTCAAGCTATCTCCTATCTGGTATTCTATAAGACCTTGACCAAGGTCATCACCAACTTCAACGCCTCGTCTGCTGGGTTCAGCTTTGAGTCGTTCCTTTCGGCGCTCGTAAAAGGCCAACAGATTCAGACCGGCAATAAAACTATTGCTGACTATACAGACAATCTTACAAACCAAGAAATTCCAGTCAGCTTAAAGTTGTATCGGGAAGGTGGCCTGGAAGTTGGAGGAAGTTATACTGACTTGGTGAACGATCTTGTAGAGCCTAAGTTTGACTTTGATGGCATGCGTTATGTCGTTTGCACTAAAGAGTTGGAGGGCGAAGATCTTGAGCAAGAAGGCGAAATTAAGTTTTGGCAGTTTGATTTTACGCTTGATAATGTGATGTGGATTTTGATGAACTCTAAAGAAAAGTCAGCAGAGTGCATCCGTATCCCCCAAGCAGTGAAGAGCAAAATTGAAGGAAAAGGCGCTGAAGTCTCAGAAGAAGGATACGAAAACATTCTTGGTCTTCCGCTACTAGCGGCCCTCCCATCGGCCGACGAGGTTTACGAAGACATATATGTTCCAAAATTTAAACAACAGTTGCAACACCTTAGAGGCCCAAGCGATAAGCCCAACCTCTTAAGCCTTGTGCTGCGGAGCGATCGAGAGGTCGTAGAGTTTTTAGACGCTTTGGATTGGGTGAAGAACGACGCCCTCTTTAAAGATGAGTTCATTGAAATTGAACACGCAGAAGATCAGCCCGAGAGCCCAGAGCCGGGAGCAACAGCCGTCAAACAGCGAGAAATGAAGCCCAAGACTCGCGGCATATCATCGATGGTTGGCCAGAAGGTGAAGGCGTGGGCTAGGGATTGGGCGCGCGCATATTGGCAAGCATTAGAAAGCGATCCCGAAAAGAACGCCGCTCTCTATAAGCACTTAAAGTTCGGCCCCAATAGCAAAACTGGAAAAGAAAGAACAGAAAGACAACGCGAAACTGAACTTGATCGCCTAGGCGCTGCCCTCGCAACAGTGACGGTGCGCGCTAACAATAAAATGAAGAAGCGTTCAAAGGGGCAGAAGAGAGCCGAAAGCTATAACCCAATGTTGAGTCTTGAGGATGGGGTTCTCGGCGTGCTACGTGCTTCCGAGATCGAAGCAGAGCGCAAGGCTATGATCAAGGCTGTGCTGGAAACCGAAGGAGGATTTCTCACTCCCGAACAATCGGCTACCCTTTATGCACAGACTAAAAATCCCATGTTCAAAAAGACGATGCTCAAGCACTCTCTTGGCTATTTGACTACCAAGCACTTTTCTCTTAATCAGACACAGGCTACAAATGGAGCCGCTCCTGGTCCCGACAAGATAGAGGACACACCCACCGAGAAAGACCCTCGCGCCACTAAAGTTGTCAAAGGCGGCACAGGCGCCGAATACTTGGGCGAGATTAAAGTTGGGGCTAAGTATGTAGCAGAAGCCATGGAGGGAGTACGAGACATCCTTAATGAAGAGATTTTAGGAATCTTTAGCGCACTAAAGGCGCTGTCTGATAATCTTAATTCGTTCTTTGCAGGTGGTCTGAAAAATGATAATTTGGCTGGGGCCGCAGTGGGAAATGCATACAGCATTGGAACAGCCGAGCCACTCCAGACTGGCGCTGGTTCTAATCCGATGTTGTCTTGGGCCACCGGTGGCGCCGAAGGCGGCATTGATGAGAACATAAATAAAAAGAACAAATAGCCTTGACAAAAAACTGTTCAGGGATTATAATATAAACTAACCATGAGGGACTAATGAGCAGAGCCTATGATGACAATCAAACTCTACAACAGAAGATTATTAAGGGCGCGAACGTATTAGCAGACAACGTTGCGTCTACACTTGGACCGAAAGGTCGCAATGTTCTGCTAAAAGAAAAAGACAAGCAACCATTTATTACCAAGGACGGTGTGACAGTCGCAGCGTTCGTGGCACTAGAGGATCCATTTGAAAATGCAGGCGCTCAAATCTTACGCCAAGCGGCTATTGAAACGAATAACGAAGCGGGAGACGGAACAACAACGTCAACAGTTCTTGCAAGAGCTATCTTGCGTGAATCCCAACGATTCATTGCATCCGGTGTTTCTCCTATCGAGCTACAACGTGGCATCGATCTGGCTGTTAGGGAAGTGGTAAGCAACCTAAACGAGATGGCACAGCCCGTTAAGAGCGTTGCCGAGATTGAGCATGTCGCCACCATCTCAGCCAATAATGATGCCAGCATTGGCAAGCTAATTGCTACAGCGGTTGATAAGGTGGGGCAAGATGGCTCCATTACTATCGAAGAGTCGCGCTCCATTGAGACCTGTCTCGATGTCACCGAAGGCTTTCGGTTTGACTCAGGTTTTTGTGCGTCAGCATTTGTCACCGATGAAAGGCGAGGCACCATGCACTATGAAGAGCCTTTGTTTTTAGTTACTGATCATAAGGTTTCCAATGTGGAGTCCATCCTGCCTGTTCTAGAAATGATTGCGCGCGAAAACAAGCCCCTGATCCTTATAGCAGAAGATATCGAGGGGCAGGCTCTTGCGGCCCTTATTATGAATGCGATGCGAGGAACTTTAAAAGTTGCAGCAATCAAGGCACCAATGTATGGAGAGGAGCGCCGCAATATTCTGAATGACTTGGCGGCATCCGTAGGAGCAACTTTCATCACCCGAGAAAGCGGAGCGAAACTCACAGATGTTCAGATGTCCCATTTGGGTACGGCAAAGTTTATAGAGAGCACCAAATATGCTACGACCGTTGTGGGGGGTAATTGTGATTACCAAGCTATTGAAGAAAGAATAGCCTCTTTAAAGGCCGAAATCAAAGAGACAGCTTCGCTGTCAGAGTGCTCGCGCATTCAAGAGCGAATCGTGCGCTTATCATCGGGAGTGGCTGTTATTCGCGTGGGTGGCGCCACTGAGGTGGAAATGACCGAGAAGCGCCACCGAGTTGAGGATGCGCTAGAGGCGGTCCGATCGGCCCAGCAGGAAGGCATCGTGGTAGGAGGCGGCTCCGCGCTTTTACGCGCATCGCAGAAGATCGCTATCACAACTGAGAACTCCCAACAGGCTTATGGAGCTAGTGTTATTAAAGAGGCGTGTTGCGAGCCGCTTCGACAGATGGCTCTGAACGCTAGCGAATCCCCCGATATTATTATTGAACGAATTTTAAATGGAAGACATAATTATGGCTGGAATTTTAGAACTGGCGAGTTAGTCAACCTATTTAAAAGTGGTGTCATAGATCCCGTTAAAGTTACTAGAACGGCTCTTCAAAATGCTGCGAGCTGTGCTGGAACTTTAATCACCACCAATTACGGGATTATACAAACGGAGTAAACCATATGACGGAAAATATGAACAAGGGAGACTTAGTGTGGATCCCGCAGCATACGCGGCTACATTGGCTCCGAGAGGATAGCGAGAAAAGATATTTAATTACGGAGGCCCCAAAAACAGCGGTCATCTGTGGTCAGAGCGACAGAAGTTATGATGTGTTCTTAGATGGAAATGTGTGGACAGTCAACAAGATGCTCACCTATCACGTGGAAGGTGAATATGCTCGTTAAACTTACAGAAGTGTGCAATAACGGAGCAGTCACTACGAATAAGATGTATTCGCTGCGCGAAGTATTTATCAATCCCGAACACGTAGTGATGATTCGGGAAGAGAAGAGAATGAAAGAATTAAATGAAAACGGTAAGGTAGCCTCTGGACTGGATGCTGCACATAAATTTTCCAAACTGACCATCAACAGAGGGCAATCCGGCACAGAAATCATTGTGGTAGGTTCGCCCGAGATTGTGGAAAATACGCTGAAGAGCGAAAAGAAACTTTTGAGAGGATGATAAGATGAGTCGTATAAATATTGCATATTCGATCGAAATAGATGAACTAGAAGAAGAAGTCCAGCGGTTGCTATCCCGCGCCAGTGACGCGATGAAAGCAACTGCCGCACAGCTAAAAGAAATTGTAGACCACAAGGATACATCATTGACCGTAGCTAGATACGAGGAGATAGATGAAGTGCGTACAGCTTTAGCTGGAGTTGATCACACGTTAGGGGATTTAAATTCTATTATTAACTCTTATAATGTTTATCATCTTGGTCAGCTTAATGCTGCTGCTCCTGTGATGGATAGTGAGGCCGATGCGGACACCCCTTAGATGCCAACATGAGAGTTCTATATGTGTCAATGAGATAACCAAGTTCGTAAAGCGAGATGCCACCATTAGCACTTATGTGTTTTATACTGGCGTGTTGGAATTACGCTTGGCTGAATATGATCATCCTATTACGGCACACACCACCAATCCATTCGTATATGAATTTTGGCAACACGCGGTGGAAGATCCAGAACAACTTTACGGAATAGTAACTCATCCCAAGTTTAAATTTGATGGTCCCGGATCCTTTGAACGTATGCAGAGGTTGTGGCCACATAGGGAAGGAGCCCTCCGTGCGGCCTTGTTTTATACCCTTAATCGTTGCTCTGATAGTGGCTACGTTTCTAGCGGAGCATTAGAGCCTGCCGGCTTCAATGCCCATGCTCACTCTCGCTTGCGAACAGTAAGTTTTCCAGAAAACTTTGAGTTAATATTGGATGACAATTTGAAAGTAATGGAGCAGTTAGAAGGCCCATCCGAAAGCGAATACACGCTGGCTCACTTGGGCCACTTTAGTCACAACTTTTTTGAATATGGGCGACTGCGCGGGCCCGAAGAAACCCCAGTTGACCATCGACGCATCAAAGACTTTCTACAACGGACCGAGCGGAAATGTATTATGATTTATAAGTATCACCCGGAATTATGCAGCTTTTATGGACAGTTTAATTTACGCTGTGTAGATCAGCATGGCCCCCCCGCCGACCCCACCAGCGAATACGAGGAAGCCATTGTTACCAATTTCTAGCAAATTAGCTGTCGCTTGCTGCCTCTTTGTGTTGGGTCAGACGTTGGCGTGGTTCCAGACCAATAGTCAGTTTGTGTGGGGATGGTGGGAAGACAAGCCCCTTATCACGGTGGCGTTGTTTGCTATTCCAACAGGGTTATGTTTTTGGTTTGGAGTTAAACTTGCATATGAAGCTATGGGCGGCGTTGTTTGGGGGCCAAGGTTTTTAATCTTTAGCATGTCTTACTTAACTTTTCCCATACTGACGTGGCATTTTTTAGGCGAGAGCATGTTCACCACAAAGACTATGATTTGTGTATTTTTGTCCATGATGATTGTGGGCGTTCAACTTTTTTGGAGATAATATGAGACGAGTAGAGAAGCCTTGGGGCTACGAAATAATCTGGGCAGAGACGCCTCACTATGTTGGAAAGCTACTGCATATCAACGTGGGAAATCGTTTATCGAAACAATACCACCAACAGAAAGAAGAAACAGTGTATGTTCTTAAAGGTGTTTTATATAATTATGACGCGCAAGATAAAATCCAGCGCATTATGCCGGGGGAGTCTTTTCATGTTTACCCACATCAAGTTCATCGGTTTGGAGCAGCAGATGAAGATGTAGAACTTATTGAGGTCAGCACCAATCATCTCGATGACGTAGTTCGCATTGAAGACGATTATGATAGATAATCCAAAATAGTAAACTATTTATAGTGTTGAGGTTTATTTATGGGTTATTCAAGTGATAAATGGTTTAGATACCTTAAAGAAAACGTAAGATTAGACGAGGGAGTCCGAGACATCGGGCTGACCGAAATGATTGCAGACTTTATTGAGTCTGCGCTATACGATGCGCCCGAGAGCGCAAAGACGTGGATGGGGCATATGTGGAAGAGAACGCATCTCCACCAGTTTATGCCCCGCATACAAATGCAGCGCCTTCGCTTTGAGACGATGGAGCCGCTGCTGTCTGCTCTTGACTATTACACAGCCGGCTCGAAGCCAGACGATCTACCTTTAGATGAGCCCACCCCAGACGTTCAGTTTGAGAGCATCCTTAAAGAAGGTGTAGAGTGGAGCACTGAGAAAGCCGACCGCACCAAGCAAATACTCAAGAACATCAACCGGACCATTAAAGATGAGTCTCTGGGCAAGTGGCCGAGAGCCTTCAAGAAGGCTGTAAAGAACCTTAGCAAGTTAGGGCTCAAGAGC
>MDTE01119520.1_pt1 | contig 13175 bp, 4 predicted proteins | sample 811231 | NCBI WGS metagenome assembly MDTE01 (sample SAMN05326651, study PRJNA326480) | marine metagenome | isolation source: seawater | place: Indian Ocean: Red Sea | collected 2010
GAAGGAGAATTCCCGAATGAGTAAGCGGCAAGTCGGGGAAATGGTTGAGAATCTATATCGTAAACGTAGAACTAATGACAGAATCATGCTTTGTGGAGTTCTTTCAGGAAAATTGGCAGAAGGTGTTGATTATCCTGAAAATATACTAGATGCAGTAATTTGTATTGGGCTTCCTGTGCCTCCGCCAAGTGCACGACAGAAAGCATTGACAGACTATTGTCAAGATAAATTCGGAGTTAGCGTTGCAAGAAGATACTCTAGCCATCAACCAGCAGTAAACAGTGTACTTCAAGCGATTGGAAGGCCGATAAGAAAAGCCGAAGATAGAGCACTCGTAGTAATCCTAGAAAAACGAATTCGAGAAAAACCATACAGATTTTGTATTCCTACAAACCTAATGGTGATGAGAAGCCAAGACGCTGACAGGACTGGTCGTCTTGCCAAGAGGTTTTTCGAACGCTTTCCGGATCCGGCTATAGAGTGAGATTCAGTCAATGGATTCATCAAAGTCGGATTCTTCGGGAGGTTGAGTGACTATGTGGCGGAAGGTCGAAGTTGTAGGTTCCGAGACCCTTGGTGATGAACTAGATGACAATCTGGATAGAGGATTGGATATAGACGCTGAAACTATGCATCAACGGTTTTTGGCAGACCTTCCACATCTTGAATCTGCAAAAATTAATCACAACGAAATTTTGACACATATTTCAGGACAAATAGAACATTCAAAAAAACACACTAGAACATTTGATTCTGGTAGTGTTGCCTTCGATGAGCTGGATAAAGAGTCAGCAAAAGCAGGATTCGACATCAATTTAGATATCGAATCTTTGACTAGCCTTACTGTAACGACTTGTATAGACGATGAGAGAAGACTTGTTCGAGTAATTGCGCCCGAACGCTTCGGAGGTATGATTCGTACTCTTTCGATTCCAGCAGGAATGGATGTAGAATCTGCTATAATTTCAGATGGTGCGCTTCATCTGAGTTTTGACTAATCAAGCAACTGCCTCGCTGAGATCAAATGAGTCCCTCTCTGGGACATCTTGTACTTCATCGATTTCTTGCAATACCATCGAAAGTGCATGTTGAGCATTTTGTCTATGGCCATCGCCCAACTTGTGGGATGAATATCTGGCCTCTTCGAAAATTCGGTCCAATGCCACAAGTGCATCTTCACTAATTGGTAGGGCCTTTCTTATCGCCATTTCAAATTCTCTAACAGTCTCAAAGTCTCGACGAAGGAATCCATTTCGCATCAATATATTGCAGAGACTCTCGTAACAATTGAATATAGCCTCTCGGATCTCATCTCCAGCAGCCAGTAACTCAGCCGTATAACTGAAAATATCAGCCATCTCATCAAGTGCTGCTAATCGGCGTCTTCTAAGGGATAAACCAAGTCCAATAAGAGTCCCCAAAATCAAGAGTATCCCGATAAGAGCAATAATTTGCCAGAATGTGAAGAGAGGAGCGGGGTCCTCGTAAGTCATCTCAATACCCGAATAATCGTTGTTTAGCCACAATCTATCATTTGGACTAATTAGTTGAGAATCTGTTTGGAAGAGAAGAGATAATTCTCCCCATTTATTTTGGTCATAAAATGCCGGTTGATTTTGGATTATGAAATCATAATCCATTATTCCGTTTGAATCTGTTAGCTTTACGTTTTGGAAATGTATCACCGATTGATTAACTAGCCTGGCGACAATCGAAATACCTTGTACAGGCAGACCTGTGTCGTTTGCGGTAACGGTTACTGTACCATTTATTCGCCTCTGGTTTTCCTTGATATGATGATTATCAGGTGTAAATGTAAATGTCACAGGAACTCGTATGTTGACTATATGCTCAATATCCAAACCGTTTAGGAATCTGTCTGCATCGGCAATTGCAGAAATAGTAAGTGATAATTCACCAGGGGGCATCGTCGAGCGAGCTGGTGAGCGGAATTCAAAGTGACCTGTTGATTCATCCCACACTAGGGTTGATGGTTCTGCTAAGCCATTCCAAAGCAAGACGACTTCCATGCCTTCAATGACGTTGCTTTCACCACCAACTTCGACTATCCTACCAACTAATTTAATCTCCTTAGAATCATCTGAACGGATTATCAAATCAGTCTCCCAAAGAACCTCTATTTGGATATCTGCCTTAGCATATACCGTCATATTATATTCTACGGGTAGGTAAAATGTTTGACCCTCAAATGTGAATCTAATATCATGTCCGCCTCTTGCAATCAGGTATCCTATAGAATATTCTAATTCGAAAATACCATCCTCACCAGTGGTTATTCGATTGATTTCTAACCCATCAAGTGTAACAATAATTTCTCGTCCAGAAAGACCTGGTGCTCCTGCTGTATCTGAGTCAAATAGTCTACCTGTAAAGTTCCATTGTTCGCCTCTAGTAACTGATACATCATCCACTTGCAAATTAATCGAAGTATGATAAGCAATTGTCAAATTGGCATCTATACTTCCTGGCCTGTAATACCCCTGTGCAGGCGCTGTTACAGTTATTGTATGGAAGCCGATGTCTAAGAAGTCTGAAATTACCCAATTGAATGACCAATCACCATTTTCATTACTTGTGGTTATTCCAACTAGGGTACCATCAATGAAAATTTCAAGGGAGTGATTAGCCAACCCTCCATCAGGGAGATTATCTCTAACTGCCCCAGTAAGCCTCATTTCATCTCCTACTGCGTACGCACTTACAGGATCTATCGAAATGATAGTAGGAGCATATACTGTGAATACTGTTGTTGAATTCGAAGATAGTATGAACTCCTCGCCCTGGAAAATTATCTTCACCAATCTAGGACCTAATGGCATATCTGGTGGAATTGGAAGATATACGCTGAATGTACCATTTTCTTCTACCTGAAGTCCGGTTAGGAATTGATCATTCATGGTGACTTCTAGATATCTATCTCCGAGTGTACGACCCGCTCCATCTGTAAGCATTCCTTCAATGAGAAGTAACTGGTTCCTATCGACCTCTCCTGGAGGAGTTGTGATAACAACTTGAGATGTTTGTGTCACATTGAATTCGACTGTGCTTGCGGCAGGCAGGTAATATTCAGGATTCAATGAATCTCCTTGACCCATTGGATCTACCCAAGTAAATCCTCCAAAGAATTTCGCAGTAACTGTGTGAGCTCCGTAATCCATATCTAATGGCAAATCATAGGTCACTCTCCACTGACCTGTGGAGGCGTTAGAAACTGTTGTGTAGATTGAACCGACGTCGGTTCCATCTATCCAAATATGGATTACTCCTCCTGAAATTAACCCGTTATCGGTCAATAATTGGCCGTGCTCATCTAGAAGGGTACCTGTGAAAGTAATATTTTCTCCAGCAATCATGGAACCTGATAGTTCTGTGAATTCTATTATAGTTGGAGCCAGAACGATTACTCGAGACCAAGTGGAGTCTCCGATTAAACCAGTAGAACCATTTATTCCCGGGAATTCAGCAGAAATTAGCATTGGACCTTGTGTTCTCTGTGCATCTACAGGAATGACCAAAGTCCCTCTTCCTGTTGAATCGGTAGTCACAGATTGAATGAATGAACCATCAACTAGAATGTCTATTTCGACATCTTCTACCAATTGACCTGCATTATCTACTATTGAGAGATTCACACTGACATCATTGCCCCTAACAACTCTTCTATCAGGATCTAGGTCTGCAGGATCTAATATTGAAATTAGGGAGTAACCCCTACTATCGAAAGAGCCTGTATCACTACTTGAGCCGTAGTAATTTACGGTTGGAGTATAACTCGCGGTTATGTTATGAGTCCCTCTAGGGAAAGATAGCCCGAGCGTAATTACGGCGCTCCAAGTGCCATTTGGATTCACAACACCTCCAGTTGCCTGGAACCCCGAATCGGTACCGTCTATAGAGAATGTAAGGGATGAAGGTAAAGAAGCCCCTGTCCTATCCATTATTCCTGTACCATTACTAGATAGCAATGTTCCACTAACATTGAATGATTCGCCAGCAATTGGATTATCTGTTACTGGCGAGATTGTAAGATTAGTTGGTGAACGGACGAAAATTTGGTTCAATACAGTAGTTGTTGAATGGAGAGTTGCAGAGCCATTGAAATATAGAGTGATTCCGATTTGACCAAGCGGGTGTGTATGTGGAACATCAAAGGTGAAATTGAATTGACCTTGGCCGTTTGTTATTCCTTCAGTCAGCCATGTATCATGGAATTTAGCTGCAACTTCCATACCTCCAACAGGAAGGTCATTATCCGAAAATTCAGTTAATCGTGCCCCGAAAGTAATTGAGGTCCCCCTATCAACAACAGTCTGGATTATAGGAGTTCTCTCAGTAAATCGAGTTACTCCCCTTACTAGAATAGAGTCATTACCGGTGCCTGTAAGATAGAATGGGGAACTCCCTTCAATTACACTCACCACTACTGTCTTGGTTCCACTTGAAACTCCATCGCCAAATGGGTCTGTTGGAACCGATACTGAGAATGAACCATTGTTTGTTGTTGTGTGACTGGATACTAATGTTTCACTGGAATCATTGAGGAAGAAGACCTCTATCGCCATTGGCCCACTTACACTTCTATTACCATCGAATCCGTCCAAAACTCGTCCTGAAAGGGTAAATGACTGCCCAGCAGTGACTTCTTGAGGTATGGAGTTGATTTCCACTTGACTATCTACCTGTACGGTTAAATTTGCAAATGTATCATTCCCAATCCAACGTCCTGCATCGACGTCTGTTAGATTATCCGTTAGGTCATCATTAGCGTGAATACGTAGATCATAGAATCCTGGAGTAGTGTCTTCTAGAATAGTAGGACTAAATCTTGCAATACCATCTACATCTGTTGTCGCAGAATCAATAATCACCTGATTAGGACCACCCCAATCGAGGTATAAGTCGACATCTGTATTGGGCACCACGGAATCATCTGCAATATCCGTTACTGTGGCGTTTAGAATTAGGGTAGTGCCGGCAATAACAATGATTGATTGAGGTTCTGCATTAACTACAAATTCGCTTTGAATTCCAGTTAGGACTCTTGTTTGTGAAAGGGTAGTATAGAATGGTCCAAGGACCTCAGCATTTGTCGAAAAGTCTAGAACAAAGCGTAAGAAGTAGGCACTTGAACGAACATCTGTCGGCATAGTGAATGAGTAGTTATACGCCCCTGTTGTTTCGTTAATCCAGCCACTGACAAGTGTACGGATGACTGGAGGTGCGGGGCTTCCATCAGGGCTTGAAGGTAAATCCGATGGGATCTCAAGTTGGACTACAATTGAGGAGTTGTTTCCTGTGATTGGAGTAAGATGGAAAATATCCTGAGCAAAACCTGAGACCCAAGTTACAGTTCCTCTCTCAGTCCATTCGGAACCCACAGTAACTGTTACGTTAGCTCTTCCTTGTATCCTAATACTATCAATTACAGAAGTAGGCCTGAGCCATGTTGAACCAGTGTAATTTAGTTGCCATGAGTAATCTCCAGCGATTGTATTCAAATCCGGCACCCATGCTACGTTGAAAATACCCGATTCAGGGTCAGTAATATTGAACACTTCACTGCCGTTAAAGACAACACTGTACAGGCCAGGGAAATCAGCAACCGATGTTCCAGTATGGTCCGATAATTGTACTGCGACTGAAGCCTCTGTACCTCTTTCGGTTGCAATTAATAGGTAAGTGAATTCCACATATGACCGGATACCAAAACTAGACTCGAAAGATTCCTCATCGGTAGCGAATAATTCATCTGCAGAGTAAATGAACTTCACTTCAACAAGACCCGCTGGAATAGCTACTGATGACTCATTGAAATCCCATTCGATAGCAAATTGACCCGGATTTGTTGTCCAATTGCTAGAGTTAAGTTCCCAAGTTGCGAGGTCAGTGTAGGGGCCATTGGTTCCGGCCTTGCGCATCTGGAAAGTAAGTGTACCATTCAATGGATCAGGTGATGGGCCTCTACTAACTGCAGTACCGTTGATGAAAACTAATTGATTAATATCCAAAATGCTACTGTTTGCGTCACTGCCTTCTAGAGATATTGTTAGATTTGGTGAAGGTGTTATATTGAAATTAAAATCAATTGTTTTGGGTCTTAGATGATACTCTGGATTGCTAGCATTATTCAAATCGGTTTGATGCCATCCAAGGAATGCTAAACTAGCATTGATGAGGCCAAGAGGCTCATTTTCTGAAATTGGTACACTGAACTCGAAATATCCACCCGAGCCAATATCAGCAATTAGGTTAACATCTCCTTCCTCAATTGTTGTGTAATTAAGTAAGACTTGTAGAGTATCCAGCATGGCCGGATCTGTTTGTGGAAGATTAGCCCAACTCATGCTTCCAGTGACCGTAGAGTTAACTCCTACACCCAACATAGGTTGTTCGGCTGGAACGGGGCTACTTATTGACAAATTTACATCGTCTGTGATGTTAATTGACCATGGGAATGACACCCCCTGTACACCAACATATCCCTGCTTTTGGGTTAAAACTACTAGAGAACCAAAACCAGGCTCAATCATCTCAGAAGGTGAACCATTGAATGAAAAGAATCCTTCAGAGTCAGTAGTTGTAGTGCCGATTAGTCTAGTTGCCAGTGCAGCGCTTCCAGGGACATTTATACTCTCATTATCAGGTACTAGGTATAGTTCTAGAGTAATTCCCTCTATGCTTGAGGAGTTACTGACAAACTGTAATGTCCCATTAAGAGAGATGTTACCTGAGGAGTAATCCCTTTCCAGGGAATCTGGTGACCAAATTTCATCTACCACCTCGACAACTGAAACATCAGGGCAAGCTTCGAATGGAATCCAACCAAGGTCTAATTCACCTTGATTGGCATTTGTCTGGAGATGGACCTCAACCCACCATGTGAAATCATTACCATATACTTCAAATCCATTATCTACCCATGTTCCACCGGAGAAGCCCGTAACCTTTCTAGTTGGTAATCCAATACTTCTCAACATCGCAGCGAAAACTGTCGCAAACTCATCGCAATCGCCTTCAAGAGCTTCCTCAAGAATCCAAACCGAGGTATCTTCTAGAACACTGGAAATGCCTGAGCCGCTGCGATTCACATTTGAACCAGCGTGATTTCTAAGGAAAGTGGTAGTATTGTTTCCATTAATTAGGAATTCTTGTATCGCCTCAATTTGATCCCACGCAGAAGTCCAACCACTCTCATTCAGCACAGCCTGTGTTATTCTCGTAACATTTGTAGGTCCTCTGTAACCGGTAGCATAAGTACTATTTTGGAATGCAGTTGTATTATCTCGAATAGCATCAGTAAAAATAATTTGAGGAGTTGTGACGTATAGCTGGTCGACAACAGAAGAATCAATCAAAACATCTCGAGTATAATTAGAGAAATTTAAGCCCGCGGCTACATCACTCCAACCGGTATAATTGACCGCATTGTATGGTGCAATCAACTCTTCTCCAGGACTTAATATTCCATTATTACTTAATGAAATTTCCCACGAATGTAGGGCTGAATTATCCCAAAAATCCGGATGTGCAACACCTTGAGTTGTTGACCACGTTGGGAACATTTGCGTGTATCCAACTAAACTATTATTGACGCCCCAAGAGGCACCTGTATAGGAGTCATATGTGTGCCAACGCCAATAATGAGTAATATTGTAATCAATACCAGTGGTTGTATTCTCAGCGAAGAAATATAGCATATTTGTAGAAATGTCATCCGTCGGATCCCAAGGATTGAACAGCGAATCAGCACAACCATTATCCCAATACTCAGGCAGACATTCGTCTCCATCCGGAATACCTCCGCCATCAGTATCTGGATCTAGCCAATCAGTGCCTATTTCTTGTTCAATAGTATCTGGGATTCCATCTCCATCAGTATCCAATGGGTTCAGATCATCGTCAGGATTATTCTGCGGATTTGTTCCATCGAGATATTCTTGGTAATCGATTACGCCACCATTGTCTGTATCGGAATTATTCCACAGCGTCGTATAGTTATCCAACGACATATTTCCATTCTCAATACCATAAATCAATGGACAACCAGTAGTATTCTCGAAATAATTATTCAGGCCGTCACCATCAAAATCTGCTAGATTACTACAAGGTTCTAACGGATCGGTTGAATTGATTATCTCGTCGAGGTCGTTTACTCCGTCTCCATCAGAATCGGTTAGTGTGGGTAATGATTCAAAGCCCCAAGACCCCAATGATTCTTCCCAATCGGCTAGACCATCTCCATCAGTATCTCGATAATCATCATCACAATGCTGTTCATTAGCAGAACCAAATGAATCATCCCAACACCATGAGCCATTTAGTACAACTACATAGAGAGTATCGGAAGGCATAGTAATTGATACAGAGCGTAGTATATTGCCATCGATTGAAGTGTATTGGAAGGGTGTTCTATTCCCTGTTCCCGATTCAAAATACGCCATTGGAGCCCCATTTTGGCGCCAGTCTAGCGGAGTGGGGTCTAGTTTGCTAGTATTGTTTACTGTTACAGAAAAGTCAACGGGAACCCACGTGATGACGTCGAGATATAGTTCGTAGGTAGATGTACATGGATCGGTGGCATGGGCTGGAGAAAGTTCGGTACCATCATCGATACCCCCACCATCTGTGTCAGCAACATCCCATAATGTACACGTGGCATTTTCTTCCCAATTTTGAATCCCGTCGCCGTCAAAATCTCCTGAGTCCTCTATCCTAGTAGGGTCGGTTTCGTTAGCATCGACGACCCCGTTGAAATTCGTATCCTCTTCACCATCATCGAATTGATCACCATCCGTGTTGTTATTTCGAGGGTCAGAGGCTTGTGGAGGATTTCCATATGACCCATTTACTTCAATACCATCTGATATTCCGTCTCCATCAGTATCTGCTGCTGTAGGGTCTGTCAAAAGGACTAATGCCTCGTATGAATCATTTAATCCATCTCCATCTGTATCATTATTATTAGGATCGGTATAGGTAATTCCGTCAACTTCAGCTGTAAATAGAGAACAAGGGGGGGAACCTGGTCCAAGCGCTAAGACAGGATTACAAGGTGATTCAGTATTGGTTCGATTGTCAGGACCTGGCCTCCAATATTGAGTTGGGGGGTTTGTCGTACCATTCCTTGTATCCCATGCCGGATTTACGTATTCATAGAGGTTGATTAGGCCATCGCCATCAGGGTCACCAGAAGTACCGTCGTCACCTGAATTTGAAGTCGGATCTAGGTTGTTAGCGACCTCCCAACCATCTGGCATCCCATCTCCATCTGTGTCCCAACCATCTGGATCTTCGTCGGTTAAATTATCACCATCATCATCATTGCTTGAACAATCGGCGTCACCGTCATTATCGCCATCCCAACTGTCAACCATTCCGTCGTGGTCATCGTCAAATGTGTTGAAGCAAATATTCCCCATTGGATCTTCATCGGCTCCATCTGAATTCAATCCTTGAATCAACTGCATAGCACTCTCTTCATCCCAATTACTAACGGGAACTGTACCATTCCACCAAACACCATTATCGAGCTTATTTGGTGTAGTTGCCGAATCCCAATTAGCAGGTATTCCATATTGATATTCGTTTAGATTTGTTAGGGAATCTCCATCAGGGTCCCCGGTTGAACCATTGATTCCAGAGGCTGAAAGAGGGTCTAGACCATACTGCCATTCCCAGCCGTCTGGCAAACCATCCCCATCAGAATCCCAATCTTGAGGTTGGGTGTTGATGTAGTATTCCAAACCATATGGGAGGCCATCTCCATCGGCATCTGTTGAACCCATCGCCTCCCAAGTTGCAAATTCTATTGCAGAGTAAGAGGTTAGTAACATCAACAGGCTGAATATAACAGCTGAGCGCTCCTTTCTGCGAGTGATTACAAGATTATTCTGACGCGAGTAGTCGAACATCATGTACACCCTATACCGCCTACGGCGGTTCATACGGGTCTTAAGCGGAATGGAGCGTCGTTCGGACGTTGCTCTAATGTAATGTCAGACAAGTTCTATATCATCGTCGTCGTAAACCATCTCTTCTTCATCCTCTTCCTCGACGATTGGAATCTCAAATTCTTCTTCAGATTCCTCATTCAAGTGATCTTCTTCAGACTCCTTCATGGCCTCAAGTAAAGCCAAATGGGCAGCCCATTTCCTACGATTCATCCGGCTTTGGATGCCAGCAAACATTAGTAAAATTGCCACCAGCATTACAATTAATGTAGAGGCACGAGGATTGGTTACCTCGTTAATCAATCGATCAAAAATACCATCTATTCCAACGACCATATTGAGATTCTTTTCTGCCGTGAATTCATCAGGCCAACTCTGCTCAGTATCGTGTGGTTCAGCAGTAATTGTGATCTTTGCTGTATCCCCATTATTTGCTGATGGCGGAACTGTTACTTCTAGAATAATAGTCACTTCTTCAAAGGCGTCCAATTCAATTAATCTTGAACCTGTAGGACCTTCGATGTTGACATTCCACCCAGTTGCGCCTTCTACTTCGGCATCAAGCAGAACAATTAGTGGACTGTTGCCTTTGTTTCGAACTTCGAATTGGAAGTCATAAAGGCCACCTGGTGCCAGTTTTCTATTTGATGTGACCTGGACAATTGTCAAATCAGGCTCATCAGCATCGACTTCGAAAACCATAGGTAAATCGAAATATCTTGGATTTGAATCAGAAGTGTCTTCCTTTATTCGTAAATAAACCGTATGATTGCCAACGACTACTTGATCGGTTAGGGTGACTACCACGAATATCTCAGTGAAGTCACCTGGGCCAAGGGAGACCTGAGGTACTGCCGAACCATTTTGGTCTAAAATTCGGTATTCCCATTGACCATATGCTGCCAATCTGTCGGTATTCTCGGCAAGACTTGCTGGGTTGATAATCTGCCATTGAGTGGCCGATTCGCCACTTGTCATACTATTTGTTATGCGAGCTCGGAGATTTACTTCGGGGTCGCTTAGTGAAGAACAAAGGGATACTTGGATGTGACCTAGTGGAGTGCCATCACAATCTTGTGAAACTTCCGCGCGGATTCCAAAGGTTCTCTGAATGGTAAACTCAACAGTAGTTCTAAGAGATGCATTTCCACTGCTTACTACCTCGACCTCAATCATTCCAATATCTGGATCTTCCCTATCTGTTGACGGTTTTACGTTGAATCTTAGTATCTGAGTCGAATGCCTCTCTAAAGGTGGTATGTGGAAAGTACCATCTCCATCATCTTCGAGAATTCTTTCGCCAGTGTCGTTATCGTAAATCTGTATAATTGATTTAGACCGCTTCAATATATCTACTCTGAAATTATCTGTATCGAATCCCGTGTTGAATATCTCAAGTAGGAATGTAGTGAATTGGTTGTCCTCAACATATCTTGGTATTGTTGGATCGATGTCATCAGGGCGACTTGAGTTCGCAATTGGGATATCATGGTCTTCATTCCAAACCGATATATCAGGTGGCTGATAGACTTCGAGCTTTTCTAAATCTAAAGACAATAGGTCTTGATGCACCACAGTTTGAACACCTTCTATTGTGGCTTCAGCAACCGCTCTAATCTCAATTCTATCTGGAGTGCCGGTCAAATCATCCGGAGCTGTTATTGTGAGTATTGGATTCAGAATATCACCACCTGAATTCAACGTATACCCTCCCGGAGAGTCAAATTCAACAAGCCAGGAACTACCTAGGTTAGTAAGTAATTCAAGTTCTACAGTCATAGATTTAGTAGAGTCTCCTCTGTGAACTAATTGAAGTGGCACCGGAGTTGTTTCGTCTGGAGCGACATATTCTACTGTTCTATCTTCTCGATGATTAATTGCCACGCCCCATTGAATCATTTCAACCGGTTCGTGTTCAACAAGGAATGCGTTTCCTTGTACATCAGTAATTTCCAATTCCACAGTATATTCTCCCGATGGAAGACCGGTAGGATAGGTCCATGTGTAAGTACCAAAGATACCCTGACTGGTATCTCTGATTCCATCGTCATCAGATGAAATCTCATGGTCTATCCGATAATTCCCATTTGGGTCTCGCATTAGTAATTTTACAGAATCCATGTCTTCTCTGCCAAAGGCACTCTTAACATCGAATGAGAATTGCATGGTCCGATCTGCTAAAACATCGTTTGGATACCATTCCAATTCTAATCCGTCTGCAAGTTCTGCTCCATCCCTTTGAAGTATCACTTCGCTGTCTGCAATTGCATTAGTTTCAACTTCCATCTGAGAATACCGGTTACTTTCGCCATCTATTTCATTCCAGGCAATTTCTGCTTCACAACTACTACCAAATGGTCCACCAGAACTTTCACAGCCCGACATTTCAGCGGAAACCTCAACGGTCAATTCATTTCCATCTTGAATCACAAACGAATCATCACCATCTAGTATAACTTCGAAGAGTTCGTGATCAAAGTTACAAGAATTAGTTATCCCGGGATTACATGCGTCGGCTTCCCAAGATTCCGAGCCGACAGTGTTGCCGTTAGCGCTTACGACGATATCCCAAGTCACCTGTGAATTACTAGGGCCTTGAGCTCGTAAGAAAAATTGCACCGGGATGTAAAATTGACCACTAGAAGAGCCATGTTTTGGCCGGCCAGTAATCTCTAGTGAACTTAACAAATCCCCTGTTGTAAATTCGATTGTCGAATCTAGTGCACTAGAAGTCGATTGGCCACCTGATTCAGGGACCATTGTAGTAATGTGCCCATCTCCTCCAGAAGATGAGTTTGCTTCTGCAAAATATAGTGTGTAAAGTTTGGATTCGATTTCCTCTGAAGTCTCGGCCCGAGAGTCTGCAACTAGGTGAGTGGGTTCTGTCACTAATGTCGCTATTTGAGGGGTAATCATCAGAATTGCCAGCAACACCGCAAGTTGGCTTAACTTGCCATCCCGAATCAGCGTACTGCTCGCATTCATCGCCTACCGGCCCTCGCAGGGGTGTTAAAGCGTTCGTGAGGTCCGAGTGCTATTTGCATCGATTTTGACACGCCCCCCAAAGGGGGCGTAAACTCCGCTCGTTTCAAGTCTGATAAGGTGCTCAGAGACCTCGCAGGGGTACCCGAGCTGGTCAAAGGGGCCGGACTTAAGCTCCGGTGCGTAGAGCTTCGTGGGTTCAAATCCCACCCCCTGCACCAC
>MDTE01161355.1_pt1 | contig 13174 bp, 14 predicted proteins | sample 811231 | NCBI WGS metagenome assembly MDTE01 (sample SAMN05326651, study PRJNA326480) | marine metagenome | isolation source: seawater | place: Indian Ocean: Red Sea | collected 2010
CAGGCCGATGCTGGCCATCGTGAACAACAGGAAGAACAGCGCATATTTCGGCATGTTGATCGACAGCCCGCCATAACGCGCGATCTCGCGTGTATGCAGGCGATCGTAGATCACGCCCACGCACAGGAACAACGCGCCCGAGACGAGGCCGTGGCCCAACATGATCAGCACCGCGCCTTCTATGCCCTGCACGTTGAAGGCAAACAGGCCAGCAGTCACGATCGCCATGTGCGCGACAGAGGAATAAGCGATCAGTTTCTTCATGTCGTTCTGAACCAGCGCCACGAGCGAGGTATAGATCACTGCCACCATCGACAGGAAGAACACCAGCCACGCAAACTGCCCACTCGCTTCGGGGAACATCGGCAGGCTGAAGCGAAGGAAACCGTAACCACCGAGCTTCAGCAATACGCCGGCGAGGATCACCGAACCGGCAGTGGGCGCCTGAACGTGCGCGTCGGGCAGCCAGGTGTGGACCGGCCACATCGGCATCTTCACCGCGAAGCTGGCGAAGAAGGCGAGCCACAGCCACGTCTGCGCAGACGGATCGAAATCGTAATTCAGCAGGGTCGGGATGTCGGTGGTGCCCGCCTGGTTCACCATCCACATCATCGCGATCAGCATCAGGACCGAGCCGAGCAGCGTGTAGAGGAAGAACTTATACGAGGCGTAGATACGGTTATCGCCGCCCCACACGCCGATGATGAGATACATCGGAATCAGACCGGCTTCGAAGAAGATGTAGAACAGGTAGAGGTCCTGCGCGGCGAACACGCCGATCATCAGCACTTCCATCAGCAGGAAGGCGCTCATGTATTCGCCCACGCGCTTGGTGATCGCGTCCCAGGAGGCGAGGATGCAGATCGGCATCAGGAACACGCTGAGCATGATCAGCATCAGCGCTATACCGTCGATGCCGAGCGCGTAGCTGAAGACGGCGAAGATTTCGGCGCGCTCGACGAACTGCCACTGCGGCCCGCCTATCTCGAAATTCACCCAGAGGAGAATGCCGAGAGCAAGGTTGACCAGCGTGGCCAGCAACGCGGTCATCCGCGCGGCCTGTGCCCCGAGGAAAAGGCAGGCGATTGCGCCGGCCATCGGGACGGCGAGCATCAGGGAAAGGATGGGAAACTCCATCAGAACAGCACCCAGGTGATCGCGGCGACAAGCCCGAGAAGCATCACCAGCGCATAGCTATACAAATATCCGGTCTGGAACTTCTTGGCGCCGACAGCGCCCTTCTCGACCACCCAGGCCACGCCGTTGGGGCCGAAGCGGTCGATCGTGCCGACATCGCCGAGTTTCCAGAACTGGCGGCCAAGCCAGAAGGCCGGGACCACGAAGAGATAGTGGTAGAGTTCGTCGAAATACCACTTGTTGTAGAGGAAGCGGTAGATCGGGCCGAGCTGTTGGGCCGTCTTACCGGGAATAGTGGTGTCCTTGATATAGGCCAGCCAGGCGACGAACAGACCGATGAGCATGACGACCAGCGCCGAATACTTCACCCAGTAGGGCACCGCGTGCATCGCATGGATCAACGGCTCGTTGTAGAAGATCGAGCTGCCCCAGAACGCCGCATCGTCGAGGAAGGTCGGCGCGAATATCTGCCCGGCCAACACGGCACCGATCGACAGAACGCCAAGTGGGACAAGCATCGAAATCGGGCTTTCATGCGGGTGATAGCCCCCAGTGGTGTCCTCGCCCGCTTCTTCCGGCGTCTTGTGAACGCTGTGCTGGATGTGTTCGCTCTCGATCCAGCGCGGCTTGCCCCAGAACGTAAGGAACATCAGGCGCCAGCTATAGAAGCTGGTCAGCAGCGCGGCGAACACGCCCATCCAGAAGGCGAACATGCCCAGTTCCGTGCCGCGTGCAAAGGCGACTTCGATGATCGCATCCTTCGACCAGAAACCGGCGAACCCAATCCCGAGATGATAGATGCCCACCCCGGTAATCGCCAGCGTGCCCATCATCATCGCCCAGAAGGTCAGCGGGATATGCTTCCGCAGATTGCCGTAATAGCGCATGTCCTGCTCGTGGTGCATCGCGTGGATGACCGAGCCCGCGCCAAGGAACAGCAACGCCTTGAAGAAGGCGTGCGTAAACAGGTGGAACATGGCCGCGCCATAGGCACCGACGCCTGCGGCAAAGAACATATAGCCCAGCTGCGAACAGGTCGAATAAGCAATGACCCGCTTGATGTCCCACTGCGTCGTGCCGACGGTTGCGGCGAAGATACAGGTCGCGGCACCGATAAAGGTCACCAGGCCAAGCGCGATAGGAGCTGTTTCGAACATGGGCGATAGCCGGACAACCATGAACACGCCCGCAGTGACCATCGTCGCGGCGTGAATCAGTGCAGAAACCGGCGTCGGGCCTTCCATCGCATCGGGGAGCCAGGTGTGCAGGCCGAGCTGCGCGGATTTGCCCATCGCACCGATGAACAGCAGGATGCACAGCACATCCATCGTGTAGACATTGTAGCCGAGGAAACCGATCGTCGCCCCACTCATGCCGGGCGCGGCCGCCAGGATCTCGCTGATCGAAACCGTGTCGAACACCAGATAGGTGCCGAAAATGCCGAGCATGAAGCCGAGGTCGCCCACGCGATTGACCACGAAGGCCTTGATCGCGGCCGCATTGGCGCTGGGCTTCCTGAACCAGAAGCCGATCAGCAGATAGGACGCGAGGCCCACGCCTTCCCAACCGAAAAACATCTGGACCAGATTGTCGGCGGTCACCAGCATCAGCATGGCGAAGGTAAACAGCGAGAGGTAGGCGAAGAAGCGCGGCTGGTCCGGGTCTTCTTCCATATAGCCCCAGCTATACAGGTGAACGAGCGCCGAAACGGTGTTGATGACCACCAGCATCACAGCGGTCAGCGTGTCGACACGCAGCGCCCAGTCGAAGGTCAGCGTGCCCGACTGCACCCATTTGAGCACCGGCACGACCGTCGGTTCGTAGGTGCCGCCGACGAAGCCGAGAAAAATCGGCCAGCTCAGCGCGGCGCTGACGAACAGCGCGCCAGTCGTGATCGACTTGGCGAATATGCTGGGCGCGGCCTTGTTGGTCAGGCCGGCAACGATCGCCGCAAGCAGCGGCAGGAAGACGATAAGGAGGATCGGATGCACCGTGGCTTACCCCTTCAGCCGGTCGACATCGTCGACCGCGATCGTGCCGCGGCCACGGAAATAGATGACAAGAATTGCCAGCCCGACAGCCGCCTCTGCCGCAGCGACCGTCAGGACGAACATGGCGAACACCTGTCCGACGAGATCGCCGAGGAAGGCACTGAAAGCCACCAGTTGCAGGTTTACACTGAGCAGTATGAGTTCGATCGCCATCAGGATGACGATGATGTTCTTCCGGTTCAGGAAGATGCCCAGCACGCCCAGCACGAAAAGCAGAGCGCTGACGACGATATAATGTTCGATGCCGATCACAGCTCTACCCCCTTGCCCACTTCGGGCTGTCTCATAACGGTCGCTTCATCGGGATTGCGACGATTCTGCTTGCCGATATCCTGATGACCGCGCCTGCCGCCGGGGTGCTTGCGATGGGTGAGAACGATCGCCCCCACCATGGCCACAAGCAGGATGATGCCGGCAGCTTCGAAGAGGAAGACGTAGTCGCTGTAGAGCAATGCCCCGATACTGGCCGTGTTCGAAGCTTCGAGCATCGGCGATGCGAGCCCATCCGCAACCCCAAGGTCGAGCTGCCCCGCCTGGTAGGCCCCGATGCCGAAAATCAGCTCGGCAGCCAGGATCAATGCGATGGCTATGCCGAGCGGAAAATTCGCGATGAATCCGGCGCGCAGTTCGGCGAAATCGATGTCGAGCATCATCACGACGAACAAGAACAGCACCGCGACCGCGCCGACATAGACAATCAGCAGCAGCATCGCGATGAATTCCGCCCCGACCAGCACCATCAGGCCGCTGGCATTGAAGAAGGCGAGGATCAGCCACAGCACCGAATGCACCGGGTTGCGCGCCATGATCACCATGACGGCGCTGGCGATGACCAGTGCAGCGAACAGGTAGAAGGCGATAATCTGAATCATTGGCCCCGTTTCTCGTTGGCGCGGCGGTTAGCGATAGGGCGCGTCGGCTTCAAGGTTCGCGGCAATCGCACGCTCCCACTTGTCCCCGTTGGCCAGCAGTTTCGCCTTGTCGTACAGCAATTCCTCGCGCGTTTCGGTCGCGTATTCGAAGTTCGGCCCTTCGACGATCGCATCGACCGGGCAGGCTTCCTGACAGAAACCGCAATAGATGCACTTGGTCATGTCGATATCGTAGCGCGTGGTGCGGCGGCTGCCGTCCTCGCGCGGTTCGCTCTCGATCGTGATCGCCTGCGCGGGGCACACGGCCTCGCACAGCTTGCAAGCGATGCAGCGCTCTTCCCCGTTGGGATAGCGGCGCAGCGCATGTTCGCCGCGGAAACGCGGGCTGATCGGGTTCTTCTCGAAGGGGTAGTTGATCGTCACCTTGGGCTTGAAGAAGTATTTCAGCGTGAGGGCGTGTGCCTTCACGAACTCCCACAGGGTGAACGACTTGATCAGATGCGCGACGCTCATGCGGCGGCTCCATAGTGGCCGGTGGCCATGAGATATCCGGAAATGACAACGACGAAGAACAGACTCATCGGCAGGAAGACCTTCCAGCCCAGGCGCATCAACTGGTCGTAACGATAGCGCGGAACGGTCGCCATGACCCAGCTGAACATGAAGAAGAAGAAGAAGGTCTTCAGCAGGAACCAGACGATCCCCGGCACATCGAACCACGGAATGAGATCGATATCGAGCGGGGGCAGCCAGCCACCGAAGAACAGGACCGTGTTGAGCGAGCACATCAGCAGGATGTTGGCATATTCGCCCAGCCAGAAGAGCGCGAAGCTCATCGAGGAATATTCTGTCTGGTAGCCGGCGACGAGCTCGCTCTCGGCCTCGGTCAGGTCGAACGGCACGCGCTGCGTTTCGGCAAGGCAGGAGATGAAGAACATCACCCAGATCGGGAAGATCAGCGGGTGCACCACATAGGCATTGATGATGCCGAGGCCGAATTCCTGCTGCGCGGCGACGATGCCGGACAGGTTGAACGTGCCTGCGAACAGCACGACGCACACGAGGATGAAGCCGATCGAGACTTCGTAGCTGATCATCTGCGCGGCGGCGCGCATCGCCGAAAAGAACGGGTATTTCGAGTTACTCGCCCACCCGCTCATGACCACGCCGTAAACGCCCAGCGAACTGATCGCGAGAACGTAGAGCAGGCCCACGTTGATGTCTGCCAGTACCACACCCGCATCGAAGGGGATCACTGCCCATGCCATCAACGCGACCGTGAAGGTCACGATCGGTGCGAGGATGAAGATGCCCTTGTTGGCGGCGCTCGGAATGATGGTTTCCTGGAGGAAGACCTTGAGGCCGTCGGCGAAGCTCTGCAGCAGGCCGAAGGGGCCGACCACATTGGGGCCACGGCGCAAATTGATCGCCGCCCAGACCTTGCGGTCGACGTAAATGATCATCGCGACGGCCAGCATCAGCGGCAGCGCGATCAGCAGGATGCCCGCGATGGTGGCGGTGAACCACGCCCATTCGTAGGTCATGCCGAGGGATTGGAAGAATTCGGTCATTCCGCAGCCTCCGCAAGCTCGCCGCTGCCGAGCAGTTCGCTCGAACACTGCTGCATCACAGCGCTGGCGCGGGCGATGGGATTGGTGAGGTAGAAGTCCTTGATCGGATAGGCCGAGATCGTGCCTTCGGCCTTCGCCTTCGCATCGGCCCGGGGCAGCGCGCCGTAATCGGCCAGACCTTCTTCTCCCAGCGCGGGCACTTCGGCGATCATCGCCGCCTGAAGCTGCGCGAAGCTGTCGAAGCCGACCTCGACCTTCAGCGCATCGGCCAGGGCGCGCAGGATCGTCCAGTCCTCGCGCGCGTCACCCGGCGCGAAGACGGCCTTTTCGGCGAATTGCACGCGCCCTTCGGTGTTGACGTAGGTCCCGTCCTTCTCGGCAAAGCTGGCGCCCGGCAGGACGATGTCCGCCGCATGCGCACCGCGATCGCCGTGGTGGCCGATATAGACCTTGAGCGCGTCGGCGAAGGGTTCGAAATCCATCTCGTCCGCGCCGAGGCTGATGACCACCTTGGGCTTGGCCGCGGCAATATCCTTCATTCCGCCCTTCTGCGCGAAACCGAGCATAAGCCCGCCCATGCGCGCGGCGCTGAAGTGGAGGACGTTGAAACCGTTCCAGCCATCCTTCGCGAGACCGTAAGTCTCGGCGAAGGCAAGGCCCGCGCCGAGCGCGCCCTTGGCGAGAGCCGCACCGCCCATGATGATGGCGGGACGTTCCGCGCCCTTGAAAGCTTCGGCGGCTTCCTTCGGGAGCTTGGAGAGCACCGAGAGGTCCTCGCCGAGGAATTCGGCCGGATAGGTTGTCTCCCAGCGCGGGCCGATGACGAAAACCTTGGCGCCGCGCTTCACCGCCTTGCGGAGGCGGACATTCACCAGCGGGGCTTCCCAACGAATGTGGCTGCCGACGATCAGGATCGCATCGGCGGTCTCGATCCCCGCAAAGGTCGAGTTGAAATTGACCGCCGCAAGATTCGACACGTCGTAATCCATGCCGGTCTGGCGGCCTTCGAGCAGGCTCGAACCGCAAGCCTTCAGCAGCGCCTTGGCCGCGAACATGGTTTCGCAATCGACCATGTCGCCCGCGATGGCGGCAATGTCCTTGCCCGGCTTCGCCTTGGCGATGGCCTTGAAGGCCTCGTTCCAGGTGGCGGGCTTGAGGCCGCCCTTCTTGCGCATGAAAACCTTGTCGAGGCGGCGCTTGGTCAGGCCATCGACCTGGTAACGGCCCTTGTCGGACAGCCATTCCTCGTTGACGTCGTCATTGATACGCGGAAGCGCGCGCATGACTTCGCGGCCACGGCTGTCGAGACGGATGTTCGCGCCGACCGCATCGGATACGTCGATGCTGAGCGTCTTCTTGAGCTCCCACGGCCGCGCTTCGAAAGCATAGGGACGCGAGGTGAGTGCACCGACCGGACACAGGTCGATCACATTGGCGCTCAACTCGTGTTCGGCGGCCTGTTCGAGATAGGTCGTGATCTGCATGTCCTCGCCGCGACCGACCGCGCCGATCTCGTCCACGCCCGCGATTTCCTCGCTAAAGCGCACACAGCGGGTGCAGTGGATGCAGCGTGTCATGACCGTCTTGATCAGCGGCCCCATGTATTTCTCGGTGACGGCGCGCTTATTTTCCTCGTAACGCGTCGCGCCGCGGCCATAGGCGACCGACTGGTCCTGCAAATCGCATTCGCCGCCCTGGTCGCAGATCGGGCAATCGAGCGGGTGGTTGATGAGAAGGAATTCCATCACCCCTTCGCGCGCGGTCTTGACCATCTCGCTGTCGGTGCGGATTTCCTGCCCCTCGGTAGCCGGGAGCGCACAGCTTGCCTGCGGCTTGGGCGGCCCGGGCTTCACCTCGACCAGGCACATGCGGCAATTGCCGGCGATCGACAGCCGTTCGTGATAGCAGAAACGCGGGATTTCCTTCCCCGCAAGCTCGCAGGCCTGGAGGACGGTCGCGCCGTCCGGGACTTCGATTTCCTGTCCGTCTACGGTTACCTTAGGCATCACCACCTCCGGAATCGCGCGGACCCGTGCGCTTGATCAAGGTGGACAACTCACGCAACTCCACTTCGACTGCGGCCAACCGCTTCGACTGCAAATGCACCACCAGCCAGGGCACTCCTATGCCAATCAACATCATGGAAATGACTAGGAAAAATTCCTCCATGATCACTCCGCAGCCTCCGCGAACTTGGCGTTGTGTTCTTCGATCCGGCGTTCGAGCTCGGGGCGGAAGTGGCGGATGAGGCCCTGGATCGGCCATGCCGCCGCGTCGCCCAGCGCGCAGATGGTGTGGCCTTCGACCTGCTTGGTGACCTGCTGCAGCATGTCGATTTCCTCGATTGCCGCATCGCCGGTGCGCAGGCGTTCCATCATGCGCCACATCCAGCCCGTGCCTTCGCGGCAGGGGGTGCACTGGCCGCAGCTTTCGTGCTTGTAGAAATAGCTGAGACGGCTGATCGCGCGGACGATGTCGGTCGACTTGTCCATCACGATGACGCCTGCCGTCCCGAGGCCCGAGCCGAGGTCCTTCAGACCGTCGAAATCCATCGGCGCGTCCCAGATCTGTTCTGCCGGCACCAGTGGTACCGACGAACCGCCGGGGATCACGGCGAGGAGATTGTCCTTGCCGCCGATGATGCCGCCGCAATGTTTCTCGATCAGCTCGCTGAACGGGATCGAAAGCGCTTCCTCGACCACGCAGGGCTTGTTCACATGGCCGCTGATCTGGAAGAGCTTGGTGCCCTTGTTGTTCTCGCGCCCGAAGCTGGCGAACCAGCTCGCGCCACGGCGCAGGATCGTCGGGACGACGGCGATCGATTCGACATTGTTGACCGTGGTGGGGCAGCCATAGAGGCCCGCGCCCGCCGGGAACGGCGGCTTGAGGCGCGGCTGGCCCTTCTTGCCTTCGAGGCTTTCGATCATCGCGGTTTCTTCGCCGCAGATGTAGGCGCCTGCGCCACGGTGGAGGAAGACGTCGAAATCGTAGCCCGACTTCGCCGCGTTCTTGCCGATCAGCCCCGCGTCATAGGCCTCGTCGATGGCGGCCTGCAGCGTTTCCGCCTCGCGAATGTATTCGCCGCGGATGTAGATGTAGGCCGCCCGCGCCCGCATGGCGTAGCCCGCGACCAGCGCGCCTTCGATCAGCTTGTGCGGATCGTGGCGGATGATCTCGCGGTCCTTGCACGAGCCGGGCTCGGATTCGTCGGCATTGATGACGAGAAAGCTGGGACGGCCGTCCCTCGATTCCTTCGGCATGAACGACCATTTGAGGCCGGTCGGGAAGCCTGCGCCGCCACGCCCGCGAAGGCCCGAGGCCTTCACTTCCTCGATGATAGTGTCATGCCCGCGCGCGATCAGCGACTTGGTATCGTCCCAGTCGCCGCGCTGCTGCGCTGCCTTCAGCCCCCAGTCCTGGAAGCCGTAGAGGTTGGTGAAGATGCGATCCTTGTCGGCAAGCATCAGAATGCACCCCCTTGCGAGAGGAAATAGATAGCGGCGACCGCGATAACCGCGAGCACACCGAATTTCACGAGGCCGACGAGCACCTTCCAGGCGATGAAGCCGAGAACCAGCGCGATCAGGATGGTGGCAATGCTCATGCGAAACCTCCCATCTGAAAGTCATTGCGAGCGTAGCGAAGCAATCCATTGCCCTGGGCTATGGATCGCCGCGTCGCCTGCGGCTCCTCGCGATGACTGGAGAAACGGGAAACCATCACCAGTCCTTCCGGTAATCGTGATTGGCGTCGACCATTTCCCTCAGCGTGGTCGGGCCGCCTTCGGGCTCGCTGGTGCGCTTGCCTTCGATCTGGGTGCCGGTCTTGGGCTGCTTGCCTGCGGCGAGTTCGTCGAGGATCGCGTCGAGACGCTCGGGCGTGAGATCCTCGTAATTGTCGTCGTTGATCTGGACCATCGGCGCGGTGGCGCAATTGCCCATGCATTCGACTTCGGTAAGGGTCCACAACCCGTCTTCGGAGACATGCCCCTTCTTCATGCCGCGCTTCTTGCAGGTCTCGAACAGACCGTCCGAACCGCGCAGCATGCACGGCGTCGTGCCGCAGACCTGCACGTGGTACTTACCCACGGGCTTCAAATTGTACATGAAGTAGAAGCTGGCGACTTCGAGCACGCGGATGACCGGCATGTCGAGATAGTCGGCGACATATTCGATCACCGGCAGCGGCAGCCAGCCCTGCGTATCGGTTTCCTCGCCCACTTGGCGCTGGGCCAAGTCGAGCAGCGGCATCACCGCCGAGCGCTGGCGCCCTTCGGGATAGCGCGCAATCGCAGTGTCGGCGCGCTCGCGGTAGCTTTCGGTGAACTCGAAAGCACCCCAGCGCTCGCGCAGTTCGGGAGTATCGGGTGCGGGGGAACGGTCAGCCATTGATCAACCTGCGTTCGACATAGCGGCCCACATAGAGACCGATGACGGCGGCGAAGGCCGTCGAGAGAATTTCCTTGAGCGAAGCTTCGCCGTGGAAGGCGGCAAGGTAAGCCGCAACCGCCGAAGCAAAGGCCGCGAATGCCGCGACAAAGATGAACAGTTCGCGCGCCATTAGCGGTCACACTCCCCGAACACGACGTCGATGGCGCCTAGGATGGCAGTTGCGTCGGGCAGCATATGGCCCTTCGACATGAAGTCCATTGCTTGCAAATGGCTGAAGGCCGTCGGACGGATCTTGCAGCGATAGGGTTTATTCGACCCGTCGCTGACGAGGTAGACGCCGAATTCGCCCTTGGGGCTTTCGGTGGCGACGTAGACTTCGCCCGCTGGCACGTGGAAGCCCTCGGTATAGAGCTTGAAGTGGTGGATCAGCGCTTCCATCGACTGCTTCATCTCGGCGCGCTTGGGCGGCGAAACCTTGCGGTCGTCGCTGGCGATCGGGCCGGACGGCATATCGCGCAGGCACTGCTTGATGATCTTCGCGCTCTCGTAAACTTCCTTCACGCGTACCACGAAGCGGTCGTAACAATCCGAATTGGTGCCGACGGGAATGTCGAACTCCATCCGGTCGTAAACATCATAGGGCTGCGACTTGCGCAGGTCCCACGGGATGCCCGCGGCGCGGATCATCGGGCCGGAGAAACCCCAGGCCACCGCGTCGTCCTTGCTCACAACGGCGATATCGACGTTGCGCTGCTTGAAGATGCGGTTGTCGAGCACGAGGCTCATCGCATCGCCGAACAATTCCTGGAGCCGACCATCGACCCAGTTGCCGATATCGACCAGCAGCTTTTCGGGCACGTCCTGATGGACGCCGCCGGGGCGGAACCAGGCGCTGTGCATGCGCGCACCCGAAGCCCGCTCGAAGAAGTTCATGCAGTCTTCGCGCAGCTCGAACACCCACAGGTTCGGCGTCATCGCGCCGACGTCCATGACGTGGGCACCGATATTGAGCATGTGGTTGCAGATGCGGGTCAGCTCGGCGAACAGAACGCGCAGATACTGCCCGCGTTCGGGCACTTCGACATTGAGCAGCTTCTCGATCGCGAGGACATAGCTGTATTCCTGCGCCAGCGGCGAACAATAGTCGAGCCGGTCGAAATAGGGCAGCGCCTGCAGATAGGTCTTGTGTTCGATCAGCTTTTCGGTGCCGCGGTGGAGCAGGCCGACATGCGGATCGATCCTCTCGATGATCTCGCCGTCGAGCTCCATGACCATGCGCAGCACGCCGTGCGCCGCAGGGTGCTGAGGCCCGAAATTGATCGTGTAATTGGTGATCACCTCGTCGCCTGTGGTGGGCGATTCTTCAAGATGCATGGCGTGGCTCATGCGCAGATCCAGTTACCGCTATAGGATTGGGTTTTGCCCGCCGCATCGCGCACAGTGACGTTGGCCGGGCGGCTCTGCTGCTCGCCCGCTGCCGGGGTCACGGTGATGGCGAAACCTTCCCCATTGAAGGTTGTCCCGGTCCTGATGGCGTCGAGACCACCCATATCGGCATCGACGACGATCAGGCTTCCGCCAAGCCGAACCACAGCCTTACCGGGAAGCGCTTTATCGCGCATACCGGCGGCAATCAGCATCTCTTCACTGCCGACCATCAGCGTACACCCGCCATCGCGCGGACCGAGATCGACGCCGCCAATGTCACCGAGCTGCTGGAGCGCGGTCAGATCGGCGCCAGCGGGAGGCACCGGCACGGCAGTGTTTGGAGCATCAGGGTCGGCCTTGGCCACCTCGGATGTCTCGCCACCCTGGCCAATTCGATCGGCGAATCCGTCGGCATCTTCCTGCTCGGCAGGTTCCGAGGAGCAGGCTGCCAAGGCGAGAACCGCGAGGGGAAGAAAAAGACGACGCATCATTTCTTATCCTTCTTCTTCGGCTCGGTGGCCTCGGCAGTGTCTGTCGTTTTGCCCTTGCGCTCGGAACGGGCGGGCTCGTCTTCTGTCGGCTCGGGCGCCGGAGGGTTCTTGCCGCCATCTTTCTCGGCCGGAGCGTCGGCGCTTACCTTTTCGGCAGCCTTGGCATCGGCCTTGGCTCCCGCGCCCGTCTGTTTCGGGCTTTCGGTGATCTTGGGATCGTCGACCGGCGGCGTGTCCGCTTTCTCGTCGCCCGGCAGCACGTAATCGGCACCTTCCCACGGACTCATGAAATCGAACTGACGCAAATCCTGGGCGAGTTCGACCGGCTCGTAGACGACGCGCTTCTCGTCTTCCGAATAGCGCAACTCGTGATAGCCGGTCAGCGGGAAATCCTTGCGGAAGGGATGCCCTTCGAAGCCGTAATCGGTCAGGATACGGCGCAGATCGGTATTGCCCGAGAACAGCACACCATACATGTCGAATACTTCGCGCTCGAGCCAGCCTGCGTTCGGCCAGAGGGTGGTGACGGTCGGAACGGGCGTATCCTCGCTTGCCGAACACTTCACCATGATGCGGTTGTTGCTGGTGAGCGAAAGCAGCATATAAACCACTTCGAACCGCTCGGCGCGGCTGGGATAGTCAACCCCCGCGATTTCCATCAGCTGCTGATAGGCGTGATCGTCACGCAGGATGCGCAGCGCATCCTCGATGCTGTCGCGCTTCACGGTGAACAGCAGCTCGCCGTGCTCTTCATCCGCCTCGACGAGATGATCCCCGAGGGCCTGCGTAAGCGTAGCCTTGAGCCCGTCGATCTGCGTGAACCGGGGCGCGGAATGTAACACTGCCATCGCCACTTACCTTTCGATCGTGCCCACGCGGCGGATTTTCCGCTGCAGCTGCATCGCGCCGTAGAGCAACGCCTCGGCGGTCGGAGGGCAACCGGGAACGTAGATGTCCACCGGCACGATGCGGTCGCAGCCACGCACCACCGAATAGCTGTAATGGTAATAGCCGCCGCCATTGGCGCAGCTCCCCATCGAGATGACGTATTTCGGTTCCGACATCTGGTCGTAAACCTTGCGCAGCGCCGGAGCCATTTTGTTGCACAGTGTGCCGGCGACGATCATCACATCCGACTGCCGCGGCGAGGCACGCGGCGCGACGCCGAAACGCTCCATATCGTAGCGCGGCATGTTGACGTGGATCATCTCCACCGCGCAGCAGGCAAGGCCG
>MDTE01000733.1_pt1 | contig 13173 bp, 14 predicted proteins | sample 811231 | NCBI WGS metagenome assembly MDTE01 (sample SAMN05326651, study PRJNA326480) | marine metagenome | isolation source: seawater | place: Indian Ocean: Red Sea | collected 2010
TTATATATTTACTATGCTTACTGCCTTATATATAGGCAGTGCAATGGAAGAACATGAACATTAATTAACTTTAAAATTTGAAACATGAATTTAGTATTATTTTTATTACAGGAAGCAGCGGTTGACTATGGAGCTTTTGCTGCTATTGGAGCAGGATTAGCTGCTGTTGGTGCAGGAATTGGAATTGGAGGAATCGGAGGATCAGCTATGGATGCTATGGCAAGACAACCAGAGATGCAAGGTAAGATTCTTACTAATGCAATTATACTTATTGCTTTTATTGAGGCAGTTGCATTATTTGGTATAGTTGTCTCATTGATAAGTTAAAGTGACGAACATTAGTATCGTCGAATTTTTAATTATTAAAACCAAAAACTATGGATTTAGTTACGCCTGACATAGGCTTAATCGTTTGGACAAGCATATCTTTTGCAATTCTATATTTAATTCTGAAAAAATTTGCTTGGGGACCAATACTTGGGGCTGTTAATGAAAGGGAGCAATCAATTAAGGAAGCTCTTGACGCTGCTGATAAGGCAAAAAAAGAAATGGAAAACTTGAAGGCTGATAATGAAAAAATTTTAGATCAAGCAAGAGCAGAGAAAGAGTCGATGCTAAAAGAGGCTAGAGAAATTAAATCAAAATTAATTTCTAATGCAGAAGAAGAAGCAAAAATTAAAGCCAAGAAGATGGTTGAGGCAGCAAAAACAGCTATTGAGAATGAGAAAAATGCCGCCATGACTGAACTTAGACAAACAGTAGTTGACTTATCAGTAGATATAGCTGAAAAAGTTATATCGGATGAACTTGATGATAAAAGCAAACAGTTAAAAATGATAGAGGAAATATTAGAGGACTCAAAATTAAAAAGTTAAATGAAATCTAGAGCAGCAATAAGATATTCAAAAGCAGTTTTTCAAATATCCGAAGAATCAAACAGTCTTTCTGAGGTTAAGAAAGATATGGACGCAATAATTGTAGCGAACAAATCTTCTAAAGAATTTAAAAATCTATTAAAAAATGCTCTTATTAATTATTCTGATAAAAAAGAGATTATATCAAGTTTAATAATAAATATGAATGAGATTACTAATAGACTAATTAGTTTGTTGACTATAAATAAACGGCTGTCAATATTGGCTGATGTAGCACAAGGATTTAATGAGATTTATAATAGAAAGAAAAATATAGCAACAGCAACTGTAATTACAGCAACACCTATTTCAGACGAGATTAGAAATAAGGTTTTAAATAAGATTAAAACCATTAGTGATAAATCTGTACAAATTCAAAATATTGTAGATGAAAATATTTTGGGAGGATTTATCTTAAGATTTGAAAACAGAGAATATAATGCAAGCTTTTCAAAAAAGCTTATGGAATTAAAAACAGAACTTATACAATAATACGAAATATATAAAAAATGGCAGAAGTGAATCCTGCTGAGATATCAGCAATATTAAAAAAGCAACTTTCAAAACATGAATCTTCTATATCATTAGATGAGATAGGGAGTGTTTTAAATGTTGGAGATGGTATAGCAAGAGTTTATGGATTATTCAATGCTCAATACGGTGAGTTAGTTGAATTTTCAAATGGAACACAAGGGATAGTATTAAATCTAGAAGAAGATAATGTTGGAGTTGTTCTCTTGGGCTTTTCTAATGAAATAAAAGAAGGTGATACAGTTAAAAGAACTTCTAGAATAGCATCAGTTAAGGTTGGGGAAGGAATTGTCGGACGAGTAGTAGATACTTTAGGTAATCCAATTGATGGTAAAGGAAAAATAAAAGGAGAGCTTTATGAAATGCCTTTAGAAAGAAAAGCTCCTGGAGTAATATATAGACAGCCAGTTAATGAACCTCTTCAAACAGGAATTAAATCTGTTGATGCAATGATACCTATAGGAAGAGGTCAAAGAGAATTAGTAATTGGAGACAGACAGACTGGAAAAACAACAGTTTGCATAGACACTATTTTAAACCAAAAAGAGTTTTTTGATGCTGGAGAGCCTGTTTATTGTATATATGTGGCTGTTGGTCAAAAAGCTTCTACTGTTGCAGGTATTGCAAAAATTTTGGAAGATAAAGGAGCATTAGCTTATACTACTATTGTTTCTGCAAATGCTTCAGATCCAGCAGCAATGCAGGTTTATGCTCCTTTTACTGGAGCATCTATTGGTGAGTACTTTAGAGATACAGGACGACCGGCCCTTATTATATATGATGACTTATCTAAACAAGCTGTTGCATATCGTGAAATATCGTTATTATTAAGGAGACCTCCAGGAAGAGAAGCATATCCAGGAGATGTCTTTTACCTTCATTCAAGACTGCTAGAGCGTGCAGCTAAAGTAATTAATGATGATTCGATTGCTAAGAACATGAATGATTTACCAGTTTCGCTTAAACCTATAGTAAAAGGAGGAGGATCATTAACGGCTTTACCAATTATAGAAACACAAGCTGGGGATGTGTCAGCGTATATTCCTACTAATGTGATTTCAATTACAGACGGTCAAATATTTTTAGAATCAGACTTATTTAATTCTGGGGTTAGACCCGCAATTAATGTAGGTATTTCTGTTTCTAGAGTTGGCGGTTCAGCACAAATTAAATCCATGAAGAAGGTAGCAGGAACATTAAAACTTGACCAAGCCCAATTTAGAGAATTAGAAGCATTTGCCAAATTTGGATCTGATCTTGACGCTGCAACCCTAGGAGTAATTGAAAAAGGTAAAAGAAATGTAGAAATACTAAAACAAGCTCAAAACGATCCTTTTAAAGTTGAGGATCAAGTTGCGATTATATATGCTGGTTCAAAAAATTTACTTAAGGATGTGCCAGTAGATAGAATCAAGGAATTTGAATCAGAATATATTCAGCTGCTTAATACTAAGCATGGAAAAATTCTAAAGGAAATAAAAAGAGGGAAATTAACAGATGAAGTTGCAAACACTTTAGAAAAGGTTTGTAACGAACTCATCTCAAAATACTAATACATTAAGCACTTATGGCTAATTTAAAAGAAATTAGAAATAGAATTTCATCAGTTTCTTCAACTATGCAGATTACTAGTGCTATGAAAATGGTTTCTGCTGCTAAACTTAAAAAAGCACAAGATGCTATTGTTGCTATGAGGCCATATTCTAATAAGTTAACAGAAATATTAAAAGATCTTTCTTCCTCGATTGACTCTGATAACAGTTTTATACAAAATAGAAATAGTGATAAAACATTAATAGTTTGTATTACCTCAAATAGAGGGTTATGTGGAGGATTTAACTCAAATATAATCAAGGAGTGTATTTCTATTGCAGATAGTCAAAAAAATAATACCACAGCATTTTTGTGTATTGGAAAAAAAGGCAGCGATTTATTATCCAAACATCATAATGTTGTTTTGACTAAAAATGAGGTATATGATGATTTGTCTTTTGAAAATGTAAAAGAAATAGCAGATTTACTTATTCAAAAATTTGTAAATCAAGAATTTGACAAAATTAAAATTATATATAATAGATTTAAAAATGCCGCTACTCAAATAGTTACTAATGAGCAATTTCTTCCAATAGTTACAGAAAATGAACATGAGCAAAGCAATCAGGATTATATTTTTGAGCCTAAACAGTCAGAAATTGTAAATGAATTAATACCAAAATCATTAAGGACGCAATTATTTAAAGCTTTAAGAGATTCATACGCCAGTGAACATGGAGCAAGAATGACAGCTATGCATAAGGCAACCGATAACGCAACTGAGTTAAGAGACCAATTAAAATTAACTTACAATAAAGCAAGACAAGCAGCAATTACCAATGAGATATTAGAGATTGTTGGAGGAGCAGAAGCTCTTAATAATTAGACAACTACTTCAGGGTTTTGGATACCTATAATTATTAGTTTAATTTTAGATTATAAAGAAATTTAATTTGAATAAATTAATCCAGGTATTTAGACAAACTTTTATTTATGGAATAGCAACAGTATTCCCTAGAATAATAAGCGTTTTACTTGTTAGACTTCACACTGATAAAGACATATTAGAGAATGTATCTGATTATGGAAATCTGTCAATTATTTTTTCCTATATCATACTTGTTAATGTAATGTTGTCGTATGGTTTAGAAACCTCTTTTTTCAGATTTTTTAATAAGGAATCTAAAAAGAAGGAAGTAATAAGCACTGCATCGATATCAATTATTTTTACAACTGCTTTATTTTTTGCAATTTCATCTATTTTTAAAGTTGAAATATCTCAATTTACAGGGATAGAAACACAATATTTAAATTTGGTATTATGGATACTTGTTTTAGATGCATTGGTTGTGATTCCTTTTGCATATTTAAGAGCAAAAGGAAAAGCTATAAAATATTCTATTATAAAAATTGTTAATGTATTAGTATATTTTTCATTAAACATTATCTTCTTAATTTTTCTTGAGAAGCTTGCATCAAGCAATAACTTAGCCTCTAGCATATATGTACCTAATTATGAGATAAGCTATATATTTATTTCTAATTTAATAGCTAGTGCTGTTTCGTTAGCACTACTAATCCCTTTTTATTTTAACATTAATTATAAGATAAACTTTAGGCTATTAAAAAAAATGCTCTTATACGCTTTTCCTATTCTTATTTCAGGATTAGCGTACTCAATAAATGAAACTTTTGACAAGATTTTGTTAGACTTTATGCTGCCGGAGTCTATAGCTAAAAGTCAAGTAGGGATGTATGCTGCTTGTTATAAGCTTGCATTATTTATGACTTTATTTTCAACGGCTTATAAACTAGGCATTGAACCTTTTTTCTTTAAAGAAGCTCAAGAAAAATCTCCTCAAAAAACATATGCTCTAATATTGGAAGTTTTTGTTATTCTAGGATGCTCATTGTTATTGATGGTGGTAGTTTTTGCAGATGTACTAAAACTAATTTTTATTGGGGATAAAGAATATTGGCAAGCAATGAAAATAGTTCCAATTATTTTATTAGCTAATTTTTGCCTAGGTATATATCAGAATCTTTCAGTGTGGTATAAGGTAACTGATAAAACTAAATTTGGAGCCTATATTTCTGTTTTTGGAGCAGTAATTACAATAGTTTTAAATATTATTTTAATCCCTGCTTATAGCTATGTTGGTTCAGCAGTAGCGACTCTTATAGCATACGCCTTTATGGCTTATTGCTCGTATTTATTAGGCAAGAAATATTATCCCATACCTTATAATATTTCTAAAATCAGTTTTTATATATGCCTTTCAGTTATACTTTCAGGAATTTCTTTTTATTTCTTTAGAGGAAATTTCTTTATTGGAGTTGGTTGTCTAGTTTTGTTTAACCTAACAATTCTATTGTTTGAAAAATCTAATATTCGAATATTAATAAAAGGATTTAATGAAAATTAAAATTATAAACAAATCAAACAACGATCTGCCAAAGTATGAAACTGAATATTCTGCTGGTATGGATATAAAAGCATATGTAGTTAGTGAGATTAAATTAAAGCCTTTAGAAAGAACACTAATTTCTACGGGTTTATATATTTCTTTGCCTAAAGGCTATGAAGCTCAAATTAGACCTAGGAGCGGTTTAGCATTAAAAAAAGGAATTACAGTTTTAAACTCTCCTGGGACAATAGATTCAGATTATAGAGGAGAAATTAGGATACTTTTAATTAATCTCTCAAATGAAATATTTACAATAAAAAATGCAGATAGAATTGCTCAATTGGTCATTTCTAAACATTCAAATGTTTCTTGGGAAGAAGTAGTGCATTTAGATTTTTCAAATAGAGGGGATGGAGGTTTTGGAAGCACAGGTACATAAATAATGAAAATGAAAAAAACAAACTACATTTTTTTACTTGTAATTATTTTATTGCATTCATGTGCATTAAAGAAAGAATATATTATTGGAGATAATAGAGGAGTTACATCAAAAAAAATTGTAAAAAACATAAATGAAAATCAAAATATATTTAAAACAATTCAAGCGCGAGCCAGAATAGATTACTCTTCAAAAAACAAGATTAAAACCAATACAGTCACAATTAGAATTTTGTCAGGAGAAAAAATATGGATAAGTGCACCTATAGGGGCAATACGACTATTAATAACAAAAGACTCAATAAAATATTATAATAAGCTTGAACGAAATTATATAAAGGCAGATTTTTCATATATAGAAAATATTTTAGGCATAAATGTTTCATATGAGATGCTTGAAAATCTTCTCTTTGGCTATCCCGTTGCAGATTTAGAATCTAAGGATTTTAATAAAAAACTAAATAAAGATAATAGCCTTAGACCTAATCTTTTAAGATCTTATATTTTTAAAAAAGCAATAGATTTGGATAATTATTTATTAACAGGGGTTTTCTACATTAACCCATATAATTTTAGATTAAATAGTCAAATATTTTATAAAGAAGAAAATAATATATCTGCAGCTTCTAAGCCCCAAGAAACATTTAGTATCAATTACAAAAATTATAGTAAAATTAACCAATCATCATATCCAAAAAACATTTTATTTTTAGATTGGAATAACAAAACTATAAATATTGAAATGAAGTCTGTCGTTGTAGACAAAAGACTAAATATTCCTTTTAAAATACCTAATGGATATAAGAGAATCAAGATTGATTAATCAAATGAAATATATTTATAAGTTTTTATTTTTTTGTGTTTTTCTTTTTAGCCAGTCATTATTTCCACAATCAAAACAGGATTTGGAAATGCAAAAGCAAGAGCTAACAACTGAAATAAAAAAAATAGAAAAATTAATTAATCAGTCTAAAAACAGAAAAAGAGATCTATTAATAAATGCAGAAAATTTAAAATTTAAGATTAATCTTCAGAATGATTTAATTTCCAATATTAATAGTCAATTAAATATAATTGTTAATGAAATAGAAAGAAATAGTAAAGAATTAAGCAAGCTATATGATAGACAAAAGAAAATAAAAAATGAATATGCTGCTATGATTCTTAAAACATATAAACACAGATCTATGTTGAATAAAATTATGTTTATTTTTTCATCAAAAGATTTTATACAAGCATATAAAAGATTACAATACTATAAGCAGTATGCAAGGTACAAGGACAAACAAATAGAAGAAATTAGACGTAATACAATATTGATTGATAGTACAATAGATGGTCTTGGGAAACAAAAAACTGCCAAACAATTGCTTATAGACGAAAATCAACATATAAAAGACAATTTAAGTATTGAAAATTTGAAACAGGAAAAAATACTATTTGAAATTAGGACGGATGAAAAAAGATATGTTAATCAAATTAAACAAAAACAAAAACAAACTATAGAAATAGATAAACAAATTCAAAAAATAATTGATGAAGCAATAGCCAAAACAAAAAACAAGAATCTTCCAGAATTTAAATTATCTGAAGAAGCAAAGTTAATTTCTAAAAAGTTTGCAGAAAATAAGGGGAAATTACCTTGGCCTGTAGACAAAGGTTTGGTGATTTTAAAATATGGGAAGCAGCCTCATCCAATAGTAAAAACAACAACTATTCAAAGCAATGGAGTAAGAATTTTAACTAGTGACAATCAAGAAGTTAGATCGATTTTTGATGGCAAGGTATATTCAATAATTGTTTCTAAAAATGGAAGCCATGCAGTTTTAATTCAACATGGCAATTTTTTCAGTGTTTATAAAAATTTGTCAGAAATATATATTAAAAAAGGAGATTTAATTATTACTAAGCAAGCTTTAGGTAAATTGTCTAAAAATAAATCAACAGGACAAACAATTTTAAACTTTAGTATTTTCAAGGATGGATCAACAGAGAATCCATCATCATGGATATATAAGCTTTGATTTTATTTAAATATAGACATTAGCTCTGTAGCATTTTTTGCCTCCATTTTTCCAGCCAACACTAGGCTTAATTGCCTTCTCCTTAATGCGCCTTCATATCTTTTTATCTCTTCATCAGATTCCGGTTCTATTTTATCAATAGCAGTGGGAATACCATTCTCATCTACAGCAACAAAGGTATATATAGCTTCATTTGCCTTTGTTTTTTCCCCTGTTGAATTATCAATCCATACATCAAGATAAACTTCCATAGATGAATTAAAAACTCTAGACACTTTTGCTTCAATAGTTATAGTACTCCCTAATGGAATGGCTTTATTAAATGAGACATGGTTTACTGCGCTAGTGACAACAATATGTTTTGAATGACGACTTGCTGAGATACTTGCTGCTCTATCCATTCTAGCAAGAAGCTCTCCTCCAAACATATTATTTAGCTGATTTGTTTCTCCAGGTAAAACAGAATTTGTCATTATTGTTAATGAATCTTTAGGAGATTTGATACTCATTATAAGGAATTATGTAATTCGATTTTATTCAAAAATTTTATATAGAAGCCAAGCATTAATATTATGATCTTTTCTAATTTTATTTAACGCAATTTTAGCCTCTTCTCTTGTATTATAGCTAGCATAGGCTACTTGATGTAAGCCATAATTGTTTTGCCCAATTTTTCTGGCATCTATATAACCTGCTGATTTTAGTTGATTAAGCTTAGTATAGCTGTTTTCTTTAAAAGTAAAGGAGCCAGCAACAATATGAAAATCACCATATTTTTTTTTCAGCTTTAATTTTATTGTAGGCAATGGATTATCTATAACAAAAGTTGCTTTTTGAACTTTTTTACCAATTTCTTTTTCAGCCTGATTATAAGAAATTAGATTATGATTGTTAATCTCATCAACATAATTTGTAGCTACACTCGATCCTATAAACAGGGCAAGTATTAAAATAGCTGCATACTGTAAGTACGAATTATTTGAACTATTAATTCTATATTTTTCTCTGGTTATTTCGCTTGTTGAAAATTCTGAAAGACCAAAAGAACTAGTTAAGAAATTAATCTTATTAGATGGGCTAAATAAATAATTATCCGCAGTTAAGGATAATTCTCCAATATTTTTAAATTTTATATGCTCTCCATTATTTAATAATTTTTTATAAGAAATAATCTTATTTTCAATTTTTTTAGCTGCTGCTTCGTGAGAAATATTCTCAGCTATTGATATATGATTGGCAAGAAGACCATCATTTTCAGTAATATTAGAATTGAAAGAAACTAGCTTTTGTGGTGGTTGAATTAAATTGTTTATTTCATCAATATTAGAAGAGACATTTCTTGTTATAAATGCACCTAAATTAGGTAATACAACACAGTCATACCTAAACAATAAATCTTTGATATGCTTGTCAAATTTCATACAAATAAATTATATTTCAATATATAAATAATTAAATATTTTATCAAACAAATATTTAATTATATCCAAGTTTTTCACGAACTCTTTTTAAAACTTCATCGGCAGTTTCAATTGCTTTTTTACTGCCAGATTTTAGTATAGCATCTATCTCATCAAGATTGTTCATATAGTAATTAAAGAGATCTCTTTCTTTGGTGTATTTTGTAAGAATTAAATCTAATAAATCCGCTTTCGCCTTCCCGTAACCATAACCTCCTTTTTCATAATTTCTTTTTAGTTGGTGTAGTTGATCTTTTGTTGCAAGGAGTTTATATATGTTAAACAAATTGCAGTTTTTCCAATTTTTTGGTTTTTCAATTGGCGAGCTATCAGTCTTTATGCTTAGAATTTGCTTTTTTAATTTTTTCTCTTCAACTAAAATGTCAATTATATTGTTTTTACTCTTACTCATTTTTTGTCCATCAGTTCCTGGTATTGACATGTTTTCAGAATTCAGTTCTGCTTCAGGAATTATAAAGGTTTTCCCATTTGTATTATGAAAACGGTTAGCTACACTTCTAGTTATCTCAAGATGTTGAAGTTGATCTTTTCCAACAGGGACAAAATTGGCATCATATAATAGTATGTCAGCAGCCATTAACATAGGATAATTAAATAAACCTGAATTTATATCTTTTAATCTGTCCTGTTTGTCTTTGAAACTGTGGGCTAATGCTAACCTAGTGTATGGAAAGTAGCAACTGAGATACCAGGCTAATTCAGTAACTTGAGGAATATCACTTTGTCTATAAAAAACAGTTTTTTTATGATCTAATCCAAAAGCAAGCCATGTTGCTGCTGTAGAGTACGTGTTGTTTCTTAATGTCTTTGCGTCTTTGATTTGTGTAATTGAATGTAAGTCTGCAATAAATAAATAAGACTCTGAATTTTTTACCTTAGACATTTGAATCGCAGGTATAATTGCACCTAAAATATTTCCTAGATGAGGAGTTCCAGTACTTTGAATGCCTGTTAAAATTCTTTTAGTTTTATTATTCATTAATACAAAGTTAAACCTTTTATTAAAATAATTTAATTAGTTTTGAATGCAGTGAAATATTTAAAATATTTTTTTTGGGGCATTTACAATATATGGTTTTATATATTGGTTACAGTATTCACTATTATTATTTTATGTCCAGCATTTATTTTTTTGATAATAAACAAAAATTGGTATAAGATCTTTTATTTTTTTGGAGTAGCTTGGTGTAAAGCAATACTTTTTTTTATGGGCTTTTACCCTGTATATATAAACAAATTAGAACTTGATACAAAGGGCCCTTATATTTTTGTAGGGAATCATGTTTCTATGATTGATGTAATGTTAATGGTTTCATGTGCAAAGAATTTTCCTATGGTTTTTGTTGGAAAGAAAGAGCTTGATCAAATTCCAATTTTCGGATATCTATATAAGAAGACAATGATTCTTGTAGATAGAAGTAGTCCAGAAAGTAGAAGGGAAGTTTTTAATAGTACAAAAGAAAAAATAAGTAAGGGATTAAATGTTTGTTTATTCCCTGAGGGTACTGTACCACCTCCGGAAATTGAATTAGGAGAATTTAAACAGGGAGCATTTAGCATAGCTATAGAACATCAGATACCAATTGTTGTATGTACTTTTTTAGATAATAAAAAAAGATTTCCATGGAGCTTTGGAAGTCTTTTAGCTGCATCAAAAGGAATTCCAGGTCCTTTAAGGGTTGTTACGCATAAGCCTATTAATACCAACGGTTTAACAATGACAAATATGAAAGATCTTAGTGATAAGGTTAGAAATATTATGTTAGAAGATTTGAAAAAATTCTAGCTAATAGCTTCTTTTATTTGCTTTTCTAATTTTTCCATTAATTCAGGATTGTCAGCCAGTAGTGCTTTTACTGCATCTCTTCCCTGTCCTAATTTTGTTCCTTCATAACTAAACCATGATCCACTTTTGTTTATGATTTCTGCATTTACTGCAAGGTCTATAATTTCTCCAACCTTTGAGATTCCCTTACCATACATTATATCAAATTCAGCTAATTTAAATGGGGGCGCAACTTTATTTTTAACAATTTTTACTCTGGTTCTATTTCCTACTACTGCACCATCAGCATTCTTAATCTGTGTTGATCGTCTGATGTCAATTCTTATAGAAGCATAAAATTTTAGCGCATTTCCACCGGTAGTAGTTTCAGGATTGCCAAACATTACTCCTATTTTTTCTCTTAATTGATTAATAAAAAATACTGTGCAGTTTGTTTTACTAATTGAGCTTGTTAGTTTTCTTAGCGCTTGTGACATTAGTCTTGCGTGAAGGCCCATTTTTGAGTCTCCCATTTCCCCTTCAATTTCACTTTTTGGAGTAAGGGCAGCTACTGAATCAATGATTACCATATCAATAGCGCCAGACCTAATTAGGTTGTCAGTAATTTCTAATGCTTGCTCTCCATGATCAGGCTGTGATATAATTAGATTTTCAATATCTACACCTAGATTCTCAGCATAAAATCTGTCAAAAGCATGTTCGGCATCAATAAATGCAGCAATCCCTCCATTTTTTTGACATTCTGCAATTGCATGTAAAGTAAGCGTAGTTTTCCCTGAAGATTCAGGACCATAAACTTCTATAACTCTTCCTTTTGGGTAGCCACCAACACCTAATGCCAGATCTAGACCTAATGAGCCAGAAGAGGTTGCTTCGACTGTAGTGTCAGCAGAGTCACCCATTTTCATTACGGTACCTTTGCCATATGCTTTATCTAGTTTTTCTAATGTTAGTTTTAATGCTTTTAGTTTATTCTCTTTTTTTGAACTCATTTTTTCATTTAATTAATGCTAATTTAGAATAACTTTTTTCAGAATACAATTTATCTTTAATTGATTTTGTACTTTTTTCTATAAGATAATAAATATTACTTTTGTATATAAGATATTTTACAAAATAAGTATAGCATGCAACTGTACAACAAGCTAAGTTCTAATGAACGTTCAAAACTTATAGACGCTTCAAAAAATAAAAGAATAACTCTTTCTTTTTACAAATATGCAAAAATCAAAGATCCAACTAAATTTAGAAACATTTTATTTATAGAATGGGATAAACTGGATGTACTAGGAAGGATATATATAGCTTATGAAGGAATTAATGCACAGCTTTCAATTCCGAGTAAGAATTTTTCAAAATTTGAGAAATTTTTAAATTCTATTAAAATATTAAAAAATGTAAGATTAAACATTGCTATTGCACAAGACAATAAGTCTTTTTTAAAATTAACAATTAAGGTGAAGGATAAAATTGTTGCAGATGGACTGAATGATAATATGTTTGATGTTACAAATAAAGGGATTCATTTGAGCGCAAAAGAGTTTAACGAATTGATGAAGGAAGAAAATTCTGTTGTAATAGATATGAGAAACCATTATGAGAGCGAAATAGGACATTTTAAAAATGCTATTTTGCCTGATGTGGACACCTTTAGAGACTCATTAGATGTAATAGAAAAACAAATGCAACAATATAAGGAAGATAAAAATTTATTAATGTATTGTACAGGAGGAATAAGATGCGAAAAAGCAAGTGCATACTTTAAATATAAAGGCTTTAAGAATGTATATCAATTAGAAGGAGGAATTATTGAATACGTAAGACAAGTAAAAGATGAAAATTTAGAAAACAATTTTTTAGGCAAGAATTTTGTTTTTGATAATAGAAGAGCTGAAAAAATAAGTAATGAGATTATAGCAGCTTGTCATCAATGTGGATCCCCTTTTGATATTCATACAAATTGCGCAAATGATGCTTGCCATTTATTATTTATTCAATGTGATAATTGTGCGGAAAAAATGGAAAATTGTTGTTCGTATAAATGTTTAGAAATAAAAA
>MDTE01100768.1_pt1 | contig 13170 bp, 14 predicted proteins | sample 811231 | NCBI WGS metagenome assembly MDTE01 (sample SAMN05326651, study PRJNA326480) | marine metagenome | isolation source: seawater | place: Indian Ocean: Red Sea | collected 2010
CACTTAGATGAATTTAGTAAAAAAAATAATGAAAAAGATTTTGATAAAGCAGCAGAGGATCTAAGACTTGCGACAAGGCATCTTGGAATGTTGGTAGGAAAAGTAGATGTAGAGGAAATACTAGGTAGCATTTTCAATGACTTCTGTATTGGCAAATAATAAAAAAATAACTATATTTTTAATATGATAAAAGATGTTTTTTATGATGTGGTAGTAATTGGAGGGGGTCATGCAGGTTGTGAAGCTGCTGCGGCCTCTGCGAGGTTGGGTGTTAATACGGCACTATTTACTCATAAAATAGAAACTATAGGTGAAATGTCATGCAATCCTGCAATAGGAGGACTTGGTAAAGGGCATTTAGTTAGAGAGATAGATGCTTTAGATGGAGTAATGGGAGATGTAGCAGATAAGTCAGGCATTCAATTTAAACTACTAAATAGAAGTAGAGGGCCAGCAGTGAGAGGGCCAAGAACTCAAAGTGACAGATTATTGTATAAGAAATATATGCAAGAAAAACTGCTAAACTATTGTAATTTAAGTGTTTTTTCCGATCCCGTAACAAGGTTTATATTTGAAGAAAACACTGTAAAAGGATTTATTACGAAGTCTGGAAAAAAAATTTCTTGTAGCAAGCTAATACTTACCACTGGTACATTTTTGAATGGTCTCATTCATATCGGTAATGAGAAGACACCAGCTGGAAGGTTTAATGAAAAACCTACAACAGGTTTAAGTGAACAGTTAGAAAAATTTAATTTTACAATAGGTAGACTTAAAACAGGTACGCCTCCAAGACTAGATAGTAATACAATAAATTATGAGAATTTAGAGGAACAGCATGCTGATACAGAACCATATTTTTTTTCATTTTTAACTACGAAAAACATCAACGAACAGATTACTTGTAAAATGACTTATACAAACGAAAAGGTACACAAAATCATTTCTAAGAATATTAAACTAAGTGCAATGTACTCTGGTAGCATAAAAGGGATTGGCCCAAGGTATTGTCCATCCATAGAAGATAAAGTTTTTAAGTTTTCTAATAAACAAAGGCACCAAATATTCCTCGAACCGGAAGGGCTAAATAATAATACAATTTATCCAAATGGGATCTCAACATCACTGCCAGCTGAAATTCAGGAAGAAATATGTTGTAATATCAAAGGTTTAGAAAATGTTAAAATTCTTAGGCCGGGGTATGCTATCGAGTATGATTATGTGGATCCAAGGGAGCTTTTTTTAACATTGGAAACTAAAAAAATTAAAAATCTTTACATGGCTGGACAGATAAACGGGACCACAGGGTATGAGGAGGCAGCTGCACAAGGACTTATTGCAGGAATTAACGCTGCCCAGTCTATAAAAAAATCTGAACCATTCATCTTGGATAGATCAGAAGCTTACATTGGTGTGATGATTGATGACCTCGTTACCAAGGGTGTAGCTGAACCTTACAGAATGTTTACATCTAGGGCTGAGTATAGATTAACTCTCAGAGCAGATAATGCTGATTTACGTCTTACCCAGAAAGGAATTGATATAGGTTTAATTACAGAGCAAAGATTAAAAATATATATTGAAAAGTTCAATAGTTTAGAAAAAGTGACAAAAATGATGTCAAATCTCAATATTTCCCCCTCAAAAGTTGAAAAATATGGAGTAAATATCGCTAAAGATGGAGTAAAACGAAATGCTGAGCAAATACTTAGTCAAAAAAACGTTAAAATGAGCAAAATTAGAGAAATATGGCCAGATATCCCATTTAAATCCAAGGAAATTGATGAGCAACTAGAAATTAAAGCACATTATAAAGGTTATTTGAATAAGCAGAATGCCGATATTTTAGCTTTTAAAAAGGATGAGAATCTTAAAATTCCAGAAGATGTTAATTATGACATTTTAAGTGGCCTTTCCAATGAAGTTAAGTCAAAATTTAATAAAATAAGGCCTAAAACCATGGGTCAAGCCTTAAGAATAGACGGTATAACTCCAGCTGCTGTATATATTTTGTTGTCTCATGTCAAAAGAAAGTCTATTAAGAACATAGCTTGATTGATTCGAATATTTTAGAATATAAAAATCTAGAGCCTCTAAATGTTTCACGTGAAACATTTCCACAGTTTGAGGCCTACTGTGATTTATTGAAAAAAGAAAACATTAAAATTAACCTAATTAGCAAATCAACTGAGAAAAATATTAGACAAAGGCACATTGTAGATTGTGCGCAAACAATTGAATTTATTGATGAAAATTGCAAAATTTGTACTGACATAGGGTCTGGATCTGGGTTGCCGGGAATAGTTCTAGCAATAATTATGAAGTTTAAAAAACCGGATATGAAATTCTATCTTTATGAAAAGAGTTTTAGAAAATGTGAATTTCTCTCTGCTGTTAAAGAAAAATTAAATTTAAACGCAGAGGTTTTCCAAAAAGATATATTTAAAGAAAAAAATATAGAAACAGATTTAATAATTGCTAGAGCCTTTAAACCTTTGCCAATTGTTCTAGATCTAGCAAACAGAAATTTTAAAAAATTAAAGAGCGTAATAGTTTTTTTAGGTAAAAATAAAAAAAACATTTTAGATAAAGCACTAGCAAATTGGAGTTTTGACTATAAAGAAAAAATAAGTTTAACAAGTGCTGAATCAAAAATAATCAAAATTTGCAATTTAAAAAAAAAATGAAAACAAAAATAATTTCAGTGATCAATCAAAAAGGAGGTGTTGGAAAAACAACAACGGTGATTAATCTAGCTGCAGGATTAGCAAACCTTAATAAAAAAATATTAGTTATAGATCTTGACCCCCAAGGAAATGCCACAACTGGACTAGGTCATTCCAACATTGATGGATCAGAGAATAATATTTACAATGCTCTAAATGGTTCAAAATCTATTTCAGATATCATACAAACTACTCAAATCGATAATTTAGATATTATAACTTCAAACGTTGATTTATCGGGTCTAGAAGTAGAAACGGCAGGTGATAATGGAAGAGCCTTTATTTTAAGAGAAAAATTATCCTTATTTTTAAGTGAAAATGGATCAAATTATACCCATGTATTTATTGATTGCCCGCCATCACTTAGCTTATTAACGGTCATGGCACTTGTTGCTTCAAACTCTTTAATTGTTCCTTTGCAAACTGAATTTTTTGCTTTGGAGGGCTTAACTCAACTAGTCAAAACTATTGATAGGGTTAAAGATAACCTTAATTCAGAACTGACTATAAGAGGTATAATTCTTACAATGTATGACAAAAGGAATAAACTATCTAATCAAGTTGAAAAAGAAGCAAGAGATTATTTTAAAGAAAAAGTTTATAATACAGTAATACCAAGAAATGTAAGACTTTCTGAAGCACCTTCTCATGGAATACCTGTTTTGATATATGACAAGTCTTGTCCAGGAAGTAAATCGTACTTGAATTTAACAGAGGAATTTTTGAATCAAGAAAAAATAATGGAGAGCGCAGCTTGAGTATTCTAAAACAAAAAAAGGGTCTTGGAAGAGGTCTATCCTCATTAATTGGTGATACGAAAAATTCTTCAGTAAAAAATAAAATTTCTATAAGTGAAATTGTGAGAGGAAAATTTCAGCCTAGAAAAATATTTAATAAGGAAGGTCTTGATGAATTAAGCAATTCTATAAGAGAAAGAGGTGTGGTCCAACCAATAATAGTAAGGAAGTCAAAAGAATTTGTTGGTAAATATGAAATTATTGCTGGAGAAAGAAGATGGCTGGCATCACAAAATGCAGGATTAAACGAGATACCTGCAGTAGTTATTGAGGCTGATGATATAAAAGCTTTAGAGTTTGCAATTGTTGAAAACGTTCAAAGAAGCGATCTAAATCCCATAGAAGAGGCAGCTGGATACAAAAGGTTAATGGACGATTTTGGATATGATCAAGAAAAAGTTGGAAAATTTATTGGAAAAAGTAGAGCTCATATTGCAAATTGTTTAAGATTATTATCTTTGCCAAAAGAAGTAATCAATTTAATTGAAATAGGAAAAATTACCCAAGGACATGCAAAAGTATTAGTTGGGTTAGAAAATGCAAATCTTTTAGCAAAAAAGATTGTTGATAAAAAACTATCGGTTAGACAAGCAGAAAATTTAGTTAACTTATTCAAAAAACCAAAAAAAATAAGATTGATTTCCAAAGACTCAAATTTAAGAGAGCTTGAAAATGTATTAATCAATAAATTAGGTATAAGAGTTTCTATTAAAAATAAAAAAAATAATTCTGGTTCTATATCTTTTAATTACAAAGATTTAGACCAGCTCAATAAACTAATATACATTATTAAAGCTAATTATTAATTCTTACTTGATCTAATATAAAATTATTTAATAAATTTACTGAGATTGATGTATTTTTCTTAATTAAAAGTTCTAAATCGTTGAATGAAATAATTAGTTTTTGAATACTCTCTAAGCTCCAGTATTTAATTTGTTGTTTCACAACTTCTTTATCCTTCCAAAATATCTGAGGTCTGTATTTTGCTATGCATTCGTCTATACTTTTATTTTCCTTTTCCATTGTTTTCAAAGCAAATATTCTCTTCGCTTTGTTTAAAAAAATTCTAATAATCGCAACACAGTCTTCTGATGAAAAATTGTTCTCATTAATAATCAACAAAGTTTTTTTTCTGTTATTGCTAAGGCAAGAGTCTGCCAGCTCAGAGAAACTATAGTTTTCAGCTAAATTTGTCAAATTAACAATTTCATCAATAGAAATTTTACTTTTTCCTATCATTAAACTTTCTATTTTAGAAAGTTCATTTTTTAAATTAATTCTATCACCTCTGCATCTTTCTACTAGAAGATTTAACATTTCTCTGGAAATTGGTATTTTATTTTTAGTAAAAAATTTTCCAGCAATATTAGCAAGTGTAGCATTTTCATCATTATAAAAAGCAACACAAACTAAGTTTTTTTCTTTTTCAAAATTTAACCTTAATTTTGATTTCTTATCTAATTGTTTAGAATTTATAATGATTTTAATATCTTGAATTTCCCTTTCTTTTACATCTTTGATTAAAGGTAATATTTTCTCAGTGACTCTAGAAATAATAATTATTTTTTTGTCCTCAAAAAAGGACTTATTTGAAATTTCTGAAATAAAATTATCATAATTATTTAATAACTCATCTTCGTCATATCTGTAAACGTTTTCATTATCTTCAGATTTAAGAATTTGTAGTATCGCATCATTTTTTTGACCTTCGTTTTGACCATAAAATAAAAAAAAGTGCAACTTATCGATTTTTAAATTTGATAGTTGATAGGCTTTTAAAATCACAATTTATTTTGTTTGTATAAATAAAATTAAATCTGAGTAAATTTTTTCTGACATGTTTTTTATCAAATTATTTTCATATTTTTTTAAGTCAAATTTATTATCGCTATTATCATATGTGCTACTCTCTGTGAAATTAGTTTCGAGCTGAGTGTTGTTTATAATATCAGTAATTATTAAATTTACAGAAACATTTTGAGAAAATTGAGCAGGGTTACCTTTTTTATCTTTTGTTAAAGTTGTTTTTGTAGATTTAGAATTAATAACTATATCAAATAACCTTTTAGCATCTGAATTATTTTTATAAACGTTTAACCTGCTGGATAATATTTTATTTACTTCAATATTCCCAACCAGTTCAATTTTGTTAATAACAAAATTTTTATCTTTATTTGAATAAATAGGTGTGTAACCACAGTTGTTTAAAAATATTATTATGAAACAAAAAAGACTTATTTTTTTAATCATTTAGTACAATATTTATTAATCTATTTTTAACAAAAAATATTTTATTTATTTCTTTGTTCATCAAATGTTTATTTATTTTATCTGCTTTTGAGATTAGTTCCATAATAGTTTTTTCATCAGAGTCTATTTTTGCTTTAATTACACCCTTCTTTTTTCCTCCAATTTGAACGACAATATTAGCTATTTCCTCTTTCAGCTGACTTTTATCTACAGAAGGCCACTTTTGATTAATATCAAATTTATTCACTTCAAAACATTCATTTATGATGTGTGGTATAACTGGAGACATAATTATTAGAATTTTTTTATAGTTTTCGATTAAAACTTTTTTATTAATTTTTCTATTTATAATCTTGGTTAAAAAATTGTATGTCTCATGCATATTTGCAATGATTACATTGTAATTAAATTTTTCTAGATTATTATTCATTTTATTAATGAGTTGATTTGTGAATTTTGCTAACTTTAAATCTTCCTCTTGATTAGACTCAGTTTTAGAATTTTGAATTTTTTCTTTAATTTGATTGTTAATTATCCAAAATTTTTGGATAAATTTAAAAGATGCTAACATTCCTTGTTCTGACCATTGAACATCTTTTTCAGGGGGGCTATCTGATAAAATAAATAGTCTAACTGCATCGGCGCCATAATTTTCGATCATTTTAGCTGGATCAATAGTATTTTTTTTTGATTTGGACATAGATTCTGCTGGACCCACAATTACTCTATTTTTTGGATTACTTTTGACAAAATAATTTTTTCCATCTTTCGTATCGATTTCGTCTGGGCTTAACCAGTTACCATCATCATCCTTATAAGTCTCATGGCACACCATTCCCTGTGTGAAAAGACTTTCGAAAGGTTCCTTAAGTGAAAAATTTTTGTTTTCATAAGTTATAGCCCTCATAAAAAATCTTGAATAAAGTAAATGTAAAATAGCATGTTCAACACCTCCAATATATTGATCAACAGGCATCCAGTATTTTACTGCATCATAATCAAATCCATATTTTTTATTTGATGGTGAACAAAACCTTAAAAAATACCATGATGAGTCCACAAATGTATCAAGCGTATCAGTCTCTTTAAGACAATCAATTCCATTAATTTTAATCTTTCTCCACTCAATCTCATGATTAAGTGGATTTCCTTTTGCTTTTAGATCAATTTTTTCAGGCAATTTTATTGGAAGATTTTCTTTTGGAACTGGATAAACTTTTCCTTCTTTGTCATAGGCCATTGGTATAGGACATCCCCAATATCTTTGTCGCGAAACGCCCCAATCTTTTAATCTAAAGTTTATAGTTTTTTTTCCAATTTTTTTCTCCTCTATAATTTTAATTGTTTCAATGATCGATTCATCAGGGGCTTTTAAACCATTCAAAAATTTTGAATTTATAATTATTCCTGAACCACTATATGCTTCGTTTTTAACCCTAAAATTATCATTTTCATCAATAGGTTTTACAACAGTTTTGACAGGTAGATTGTATTTAATTGCGAAATCCATATCTCTTTGATCATGACCTGGACATCCAAATACAGCCCCAAAACCATAATCCATAAGTACAAAATTTGCAAAATAAACTGGTACTTTTTCACTTTCGTTCAGAGGATTAGTTGCGAGTAAATTAGTTTTATATCCAATTTTTTCTCCTTGAGCTATCGACTCTTCTGTTGTGCCTGTTTTTGAACATTCAATTTTAAATTTTTTAAAGTTTGGATCTTTCTCATAGAATTTTGATATTGGATGATCAACTGATACAGCCAAAAACGAAAAACCAAACAAAGTATCAGGACGTGTTGTAAAACATTTAATATCATTAACAGGGAAATCTCCATCTATTTTAAAATTAATTTCGCAGCCAAATGATTTTCCAATCCAATTAGTTTGCATAATTTTTACTTTTTTAGGCCAATTGTATAATTCATTCAAACTATCTAAAAGATTTTCAGAAAATTTTGAAATATTAAAAAACCATTGATTAAGTTTTTTTCTCTCTACAACAGCTCCTGATCTCCATCCCTTACCATCAATTACCTGCTCATTCGCTAACACGGTTTGATCAATGGGATCCCAATTCACATAATTTTCTTTTCTATAGATTAAGCCTTTTTCATACATTTCTATAAAAAAAAGTTGCTGGTGCTTGTAATACTCTTCATCACACGTAGAAATCTCTCTATCCCAATCAATTGAAAGTCCAAGACTTTTTAATTGAGTTTTCATGACTGATATATTTTTTTCTGTCCACTCTTTCGGGTGTAAATCATTTTCTCTTGCAGCATTTTCTGCAGGCATTCCGAATGAATCCCAACCCATAGGGTGGAGTACGTTGAAACCATTCATTGATTTATATCTAGATAACACGTCTCCTATTGTATAATTTCTTACATGACCCATGTGAATCTTCCCAGATGGATATGGAAACATTTCAAGACAATAGAATTTTTTTAAATTTGGATTTATCTTTGATTTAAATGACTTACTCTTTATCCAAAAATCTTGCCACTTTTTTTCTATTTTTTTAAAATTATATCTCTCCATAATCTTTAAAGATGAACTAAATTAATTATTTTTTTGTTTTCTGTTGCGATTGTTTTTTTAAGAGGGCAGCTTTTTTTAAAATTGCTAACTTCACATCATTGCCAATACTAGATTCTACTTTATTTATTTTGCAATCTAATTTGCTTTTATCAGAACAAACTTTTTCATGGATAACTACTTTAATGCCATCAGCTCTAATTTCATTGCTTAAAAATCTAACGGTTATTTTTATTTCTCTTTGATTATTTAAATCTGATTGGGTATTTCCAGAAAACCAATCTGTAATAAGAATTCCGCCTGAATAACTAGCATTGGTAAAACTTACAAAATCTAATACTTCAATAGATGCTCTCCACAATTCGTTAGATGATGCAAAATCAAAAACTCCTCCTTTTTTTTCACCACCAAAAAGAGTTATACCTCTACCTTCTTCAATATTTTTTCTAACTCTTTCCTCTCCGCTTACAGGAATTTCGCGAGCATCAGTATATCTAAATGGGTTTTTGCATCCTGATAAAACTAGCAATAAAATTAATATTAAATATTTGATTTTCATGTTCAGATATTACATTTTTTAATGATAATATTAAAAAAAACACACCTAAAAGTTTTTAAAACTTCAAAAAACACCAAAATGGCACATAAATTCAAAAAAGCTTTAAATATAGGCTTTTTTAAGTGACATAAATGCAACATAATTAAATTTATTGCTTAGTTTCAGGCGTAAATTCTAAACTTGTAAAGGCTATTTCTGTATAAAGCTTCCATTCATATGAATAATTATTAACAAAAGGAGTATTTATTATGAATACACTAAAAAAAATCGGACTTACAGCTTTAGGAACATCTTTAGTTGCTAGTTCAGCTTTCGCAGGTGAAATAACTGCATCAGGAGATGCTGGTTATACATTTTCATCTGAAGAAGTAGGTGTAAGAACTGACGAAGGTTATGGTTTTAACCATGACATTACATTTTCTGGTTCAGGTGAATTAGATAACGGTTTCACAGTTTCTACAACTATGATCTTAGTAGAAGGCGCAACACTTTCATCTTCAAACGTTGCTTTGGGAATGGGTGGACTTGGATCAATTACTATCGGTAATGGTTTAGCTAACGTTGGTGGTGCATTTGACGATGTAACTCCAAGAGCTTACGAAGAAAACCACGATGGTATGAAAACAACAACTGCTATCGACAGCATGGGTGCATTATCAGATGGAAACTCTGTAATGTATTCTTCTCCGTCATTTGACGTTGCTGGTGGTTCAGTATCATTTATGCTTGGATACACTCCAGAAGCAGGTGATGCAGCTACTGGTGAAGGTGGAGTTGCAGCTCAGTCAGCAAGTTACGGTTCATCAACAACAGCTGGTGTTAACGTTTCATTTGCTGGTTTAACAGCTGGTGCGTTTGGTGAAGAAGTACAAAACGACAGAGGTGAAGAAACTCAACAAGCAAACCCTATGTCAGCTACTTGGTACGCTAACTACTCATTCGGACCTGTATCAATAGGTTACCAAACTGGTGGATTAGACTACGGTTTACAGGGAGCAGCTGAAGCAGCTACTTCTGCAAAAACTCTAGGAACTGCTAAAGGTAACTTTGAATTTGAAAAAATGTCAATTGCGTTTAACGTAAATGAAAATTTATCACTTTCTTGGGGTGAATTAGAAGAAACATACGATGCTCAGTCTAACGTAAAAGGTGGAACTGAAGTCGCTGATGTTGAAATGTCTTCTACTTCAATTCAGTTTGCATACACAATGGGTTCTATGTCAATCAAAGGTTATCAAACAGATACTGATAATCCAGGATTTGACTCGAATGCATCTTCTGACGAAGTAACTGAATTAGCAGTTAACTTTGCATTCTAATTATTTCTAGAAGTAAAAATTTAAAAACGGCCTAAAATTTATTTTAGGCCGTTTTTTTTTATCCAAGATATTGAAGCTATTCCAATAGATTTTGTTAACTGTACTTTTTTTAAATTATCAGGATTAATTCCGCCCAGAGCAACAATTTTCTTTTTTGTTTCAATTGCTTTAAGATTAAATTTAACTGTTCCTAAATAACTTTTATGCTTATCTGTCTTAAAAATGGGACTTAAAAAAATTTCTTCACAATTCTGCTTTTCTTTAATCCTAATCTCAGAAACATTATGTGCAGAGCCAATAATTTTAAATTTTTGCGGTAAATTCAAGTTATTATAAGATAGCTTTTTATTAAAAGCGGGAAGATAAACACCATCTAAGAGTAGACTTTTGGCAAGCTTTACATTGTTAGATAAATATAACTTATTTCCTTTTTTTTTGCAGAATTCTCTAATTTCTAAAAGGTCATCTAAATAGTTAATGTTACTATAGTTTCTAAATACAATATTTATAGATTTATTTATGTTTGATAATTCTTTAAAATTAAAATTTTCTATGAAATAATAAATTTTTAAATTTGTATGCATAATATTGTTAATAATTTAATTTTAATCAATAAAGAACTTAGCGCAATCAATTCTAATACAAAAGTTGTTGCAGTATCTAAAACATTTCCAATAGAACATATAAGGCCAGCTATTGACCATGGTCATATACATTTTGGGGAAAATAAAGTTCAAGAAGCAGCAGAAAAATGGACAGAAATTAAAGAAAAAAATAGCTCTATAAAACTTCATTTAATTGGAAAACTACAAACTAATAAAGTTAAGTTTTGTTTACCATTATTCGATTTTATACATTCTCTTGATAGTATTAAATTAGCTGAAAAAATTGCAAATGAGCAGGTTAAAAGAAATTTTAAACCAAAGCTTTTTATACAAATAAATATAGGAGATGAAGATCAAAAAAATGGAGTTTCAATAAATGAATTTGAGACCTTCTACAAGAAAACAGAAGATTTTAAATTAGATATAATAGGTTTAATGTGTATCCCGCCCTTTGTGGAAGATACAAAAATCTATTTTGAAAAAATGCTAAAAATTAAAAATAAAACAAACCTTCAAGAGTTAAGTATGGGTATGTCAAATGATTATTTGTTGGCGGCAAAAAATTCAGCAACGTATGTAAGGATAGGATCTAAAATCTTTGGTGCTAGAGATTAAAAAATCTTAATCTTAGTTTTTTTATTAACTAATTTTAATAATATTAAAAGATCTTTTTTATTCAAGGCTACACATCCAGCTGTTCCTTTAAAACTTTTTGTTAAATGAATGAATATAGCGCTTCCTCTAAAAGGAATTGGTTTTCTATAATTATAATCAATAACTACAAGGATGTCGTACTTGTTATCTTTTCTGTAAAGTTTTTCATGTTTTATTTTTTCATTGATTTTTATTAAAGAATTATATTTTTTATTTAGTGGATCATTACACCAACCCATATCTGGTTGAATTTTTTTAATATTTAATTTTGTTTCAACATCCTTAATTCTATCAGGTCTATAGTAGACCGTTTTTAATTTAAAGGAACCTTTTGGTGTGCAGAAATCCCCTTCCCTTTTTTTCTCTGAAATTCCTTTTTTACCTACAACACAACGAAAAATAAAATCGTCAAAAAGCAAAGTATCTTTATTTTTAACTTTTATTAGCATAGATTAACCAAATGAGTAAATCAGCTGTTTATATTTTAAACTTTAAAGATTTATATAATATTATTCATGAGATTAAAAACTTTTTTAATATCGAATTATTTAATTTCGAAGATACGAAATCGATAATAGAGTATCAAAAAAAAAGAAGTGATAAAAGTTTTATAATAGTAACAAAAAAAAAATTTAATGAAGATTGTATAAATAATAAACAAATTATCACTATCGATTCTCTTCCATTAAATTTTTTTACTCTAATTGAAAAAATTAATTCGAGTTTATTGATGCAGCAATATGACTTTCAATCAAATATTAACATAGCAGGTTATAAGTTAGATATAAATTCTAGGGTTTTATCTTTAAATAATAAAAAACTAAAACTTACTGAAAGAGAAATTCAAATAATCTTATTTTTGAAAAACCAAAAGAAGCCAATTAACATTGATACTTTACAAAAAGAAGTGTGGGGATACTCAAAAGAATTAGAAACACATACGGTTGAAACTCACGTTTATAGACTTAGAAAAAAACTTAAAAAAAGTTTTGATGATCAAAATTTTATAAAGAGCGATAAAATGGGTTATTTCATATAATGAAAAAAAAAAATTCTATAGCTAAAGATTTAATGACACCCAAATATAAACCTAGAGTGATTAAACCAAAAAAAGGTAAAGGAAGTTTTAAAAGAAAAAAAAAATAAAATTTAAAGCCTTGCACCTATTTGTTGAATAACCTTGGATGACATTTCAGTACCTTTATCTAAACTGTCTTTAAGAGACATATTGTTCACGTAACCATGTAAAAAGCCTGCTGCAAAAAGATCACCTGCGCCAGTTAAGTCCACAATTTTTAGTCCTTGCTTTATTCCACATTCCACGACTTGATCCTTATCAATTACAATTGCTCCTTTTTCGCCACGTGTTAATACTATTGTCTTGCCAAGAGACTTAGAGAAACTAATTACTTCTTCGAAAGATTTTGCGTCAATTAATGACATTATTTCTTGCTCATTTGCAAAAGTTATGTCCAATTTATTTTTTACTAATTCTAGAAAATGAGGCTTGTGTCTATCAACACAAAATTGATCCGATAAAGACATAGCAACTTTTTTTGCATTTTGTATAGCTTTATCAAATGCTTTTTTAGGATCACCTTCATCCCATAAATATCCTTCTAAAAGAATTATTTCACTTTGTTTGATTGCATCTGCGCTTACATCATTTTCATTTATTTTTCCTGCTGTACCTAAAAAAGTACACATGGTTC
>MDTE01009526.1_pt1 | contig 13169 bp, 20 predicted proteins | sample 811231 | NCBI WGS metagenome assembly MDTE01 (sample SAMN05326651, study PRJNA326480) | marine metagenome | isolation source: seawater | place: Indian Ocean: Red Sea | collected 2010
CTAGAGGAAGTGTGCCCTTACACGAGAAGTTAATGAAGAGCATTGAAGGTGAGCTCATAAGAGGCTCGCTTTTTTGTTTCTAGGCTCAAGTTATGGCTAAATGAGACAATAATAGTAGTATCTTCAAAACTTCCTTCTGTCAGGAGGGTCAACTCCTTAGAACCGCCTTCTTTTTTGCCTGATAAATTTTCACTAGCCTGGCAATGCACTACCTGCAAAACGATGACTCCGGAGTAGACATCCAGCATCTGGTAGAAAATGGCCATCATTTTTTCCGTTTTATTTTCTTTGACAGGCTCGAGATTGGACAATGGTTGACTTACTAACCCTTACTTGATATCATAGAATAAATTCGCTTTAACTAACTTCCATATATCAATCAAGTTAAGAACTAGGTCCTGTTAATGTGGTATTTCTAATAATTTGTCTAGCATTATTAATCTGACCTTTTGTACTAATATTTGTTTGCAGATACCTCGCCCAAAAGAGAATGCGTGAGACTGAAAAAATTCACATCAATGGCGAAATCGTTGATATTTGGGAGCGTGTGGTCTCTAGCGGTAGAGGCCAAGCGACTAAACACTATGTCTTGTCTATCTTGGATGAGGATGGAGTTAGAAGACAATCAGAAGGACATCACGAAAGAAGTCATTGAGGAATCCAGATAGCCAGAGGTAAATTAACAAAAGGAACATGAGGTCTAGTTGCACTTCGGGTAGATAAGAAAGGTAAACATGCTTATAGTGGTTTCTTGTCTGGGTTAGACTCACCAGTGGAAGAAGAAAAAATCGAAGAATAGATTTTGCTTAAAAGTACGATCCTGAAGTAGCAGATTATAATTTCAACCAAAACAATAAAGTGATAACCGTCGAATAATCAATGGTTGCGAGTTCTAGTAACATAACTGTTATTGGTCATGACTTGCCCTGTGGTATCTATGTTTTACGAATCTCCGTTCTTTTGGATCTAGAACTAGCCTTCGGTCGTTTCAAAAAAGGAAAAGTAATTCATCTGCCAAAGGCAGAATACATTTATACTGGATCAGCTTTGGGTAAAAAAGGTTCCACTTGTCTAGCACGGCGGTTGGTCAGACATGCTACACGAACCTCTGATCGAATGCCTCATCAGATTCGACCTGACATGCTAAAGTTCTTTTCAGATATAAAGTTAGCCAGCGGTGAACTGATTCCAAAAACAGACAAGACTTTATATTGGAACATTGATCATTTACTGAATCGAACTGAGGTAGAAATCAGCGGCTTAGTTTGTGTAAGAATTGAAGAACCATTAGAAGCCAAAATTGGCAAGAGGTTGGAATTAAGAGCAGATACAAATGTAATCGAGAAAGGATTAGGAGCAAATGACATTAAAGGAAATACCCATTTTCTACATCTGTCCGATAGTGGTAAAAACTGGCCATTACTGATTGATAGCTTGGTTGAAATTTGGTCTGTTCATCAATAGAATCTCGACAGACCATTTTATCGTTTCAAAAACAACATTAAAAATGTTAGGAGAAGTATTTCCAAGCATAAAAAAAGCCGAGGAAGACTCGGCAGGGTTGGGCTGCGACTTTATTTTTAGTAAAGCTAAAGACCGTTCTCTTACAGCTGACTCAATCTGTCAAGGTACAAACCCATTTTTTCTTCACTTCTGATTTTTGTCATTCGAATTTGCGCAAAAGATAATTCGTGTACCGGGTAATTAGATGGGTATTAGCACTAGTTGGTATCCCCTTCTTTTCTTTCCCCATCTGAATTATTTGGTGTCCATGTAACTTCCCACACAATATGCAATTCATATATTGAATCCATAAGCTTTACCTTCTAAAAAATATTATAGCTTATCCCCACTCAATGGTAGCTGGGGCACTTTCACTTCATTATCTACTTTTCTTATCCTTGTCAAAATTTCATTCAGTCTTCTAGAATTTCAAATTCACACAGATAGTAAATCAGCTGTTGTTATAATTAAGTTGCTGTCTTCAACCACAGAAGTGGTTGAGTTTTGTCAATCTTGTAATGAAAACTCTAACATTGTCAACGCAATAAAGTCAGAAAATAATTTCAACTAACCTACGTTGTACTCACCAATTTTAATTGGGTTTCAGGTGGTTAAAAGTTGTTGCTCTGCCAGGCTCAATTTGTTGCCTATAATCGCTTTTGTTTCCTTCACACCAATTTGGCCCAGAAGTTCAGCTAACATTCCATGAGTTATATTATTCGTTGTGAGTTGTTTTTTAATTGAGTTTTTCGCCCGATCTTTCCAATCGTCCATAATATTCTCGAAACTTAAATTAACTCAAACGAGCTACCATCAAAACTGAATATTGCAATCAGGTAAAAGTCTTTCAATATCTAAAATCATATCATTCGATATTCCTACATTTCTATCCGGACAAGATAAGTAAGGTTAGTCAGTTGTCAAATTTCGGTTGTTGACTCATTTAAATTGTTATAACTATTGATACACAGGCAAAATATGACTTTTGTAAGAAATTGTTTTTATACTTTATTCTAAATGTTAGAGGTCAGCTTTTCACACATTTGCTGAACTTCTGTCTGGTAGAATTCTTTAAATTTTTCATCCCCCATTACTTGAACGCTACTTCCCCAGGCTAAGACTTGTCTGAGTAAGCCTTCCGGTCCATCAGTCTCGAAATGTAATTCGAGACAATCCTCTTCAAGTTCTACCTTTTGTTTCAAACTAGTAAAATTCTGATGTTTAACCCAACGAGAAACTGGTGGGCTTACCCTGACAATTACTGAAACTATCTCTTGATTACGTACACCGCCAAATCCAGCATCAGCGTAAGCATTCAAATCAAAGTCAATTGGTTCCTCAAATGTTTCGTTCAAACTCTCTAAATTTTGTAATCGACCATCGAAATTAAATTGGCGAACATCGTTTCGTAGGTGGCAGAAACCAACCAGGCGCAGAGCATTGTAGGCATAATAGATTCCATAAGGATCAACCTTACGTTTGGTTATCGCTCCATGTGTAGTTGATCGATAAGTTAAATTCACACGTTGTCGCTGTCGGTAAGCAATTTCGGCAATTTCGATCAAGGGTGATAATCGTTCCATATCCTTCAATTGAGGAAAACGGAAGGCAAATGCTTGCTTAGACTCATTGATAAACTGGTCATTTTCTGCTGGTATCGATTGGCGAATCTTTGCCATGGCTCGACGGAAGTATTGGTAATGTGGGGTACCAGCCAAAAAATTTAATGCTTCTTCTGCCAAAATTAACGCTAGGCTTTCTCTCTGATTTATTTTTACTTCGGGGTAAGGTAGCTTATATCCTTCTTTGAGGCGCCAAATAGTTACTTTACCCATTTTCCCTTTTAAGACCGGAAATTGAGATAAACTTAGATCCAACATATCCCGCTCAATCGTACGAATCGATACTTGACATAAGTCCGCTAACTGAAGTTTAGTGGCACCAATTTGGCCGCAGCGATCTAACTCTTTTAGTATCATCCATTGTCGTTCAACCTGTTTTTCCTCAGCAATTTTAACTGGCAATTTTAGTAACCCCAAATTGTAATAAATTGTTGATGGCTTGTTATTGTCAGCTTAACCATGATTCTTTAATATCAATTAAAAAATAAATGATTAATTTTGAGTTAAGTCGAGTTTACAACTAATATAGCCATCTAACCGTTGTTGAATATCATCAAAAAGTATGATTTCCATTTTAGCAAAAGTGATATAGCCCATAATCTTACTGTTTGTAAACTATGGTGAGTAAATATGGGACGAAAACTCAAAGCTTCAAATTGACGATAGTAATAAAACCAGCAGAAATCCATGAAATTTACCCCCATGTTATCACTCGCCTAGTTCATAATCCAAATCTACTCAAAAGTCGGTCAGTTGACCATTGGCAACTTGTCGTAATTTCACCAGAGCGTTGCCTTCTACTTGGGCTATTCGTTGCCGGCTTAAACCAAGTTGTTGACTAACCTCGGTTCGTGAACTTTCTGGCTGGCCCGACAAACCAAAACGACGTTGTATAACCTCTGTTTCCCGGTGGGTTAATTTCTGACATAGGGCTTTATTGACCAGGGACCCTACTTGTTCTTTCAGCTCATTTTGTATAGCCTGTTCTTCAGGTCCAGGCCAGTCGCTGACATAACTCGCGATTTCTGGCTCGCTACTATCGTCCTTGCAGCTATCCAACGAATAGAACAAACGAGGAGCATGAAAAGATTGATGTTCTCTGGACTCGGATTGAGAGCTCTCAACACTGCTATCTTTCTTTTCAGATCGCAGTTCTTGCCTTACCCATTCGGCTGGTATTCTGATACCTCGAGCTTGGTTCTCTAAAGCTCGACTAATAGATTGTCGAATCCAGATCCACGCATAGGTGCTAAATTTACCACGAGTAGGATTAAATCGATCAATAGCCTTCATGAGTCCAATAGATCCTTCTTGTATCAGATCTTCCTCCGTCATTCCACTCTCTTCACCTTGATAGTAATCTTTCTTTACCACCTTTCTGACTAAGCCTAGATGTTTTTCAACTAAACGATTTCTGATTTGTTGGTATTCGACTTCCTGTCCGGCTGTTTTGGTCGCAGCTAATAGGCTGAAAAGTTCATTTTCCTGCTGCCAATTAACTTCCGGTTGTTGATGATCCATGTTTGATAACTCCTTCATTTTGGATTGACAATCGCATTATACAATCCAAGTGCGACAAGAAATGTCGCGCGAAGGTGGTTAGTACTTTTATTTTCTATTCCTACGCGAGAGAGCTATTGGTAGAAATGATTTTTTGATTAGTTAGAGACAAATTTGACTACTATCTACTGATCAGAAAACGACTTTGAAGTATATGATGTATCCAATTTAAATTTTAAATCCAAAAAATATGAACTTACTTCGACACAGATTGTCATACTTGACACGTACGATCCAGGTCGATAATCAAATCAATGGAAATTAATCCATGTTCTGGGGGAATACAGATGCCTGTCAAAATTAGGGGTAATGACTACAATACTGTGGCTGAACGGTTAGCTACTCTTCACCAAAATCATCCATTAGTATCAATTCATACTAAGATTATGGGTGAGACTAGTGATCATATCACCATTCAAGCGAAAGTGAAAATTGTGGTGGACAATCAAGACCTAATTTTTAGTGGTCATGCGCGTGAATATTTTGATTCAGATAATAATCGAGCTGTCAACTTTGCCTTCGCACTAGAAAATGCGGAAACCTCAGCTATCGGTCGAGCCTTAGCTCATGCGGGTTATGGTGGTCATTATTCAGCTACAGCGGAGGAGATGCCATTTGTAAAGTCAAAAACGAAGAAGATCAATTCTCACCGAGAAATCCAGCTAAAAGCCAAATAAATTATTTCGCTCTATAACTATTAAGGAGATAAATCTAATGTTGAATTACAACCGTACTATTATGATGGGTCGATTAACACGAGACCCAGAATTACAAAACTTACCCTCTGGTATAGAATCAATGACAACTGCCATTGCTGTTAATCGTTCATGGACAGATAAGCAGAGTGGGGAGAAGAGAGAAGAAGTGTGTTTTATTGATCTACAAGCCTTTGGCCGAACAGCCGAAGTTATTGCTGAGTATTTTCACCAAGGTGATCCGATTCATGTTGAGGGAAGACTCCGCTTTCGCCAATGGGAATCAGCTGAGGGTGAAAAGAGGTCTAAGCACGATTTACTAATTGATGGATTTGAATTCGTTGGTGGTCGCAGCGAAAGCCAGGTGCTGTCTGATGTCAACAGTACCCAGACTCAACCCAATGGTCGGTTAGATTTTGGGGACGACATCCCATTTTAGCGTTATTCTACAAATTTAAGGAAGAGAAAATGAAAATCCAAGAAAAAACTATGATTGCTCTAGGTTACGGAAATTATTTTATTTCCGACAGCATTATCGGGTTACAACCGATGGAAGAAAATCGTGGCCCAGGTCAACGTACATGGGTCCATATCGACGGTCAGAATACACCTATAACTGCTTCTCGAGCAGAGGGATCAATCTTACGTGACCTGGTTCAAGAACCAAAACAGATTACACGAAATCGCGAGCAGAATAGCCTATTACAAGATATTCTAGAGTCGGTTGGAGAAGTACCATCAATGCTGAAATCTATTATCCGTGATCAGTGTAAGTGGGATTTAGATCAATTAGAACAACAAATGACGGAGGTTCTCGAAGAAGAGAGCCTATTTTCTAGATCAGTGGTATCAACGGAACAGGTTAGTTTACCCAATTGGCCTACAAAAGAGGCCTGTTAACTAAATAAAAAAGGAAAATGAGATGAGAACAGTGATTATTGATACCGAAACTTATCGAGCTGCGGTTGAAATTGAAGGTGGATTTGAAAATTTGAGCCAATTTGGTTTGTCATTGTTGGTAGTTGGAATACCAACTAGTGAAGAGCAAATAGACTATGTAGCCTATTCTCCTTATGCTAACTTACCTCATTTTCCATCCTTTGATTTTGTGGATCAAAGACATATACAAATCTTATTGGATCAAGCCGACGAAATTGTATCTTTCAACGGGGACCGATTCGATTTCGAAGTTCTGTATCAAGCAGGCTTCGAAGTCACAGATTGGCGAGCTAAATCTAAGGATATTTTATCTCGGTTTTACCAACATACAGGTCAATGGGTTAGCTTACAGAATTTGGCTTACCAACAATTTGGCTATGGCAAAACTTTGTGTGATGGACAGCAAGCGGTCGAACTCTGGCGGGCTGGATTAGAGCTGTTAAGGGGCTGGTCTGGCAACCCAAAACTAGATCCAACCAGTAGTAATCATTTCTGTCGTCAGTCAGCTACCTATCTATTTCAAAAAGTAATTGATTACACCAGGCGAGATATTGAGCTAACATTTAAGCTTCATTGCCATTTAAAGCGACACCAAAGATTGACCTACTTTGATACACAACTGAAACAGAATCAGATTGTTGATTTTTCTGATACTTCACTGACAAAAAAACAACTCTTAATAGCTTGATTTCTTCCTCTCTAAATAATTCATATCTTTTTTATCCTATTTTTGCGATCAATCATTATTTAATAATAATCGAATTGAGCTGTGAGTACCGACAAAATCCGAAAGTAATGGATTAATCAATCCTTGTCGAGTTAACTTATCCACGGATGATCGTTAGCTGCAGACAAATAACCTTATTCGTCTTCTTCTTTCAATTCTTGATAATCATGTCGGTCCAACTGTGATCCAGGCAAGCCGTCTGAGTCTTTTTCCCCAGATCGTTTTTTAAGCTGGTTTTCTCTTTTTATTTTTTCTTCCGATGCCTTTAACCATCTGGCAAATCCAGTTGGACCTTCTTTTTTGTCACACGAATCGGCCGAATGAGGATTTTCATTCAGATAATCCTCATTATACTTTGGTATCTCATATTCTGTAACTGGTCTATTCAACACCACTTCCTTCTCTGGTTTCTCTTTCATTTCCTGACTTTGATCCGTTAAATTGTTTTGTTAATTCTTGAATTTGAGATTTCTTCCAAATCTGATCCCAAATTGTTAACCTGATTTGGACTGAAATAGGTTGTAGGAAGCAAAGATTTCCATTTCTTATCGTCGTCTCATAGATTGCAGGTGCAACGAGCTGGATTAAAACCCAAATATTTGCTCATTACAGCCTACTACCCATTGCCTAGCTGCTTACGAGCAATGGACTGGATGCACGTGAGTTATATCCGTCTGTTAGTGGGTGGACTAAAACTCAATCCGACAGTCGGGCAATAGTTGCTTGGTTTTCTTTTTGGCTTCTTCGGTGAGATTGTTCTCACTCAAGTAGAGAGTGGTCAGGTTGGTCAGTTGTCCGACTTCCGAAGGCAAACTCCTAATTTGATTACGACCTAATTGAAGACTAATTAGGTTAATCAGCTTCCATATATCAGTCGGTAGACTTTTTCTTGTTAGTTCGTTCTCAAATCTAGGCTAGTTAGATTGGCTAGTTGTCCGATCTCGGATGGTAACTTGGTTAATTCAAGGTTAGTCAGGTTGGTTAGGCTGCCAGTGCAAGTATTGACCCAGTCTAACTCTTTGTTAGATTGAGTCGAGTAACATCTTGAGGATTAGCTAATGCTTGATCTAAATCGGTATATTCTGCCATGATGAGTTCCTAATTCTTTCCTGTGTGTATATTGAAAAACAAAATTGTGGTTAGCAAAGACGGATAATCGTATTTTAACTGATTGTGTCCATTGATGTTTGTAGTAATCTTCTAGATAGTGAAGTCGTGATTGTACGGAAGAAAAGATCATTTGAGTCCTGGCTTCTGTCCTATTGTAGACTACAACTAGACCCAAAAGACCGGAAATCAGGCAGTAATTTCAGGTTATGAGTACCAACAGGATTAACCATATGTTCTGTTAGGGATGTTAAACACACTTAACTATTATGAATGAACTCCGCTTTTTACCGTACTTCTCCCTATTGGAAATGGTCGATGGTCAACCTATACCTATTCGACCGACATACCCTGTCGTTTCCTACGAGTATTATAGTAATCAACAGTAGTCATTTTTATTCGAAAATTTCTCTGCTTAGTTCTAGATCTTCGATTAATTTAAGATTAGAAAGAATCCAACTGGGTCAAGGCCCTAAAAATACTATTATAGGTTAGCAAAGACTCGAATGAATCGATACTACTTCGCTCACAGAATGTTATTTTCAGATTAACTAATTCGGTAGATTAAACTGGATCTAAATAAGATTAAAACTATGGTGGCAACCCGTCAAATATCGGGTTGCACACCGCCAATACATTATTCCGTTCAGACTTAGGAAACAACCAAATGAGTGATTCAGATAAAGATAAAATTATAGACTTAGCAATCTCCCAAATTGAGAAACAACATGGAAAGGGGGCTATCATGCGCCTGAACAGTGACGAGATCGTTCCCGTTGGATCCATTCCTACAGGTTCAATAGGTCTCGACATTGCACTTGGGGTAGGCGGATTACCAAAAGGTCGAATTGTTGAAATTTATGGCCACGAAGGAAGTGGAAAAACAACACTGACTCTGCACGTTGTGGCAGAAGCTCAGAAGAATGGAGGTGTGGCAGCTTTTATTGATGTTGAACACGCTATTGACCCACACTACGCCAAAAATATTGGTGTCGATATGGACAGTGTTTTGATCTCTCAACCAGATACGGCTGAGCAGGCACTGGAGATTGCTGAGACCTTGATCCACAGTGGAGCCATTGATGTAGTCGTCATTGACTCTGTAGCCGCGTTAGCTCCCGCAGTTGAAATTGAAGGTGAGATGGGTGATGCTCATGTTGGCGTCTTACCACGCTTGATGTCCAAAGCCCTACGCAAGCTGAGTGGTGCGACCAATCGTTCTAATACCACTGTCATTTTCACCAACCAGATTCGACAAAAAATAGGGATAATGTTTGGTAATCCAGAAACGACACCGGGTGGATTAGCTCTCAAATTTCATGCTTCAGTTCGGTTAGAAGTTCGTCGCGCTGAGGTGCTGAAGGATGGGAGCGAAACGACTGGTAATCGAGTCAAGGTAAGAGTGGTTAAGAATAAGGTTGCTCCTCCCTTCAAACAGATTGAGTTTGATATTGGCTTTGGTAAGGGTATCTCTAAAGTCGGTGATTTGATTGAAGTAGGCTTGGGCAAAGAAATAGTTAGAAAAAGTGGCGCTTGGTTCTATTACGGAGATCAACGATTGGGACAAGGCAGAGAGAACGCTAAGAATTTTTTGCTTGAAAATCAAGAAGTACTAATTGAAATTGAAGAGAAAATCCGGGAAACGCTCAACTTTGGGGAAGTCGAAATAGTAGATGACGACAACATTGACTTGGAGAAGACAGAAGACGAAATAAAAGTGGTCTAAAAGACGAACGATTATCTGGTTTGTTGCAACAAATCAGATAATCGATTTTCCTGTGGTTGTTCTCCTCGTTGAAGACAGGTTTATAACTTTCAAATTGGCGTTCCTTTATTCGGTATAGCTTTTCACCCATTCTTTATTAGCCCGATTGAATGTTTGCTTTAGCTAATCATCACTTGCTTCTACACATCGTCGGCTCATTTCTTCTATAACTATTTTCTCAAAATACACCCAGTTTTTATTCAAGCAGTCTTGAATTAATCCAAAAGCCAACTTTTGCAACTGTATTTGGTTATCTTTCTGCCAGACAAAATTGGCAAAGTTTTCATCTGGCCAATGAAATCCCAGCGGTGGTTTTTGAGCAGGAACAGTTAGCTCATCTAATTTGATGAGGTTTTCCATCTCTAAAGGTAATTTTTCCAGTCTATTCCAATTTAAATTTAGATGAGTTAGATTAATCAATTTCCCAATCTCACCGGGTAAATTTATTAGTCGGTTATACTGTAGGTGGAGATGTGTCAGCTGAGTCAATTGGCCTAAATTTGAGGGCAAATTAGTGAGTTAGTTAGAACACAAATGTAGTTTGTTGCTGATGACTGTCATCTTCATTAAATTCCAAAATCGGTTTCTCTGCTAACTCCATCTGGTCAACCAACTTCTGGTAGTAGTTGGTTGTAGTAATCAACGGTTTGATCAGTTTCCAGTTTTAATTGGGGAAAACAGTTAAGTCTGACTGCACCTGATGGTAGTTGGTGCCTAGCTATATACTGATTAACCACCAAATCGGCGTCGATATTAAATGCCGACTTATTGGCAAAATCTTGATGGCGAAAAATATGTCGAAACACCAGATGAAATAACTCGTGTTTCAGTACACCCAATCGATGATCTGCATCAGCCAGTCCTTGTTGCCAAAACTGGGGGTTAACTAACAGAACCACTGAGTCACCAGCTGCACAAACGGCTAGCGTTGGAATTGAATCGGTAACCTGTCTTAATAGCCTGGTGAAGAAGTGTCCATAGTATGGTTCTTTAAGAAGAAGCTGAATACTTACCTCAGCCAGTTGATCTAGTACATCTGACACATTAACAAATATAATTTTTGAGTAAGTTAGATATGTTAAAAACCAACTAGCAGATGGGGTAACATCTGCTGAATTTTATTCTTAGTCGGTTTATCAATTTGATTAAAACCCAAATCAAGGTAGGTTAAATTGGTTAATTTGTCCACTTCTGCTAACAATTCAGTCAAATTATTACCACGTAAGTCAAGATCAGATAGATTAGAAAGCTGGTCAATTTCGGTCGGTAGATTCGTCAGATTATTACTCTCTAGGTTGAGTATTTTTAAGTTTCGGAGTTGACCGATTTCTGATGGCAAATCGGCTAGATTGTTTTTATATAAGTCGATTTTCTTCAGGCTGACCATTTTGCCGATTTCGGCTGGCAATTGTGTCAATTTATTGTGATTATAATAGTCTCCACCTAGATACAGTTCAACCAAGTTAGAAAGTTGACCGATTTCAGCTGGCAGACTCATTAGATTATTACAGTCTAAGCAAAGTGTAGTTAAACTATCAATTTGACCGATCTGTACTGGTAACTCAGTCAAATTGTTATTACGTAGTTCAAGGTGGTTTAAGCCCTTCAATGCTGCTAGTCTATCGAAAGTATCAGCCCAGTTCAGGCTGCTGTTTTGGCTTAAGTTAAGACTATCCAATTTGACCAAATTTTCTATTTCTGTCGGTAATCCTACTAGACTGTTATGACTTAAATCAAGCCTAGTCAGATTAGTAAGCTTACCAATTTCAATCGGTAGTTTTGTTAAATTATTGTAACTCAAGTCAAGGTGTTTCAATCTAGTTAGTTGGCCTATCTCAACCGGTAGCGATTTTAGTCCGATACCGCTCAAGTCAAGTTGGATTTGTGATTCAGGTTTTTTAATGGCGTCAACTAAGAAGACTAAATTTGCGGGTTCAGTCCACCGTAAATTTGGCAAACTGGATAGTTGAATCGCTACTTCAGACCAATCTAGGTTGTCATAACTTGTTAGGTCAAGATTGGTAACATCTTCCGGATTAGCCATTGCTTGTTCTAATGACCTGTAAACTTTGATTTTTGGCATCATATATTCTCCTAAGAATTAATTCAAATAATTCAGCTTAAACCTGATTAAAATATCAGATCGAACATATAATCTTGAGCAAGAATTTTAAGACTTTTATCTTGACTGGCTCATGGCTTAGTCTTTGACTCAGATGTGTTGTTTTACTGTACTACTCAACATAACCACAAAAGACGACAGTCTGTGTCGCTTGATTTGAGAAAAAATTATGATTTTTAATCCTAGGAGTCAGTTAGAATATTTCTTTTCAAATCTAAAACATGAGATAAGATAATGATGTCTGAGTCGATGTTAGGCAGGATCATATCAAATGGAAAATTGACACCACGGCCACATGGTTAGTATCCTGTGCTTGGTCTTAATCTTTTAATTAGATAGTAGTGATTAATACTAACAAAACCAGGCGTCAATAATTAACTGGAACTAATAACAGAAAAGGCTGAGTTTATGGTAGCTCAAGATAGGAACTACATCTATTATGGAACTTCTAGTAGTAGTCTCGAAATAGAAAGACCATTAGCCCACATCATCTGCGTTAACCGTCAGGCCGAAAGCAGGAATGGTAAATGTATACCTCTCTGTATTTGGGGGCGGCACGGTATTGGTAAGACTGAGCTGATTGAGGATTTCAGCCGGCAAAACGGGTTTTAACTCTGTTCCATCGCTCCTGCCCAATTTGAAGAGATGGGTGATTTAGTGGGTATGCCAAAGATTTTTGATCTTGATCCCAACCAAGTTGACGACGATATTGCCAAGCTGGTTCCACCTGATTGAGTACCAACCTAGAATGGGCCAGGAATCATGCTGATTGACGATGTTAATCGAGCTGACGACCGAATATTATGTGGTATCATGCAATTGCTTCAAAACTATGAATTGATTAGTTGGAAACTACCCTCTGATTGGCATATTGTACTAACAGCTAATCCAGACGGTGGGGACTATTCGGTAACTCCGATGGACAATGCTATGATTACTCGTATGATGCATGTAACGATGAAGTTTGATGTTTCTGCTTGGGCTAAATGGGCCGAAAAAACAGGGATTGATACCAGAGGAATCAATTACGTCTTAACCTAGCCAGAAGTGGTAACTGGTAACAGAACGACTCCTCGATCATTAATACATTTTTTCAATGCTATCAGTACCATTGATGATCTAGCTAATC
>MDTE01120556.1_pt1 | contig 13167 bp, 12 predicted proteins | sample 811231 | NCBI WGS metagenome assembly MDTE01 (sample SAMN05326651, study PRJNA326480) | marine metagenome | isolation source: seawater | place: Indian Ocean: Red Sea | collected 2010
AGAACTGCCCAAAATTGTAATGCAAGTGCATAATTTCCCATTACAGTAAAGCCTAGAATTGGTACCAGGATGATTTTATCTAAATGATGTCTAGAAACTCCAATTAAATTTAAAGTCCAATTATTAATTATAAAACGAGAATTTGATTTAATTATTTCAAAATTAAATCTTGAATTTCTAATTCCTCTGTAAATAAAAATTGAAAAATGCACGTAAGAAATTACTAATGCTGGTATAATTCCATCCACACCAAAAATATAGTAAAAGGTTAATCCTAAACCAACTGCTAAAATCTTTTGTATTATGATTGATCTACCATAACTTGAGAAGTTTTTTTTGCCGATCAAATATGCTATTGCAAGATCATTTATGATAAATCCAATAACCAGTAACCCTACATCTATTCTCTCGGAAAATATGAATACAATAATTGTGCCTATGCCACCAAAAACTAAAGATAAAATGAAAAGGGTTGATTCAATTTTAATATTTTTTGCAGTAAGAACTGTAATGACATTTTGTGTACCAAATAATGCTATCCCAAATGCAAAACTTGCAATCGCAATAAAGAAATGTAATTCCCCATATTCTGCAACTTCTAACTGTGCAGCTATAAAAAACCAAAATGCGGCTGCCATTCCCATGCCCACAACGTCAGAAATACCAATCGTTGAGAGATCTTTCAAAACATTCTTTTTTGATGAATTATCCATTATTCATTGATTTTTTTGAATAAGACAAGTTATAGTTTTCTGATAACAAACATACACCTTCAATATTGTAGCAAACTAATTAATTGACGAAAATTGGTTTATTTTGTTGGAAGAAACCTATGTTTTTCTAAATAATGTTGATTTTTCAAAGGAGGAAATTTCAAAATATCTCTCCTCAAATTTTACAATTTTTTCAATGAATTACAAAGTGCATAAATTTCTTGAATATATCTCAGTGGAACATACTATTGCTGATGACCTTCTAGATGAAGATGATTCAAATTTAGTATTTGATAAAACTGTTAGTCTCTATGAATGGTACAATCAAAACGATGTCTTTCAGAAAATGGAATTTCAAGGAATTAATCTATTCGGTATATTGGATGATACAGAATTCCACACATTCATGATAATAAAACTACGTGAAATTATCACACTACAAAAAATTTTAGAAAACAAATTGCCCAAAAGAATTATCGCCCCAAAGCAAATAATCGATATTATCCAAAAAATTATTTCTAATGATGTTAATTTTGTTGAGATTCCAAGCACTAAAGTAGACGGAATGACATTTGACCAGATTGAAGTTAAATTTGATATTTGGAAGTTTCCTATGTCTATAAAATTTTCAAGAAATTTTTACACAAGAGTAAAATCATTAATTGAAAATATAATTTGTTCAATAAACAAACTGTGGGCTAGTAATTCAAAAGAAAAAAGTTCCATCTTGTTATTAGAATTCAATCCTTCACAATACTCTGAATTAATCAATCATATCTCAAAAAATACTAATTCTCAAATGGTGATGTTTAATAACAGACGGTCTTCCATCTGGAATAAAAAATCAATTTCTGTACTAAAAAAATCAAATTCAAAAGTTCTGAGTACTTCCCACGTTCTAAATAAAGAAGAATTACATTTCTTAGCTAGTCAAAAGAAAAAATACTCAAAAATCTTAGATGATATCTTATTATCAAATAATGCATATCCGATTTTTTCTATTAAAAATATTCAATTCTGGGGTCTAATAAAATCTGAATTAATTCGAACATACAAAAAAAGATTAGATTGGTATCTTGAATTAACTTTTGGAATAAAAAAATTCCTCACTAATAATAAAATTGATTATGTATTATCTCTAAATGCAGTAGGAGAGACTGAAAAAACTGTTCTCAAACTTGTAAATAAAAATACCATATCTGTAATGCTGGAGCATGCATTTGCTAATTATACAAAAGAAATTTCTAGATATGATATTCTGAGCAGCTACACACTATTTCCTGATAAAATAGCTGTCTGGGGCAATGTTCAGAAAAATTATCTTACAGAAACACGAAATATCTCCGAAGATAGAATAATTGTTTGTGGAAGTCCACGACATGATAATTTCTTTAATGATTCTATTAACTATAATCCATCTGAAAATGGCACAATTTTAGTATGTCCAAGACCAATTGTTGAGGTAGCTGGTCATTATAGCACCAATGCATTTGTAAATTATGAATTAGTTCTGAAAAAAGTCATACGCCAACTACGACAAATTAAAAACACTAACATTATTGTTAAATTACATCCTGGTGATATAGAACATAATAATTTAATTAAAGATGTTATCCAAAAAATTGATGCTCAAATTCTTATTTCAAATACAAACCCAATTCATGAACTTATTAATAATTCAAAATTAGTTCTAATAATTTCTCCGGATGGTTTTGATCCTTCAACTGTTATACTTGAATCCATCATTCTAAAAAGACCTGTAATCAATCTTGTTTTAGATAAAAAATTCTATGACTTTTCATATGAAAAACATAATGCTGTAATATCTCTATCACCTGAAAACAATCTAAATGAAGAAATACAAAGGATTTTGAACGATTCAACTTTTAGAAATGAAATTATAGAAAATGGAAAGAATTTCCTTAACGATTATCTTAATAATCATAAAAATGCCGCTAAATCACTGGCAAACGAACTTCTTAAATTACAAAATCATATCAATCATTTATAATATTGTTATAATGTCTTGAAATAAACCAAATATGAAAGTTAGATATCTTACTTCTGCATCAGTAATTATTGAACATAAAAACATCAAAATTTTATGTGATCCATGGCTTGTTGATGGTGAATATTATGGTTCATGGCATCATTACCCAAAATTAGATTTTAAACCAGAAGATTTTGATAATGTTGATTTTATTTATTTAAGCCATATTCATCCAGATCATTCCAGCATCAAGACCCTGAAAAAAATGAAGAAATCTATTCCAATCCTAATTCATAATTACCATGCAAAATTTCTTAAAAGAATTATAGAATCATTAGGATTTCCTGTGATTGAATTAGATCATGATAAAAGAACACACCTAAAAGATGAACTGTATATAAACATCTTAGCTGCTGATGATTGTAATCCTGAATTATGTCATAAATATTTTGGTTGTTCGATGATCGAAAACAATTTCGGCTCTACATCAATTGATTCAATGGCAGTATTTGATAATGGTGATGAAGTAATTGTCAATACAAACGACTGTCCATTTCTTTTAGCACATCAAACTACTTTAAAGATCAAATCGCAGTACCCAAAAATTGACATGTTGCTAGTAGGATATACTTCGGCATCTGCATTTCCCCAATGTTTCCAAATATCTGACCATCAAAAGAACCTTGAAAAGAAAAGATTACAGAAAATGTACGTAGATTATGCGGAAAAATACGTTCATCTTCTTAATCCTCGTTACTTCCTACCCTTCGCAGGAAGATACGTCCTAGCTGGAAAACTATCTAGTCTCAATTCGAATAAAGGTGCATATGAGTTGGAAGAGGCCTTTGACCATTTCACTAATATCTCAGAAATTGATTCATCAAAAAATAAATGTATAATTCTCAATTCGCAAGAATATTTTGACATTTCCTTGGGAAAATCTTCAAAAAAATATACGCCTATAAAAACTGAAGAAAAAAATAACTATATTGATCATGTCCTAAGCAAAAAAAAATTAGATTATGAAGATGAAGAGTTTCCAACCTGTCAGGAAATAATTTCAAAAATACCTAAAGCTTATGAACATTTTGAAGAAAAACGTAAAGAATTACAATTCTCTTCTGAAACAAAAATTATCATTCAGATTTCTGACTCTAAAAATATTTTATTACCATGTGATGGTGGTGGATTTAAAATTATTTCTACACAAGAATCTGAAAAAATTAAAAATTTTGTTAAACTTGAACTGGATTTACGTTTACTAAAGTGGATTTTAGATGGTCCTAGATATGCAGTTTGGAATAACGCTGAAATTGGCTCTCATATTATTTATGAAAGGCATCCAGACAAATATGAAAGAGGATTATATTACTGTCTAAGTTATTTTCATTCTTAAAATTAATCAATTGTCAATTCATATGTATGCTGAATCAGTTTAAAACCATTTTTTTTAAAAAATTCAGCTGATTTGACATTCTTAGGATTAACATTTGCTAAGTAGCGTCTCTTTGGATTCTTTTTTAATACTTGTTCCAAAACCAAACTTCCAAGTCCTTTAACTTTAATTGTCTTCAAAATAAAAATACCTATTTCATTCATTTTACTGAGATAGACATTCCCAACTTTTCTATTTTTATAATAAATGATGTACCACTTTGAATAAGGTTTGGATAATACAAATTTTGTATGTTCACTGTAACTTGGCATTCTCTTATGTGATATATTGATCTTGGAATCTCTTTCTTTCAATTGATTATAAAGAAATCTTACATCGGTCTTTGTGACACTCTTAAGTTCTAAATCTTTCATATCCATGATTAATATATTTTAATAATGATTGTATAAGTATTCCATTATGAAAATTTTTTCAATTGCTGAAATCGGTTCAAATTGGGAAGGGAGTTTAACAACTGGTAAAAAAATAATTAAAAAATGTAAAGATGCTGGGGCTGACGCTGTAAAATTTCAAATGTGGAGAGCTGAAGATCTTTATCCCTCTCATCCATTATTAAAACAAATTAAAAAAACTGAATTATCCCCGAAAACTGCTGCTAAATTTAAAAAATTTGCAGATGAGATAGGTATTGATTTTTTTTGTTCGGTCTTTTACCCTGAAGCCGTTGATTTTCTACAATCACTTGACATTAAACAATACAAAATTGCATCAAGAACATGTATTCTAAAAGATCCACTTTCCTTAGAAACTTTATCTGCTGTCAATAAGACTAGAAAACCCGTAATTGTTAGTATGGGAATGGGTGGAAATAGAAAATTTATTGAAAAGACATTATCAAAAAATAAAACTACATTTTGTTATTGTATATCTGATTATCCTCTGAAGATTGAAAAAATGAATTGGAAAAATGCATTAAAATATACTGGGTTATCAGATCATACTCTAGGTATATCGGTTCCAATATTATTCTCTGGTTTGATGAAATTTCATCATCAAAAGAAAATAATTATTGAAAAACATGTTAAACTAACCGATTCTAAGAGTCTTGATGCATCAACATCACTTGATATTTCCCAATTCAAGATCATGAATCAAGCTTTTCGTAGTATTGAACAAATCAAAAATTTTTCCTGAAGAATCATTTTTCATGTTTTCTTTTTAGAAAATCAATATCTTTCTCTCTTGATGTTTTAATACCATAATCAGGATCTATGCCCGAATTTACCTTTAGTAGTGATGGTTCTCTTGATAAAATCTCCAATACATCATTCTTCAAAATTGGCTTATTCTTGATCCTTTTAATTATTGAAACTAAAAACTCGAAATCTTTTCTTTCATCCAAAGTCCAACGCATATATGATAAATCAACATTATTCTTTACATTTCCAATACGAAATTCATTATTATCAAAAACGAATTGTGTAACATGTTCTCTCTCAGATGGCAATTCAGCATTTTTCCACATTTTATCTAAGGTTTCCCTTGAAAAAACTTCAACATCTAAACCCTTTGGGAATGTACGTGGAAACGTATTTGTTACATAATCGAAACTTCCTGATTCGTATTCTCCAATAATCTGATCTATTACTTGAGGGTCAATTAATGGACAATCTGATGTAACTCGAACTATTACATCTAATTCAAATTTTCTTGCACATTGAAAATATCTGTCTAACACATCATCCTCACTACCCCTAAAAACCTCACAGCCATTTTTTTCTGAAATATCAACTACAACATCATCATCCTTTAATGACGTAGTTGCAATAATTATCTGATCAATTTTTTTTGAATTTTTTACTTGACTGATAACATATTCTAAAACTTTATTTTCTTTATCCAAATTTTGTAAGATCTTTTTTGGAAATCGTGTTGAACTTACTCGTGCTTGAATTATACATCCAATCAATAAATAGTGTTGATTTCATTTCTTATTAATTCTATTAATCACTTGTATGAATACACTCATCTTTCTCTTTTTAGCTCTTCCCAAACTTTATTTTTATAGTCTCCTTCACTATCCTTTATCCACATATCCCCTCTAAATTTTTCAGCAGTATCCCAAAACTTATCGATTGTTATATCAATATAATCACAAAAATTCAAAACATATTCTTCAGAGCATTTTCCGTCATACTGGATTACCAAGTCAATTGCTTCATTTCTATTTATGTCGCCTTCTCTAATATCATAACATACATGGTCCATGCATTGCCCAAAACCAAACTTATAAAATTTCAATAATTGATTCACTTGAGCTAAATCTGAATCTAATGCAAAGTACGGATTGTATGTTCCAATAGAATTTGGGTCAAAACCTGATTCTCTTTTTGATAATCCATATTTCTCTGAAAACTGTGCATTATGTTTTTGAGAATATTCTTTAATAAAATAATTTAACCAGATTCCAACAACACCCATTTCTTCTAATTTTTTCCTATCATAATGAAACCAGGTCAGATCCTCTTTTGTAACTCCGTCTACTTCCGAATACAATTCCCATCCAGAGGATAATGTTTGTAATTCATTGGCTTTCAATGCATTTGAATCTGTACCAACTCCTGTAAGTCTTGTACCAAGAATCAATCCTGGATTTTCTCCTTGTATAATTAGAGGAATATTGAATTTTTCTGCGATAATGTATGTTGATGAGAATAATGCAAATTCAGTCGGTTTGACAGGATTCAAGTTTGAAAAAAAATCATGTCTAATTAGTTTCTTCATTATCTTAGGATTTGGTCTAATTGTCACTACATCAAATCCTAAATTTTTTAAATTTTCAATATTTTTTTCACCTACTTCTGTAATATTTTCTGGCTGATAATTCACTAGAAGACATCTTAATCCAAATTTATCTCTGGCAGTAACCGCTTGGAAAGTACTATCTTTCCCACCACTAACTCCAATTGCACAATCATACAATGCATTTTTTGTTTTTCCTTCCTCAAGAATTCTAGTTAATTCTGATTCTCGTTCATCCCAATTCAGTTCTTTTTTTTCATGTTCCCATATGCATGCTCCACACACTCCTTCCTCATTAAAAAAAATACCTGGTCTTGTGTCTGGTTGAATACATTCTTTACAAATACGCATTAATCTGAATTATTCTAGTCACTAATATCAATATAATCAAAATGCATCCAAATTCTTATATCAAATAATTCTTCACTTTGAAAAGAGTTGTAATTAATATTAATTAGATCGTATAACATATTTTATTATGAAAAAAACTTTCATTAAATTATTTGATCCAATCATTGATCACAATGAAAAAAACAACCTTAACAAAGTATTAAAATCACATAACTGGGCATCTGGAACAGGTTCAAATTTTGTAAATAATTTTGAAAAAAAATTTGTTAAATTTATTGGTTCAAAAACGGGAGTAGCTGTGAACAGTGGTACTGCTGCATTACATCTAGCAGTTTCAGCAATTCCAAAAAATAGTGGAGAAATCATTGTTCCGTCTCTATCTTTTGTTAGTACTGCTCATTGTGTTACATATTCTGGACACAAAGTAGTATTTGCCGACATTGATCCTCAAACTGGGTGTATAGATATTGATGATGTTAAAAATAAAATCTCTAAAAAGACCAAAACGATAATTCCTGTTCATTTTGGCGGTCTTGCATGTAATTTAAAAGAAATTTTGAATCTAGCCAAAACGTATGGTGTGCCAATAATAGAAGACGCTGCACATGCGGTTGGTACAAAGTATAATGGGAAAAATATTGGAACTCATAGCGATATTGTCTGCTTTAGTTTTCATCCAGTGAAAAATTTAGCTATGCCAAGTGGAGGATTAGTTGCTATTAACGCAAAAAACTCACAAGAGATTAAAAAAAATATTCTTTCTACAAGATGGTGTGGAATAACTGATAGAGTTGAAACTAGCTATGATGTGAAAAACCTCGGATGGAATTATTATATGAATGAGTTTTCTGCAGCAATTGGTCTTGCACAACTAGCTAAGCTTACTAAATTAAATAATATTAGAAAAAATACTGCTAAAGAATATCATAAAAAAATAAACATTGATTCAAAAATGCCTTATGATAAATACTGCTCATATCATTTTTATTGGATTTTAGTTAATGATCGTGATGAAATTAGGAAAAAATTGAAAAATAAGGGAATTGAAACTGGAACTCATTATCAACCAATTCATAAAATGAGCTATTATTCTCAAAAAAATAAAATTCCTTTCACTGAAATGTTTAGTAAAAAAATTATTACTCTTCCTACACATCCAAATTTAACAAATTCGAATTTACAGTTAATCATTGAAGAAATTAATAAAATAATCTAGGTTGTTTGTAACTGTTTAACTTGATGAAATCTGTAGAAATGTTAATAGGTCATTTTCCTATTGTTTGATTATTGTGAAACCTCTGATTACATTTGTTAATCATGCATCAGTAATCTTCTCGCATGGTGATGTGACTCTAATTACTGATCCATGGATTTCTGGTCCTGCTTTTAATGACAGCTGGGAGCTGGTCTCAAAATCAAAATTTCAAATACATGATTTTGCAAAAATTACTCATATTTGGTTTTCTCATGAACATCCTGATCATTTTTCACCCAAAATACTTGAGTCGATTCCTGAAGAAATTAGAAAACGAATCACTGTTCTTTTTCAAGACACACTAGATCACCGAGTTTCCAAAAAATGTAAACAACTTGGATTTAATGTAATAGAATTAGAGCATGGGAAAATATATGAAATTGCGAAAGACTTCAAAGTAATCTGTAAACCTTATCTTCTCTATGATTCATGGTTATATCTTGAAATTGAAAATTTCAAAATTTTAAATTTAAATGATTGCGGAGTCGATAGTGTTACTCAAGCAAACTACATACATAATCAAATTGGTGATGTTGATTTACTATTAACACAGTTTGGTTATGCCGCTCATATTGGTGATCCATGTGACAAAAATTTGAGAAAGATGGCTTCTGAAGAAAAATTGAATAGAATTAAAATTCAAACAGAAGTTTTTCAGACAAAATATATTATCCCATTTGCAAGTTTTGTTAGATTTTCACACATAGATAATAATTATATGAATGATGAAATGAATACAATATCTTCTGTCGAGAAATATATAATTAAAAATACTAATTCAACTCCAATAATATTATACCCTGGAGATAAATGGATAATTTCTGAAAATCATGAAAATTCAAATGCAATTAAATCCTATGAGAATGATCTTTCAAACATTCCTTCACCTTTTAATAAATCCCCTCAAATTCCAATAGACCAATTACAAATTAGCGCAAAAAAATATCTTGAAAGGATACATAAAAAAAATAATTGGGCATTCATTTACCTCTTACATAAAACAAATTTCTTCAAAACAGCAAAAATATATCTTAAAGACTTAGATCTGCCCATAAAATTTAATCTTCTAAACGGCATTGGCAAATCTAATTTCTCTAAAAATGATGCTGACATAATTACTGATTCTGATAGTCTTGCATTTGCATTAAAATTTGATTATGGTGCAGATACTTTATTAGCTAATGCTCGATTCAGAACCTCTGGTGGTAGAACAATGAATTTTTTTAGATTGTTTATGATTGGGACATTAAATAATAACGGTAGAAATTTCCCATTTGGTATAATTGGTTTCTTACTAAGAGAAAAAAGCATGTGGAAAACACTATTTATTGAAGCCATCCTTGGAAATTATGATTTCAAATAAACCCTGTATTGCAATTTCATTACGAATTGTCAAAGCCCAAAATTATGATGAAACTCGTGATGCATTAAGTCATGATTGGCCACAATTTTTAGAGAATATTGGTATTATACCAATTTACATCCCAAATAATTTAATGAATGTAAAAAACTATCTATCTGCTTTTGGAATTGATGGTTTAATACTCTCTGGAGGAGATAATCTAGGCATCGATCCTATAAGAGATGAAACAGAAACTGAACTTTTAGAATATGCCATAAACAAAAAAATTCCTATTCTTGGAATTTGTAGAGGATTACAATTAATTAATCAATATTTTGGCGGTAGTCTGACAGAAAATGACACTGATGCCCATGTAGGAACTAAACATCATTTGGATATTGTTGACAAAAAATTACAAAAAATTCTAAACTCTTCAGAAATTACCACTAATTCATTTCATAGAAATATTATTCTTGATTCTGATTTGAGTTCCGAATTAACCCCAATTGCAATTCATAGGGAAGATAATACTGTTGAAGCTGCATTACATAACACTTTACCGATCTTAGGACTAATGTGGCATCCTGAAAGAAAACCCGAATATTATGATAGAGAAATAGTAAATAGTATTTTCAAAAAGAAATTTTTCTAGGAGAATAAGATTGAATGCCATAATTCTTGCAGCAGGAAAAGGTGAAAGACTAAGACCATTGACTGATAATAAACCTAAATGCTTAGTTACTTTATTTGGAAAGACCATATTAGAATGGCAAATAGAAACTTTTCATAATCAAGGAATTTATGATATCACAATCGTCACTGGATATAAATCTGATAAAATAAACAATCCCGAACTAAAAAAAATTGAAAATAAAAATTTTGATTCAACAAATATGGTTGAAACTTTATTCTGTGCTCAGAGTGAATTAAAAGAGTCAACGGTCGTTTCATACGGTGATATATTATTCAATAAAAAAATCTTAAATAAACTTGTTAATGATGAAAATGATTTTTCAGTAGTTGTTGATGATGATTGGTATAATATGTGGAAACTAAGATTCAAAAATCCTCTAGATGATGCTGAAAGTTTGAGATTTGATAGCAACCACTTTTTACAAAGTATAGGCCAACCTGTGGAAAAAATAGAAGAAATACAATCTCAATATATTGGTCTCATGAAATTTCAAAATGAAGGAATTCTAAAACTAAAATCTGTTTATAAGTATGCTAAAGAAATTTCAGAAAAGGAACCTAACCCGCTAAATCCTAAAATAAATTTTGAAAAATCATATATGACTGATCTACTTAATTACCTAATTAAAACTGGTTCAAAAATTAAAGCTGTAAAAACTAATGGTGGTTGGTTAGAATTAGACTCTATGAATGATTACGAATTATATCAAAATATTAAATCAAATAATCAAATCAAAAATATTTTTAATTAATTTTTGCAAATAGGATAAATTTAAAAAATGAATGAAAAAAATAATCTTATGGAAACAAAATCTTTCAATAATATTATTTTTATCACATTAGATGGATTTAGAAAAGATAAAGTAAATTTCTGTCCAAATCTTGAAAATTATATGCATAAATCTATTGAATTTTCTAACATGACTACTGTTGCACCATACACATTAGCTGCACATCATGCTATATTTTCTGGAATGTATCCCTCTCAAAATGGCGTTGATGCATATTATAACATGTTCCGTTTCAAAAAAAATGAAATACAAACACTGCCTGAGCTTCTACACAAAATGGGCTACTACACAAGCTGTGATATAATAAATGATGTTGTAATACCCACCAAAGGCTTTGATGAGGTGAATATATTTGATGAAAAAACAGTTGATTTCAAATCACGTCATTCTGAATTAATTAAAAAATTATCTTCTAAATCAAAGTTTTTTGTATTTTTACATTATACTGAACCGCACAAAAACTATGTGGTAGATATAGTTCAAAAATATAAAGATAAAGAAAACAAGGATGAATACTTCCTTGCAAAAGAAGAAAATGATACTAGATACACATCATACATGCCTCAGCTAGATGAATATGTAAAAATAATTCTTAAAACTATTGAAGAATGTAATCTTAATGATAATACTACCGTAATTCTCCAAGCAGATCATGGAACTGGAGTTGGAGAAAAACATGGAGAAATGTTCTATGGTGCATTTGTGTATGATTCTACCTCTAATGTTTTCTCAATGATTCACATTCCTGGATTTGAACCAAACCAAATATCTTCTCAATGTCAAAATATTGATTTCTTTCCAACTATTGCTGAAATGATATCATTTCCTAAAGATGAACTTGATCCACGTTTACAAGGAAAATCATTATTTCCTATAATACAAGGAACTGAAAAAACTGAACGACCTAGTTTCATTGAAACTGGTGGATTGTATGGTCCTTGGCCCTCCCCAAAAAAACATAATGTATTTGCTATTCGCATTAATAGAAAAAAGCTAATTTTCAATGATACTCCTGAAACATGGGAATTTTATGATCTAGATACTGATCCTAATGAAGAAAAAAACCTCTATAGTAAAGATAATGCAGAAATACAGGTCCTAAAATCAAAATTGATCGTACATCTTGTAGCAAACAACATTCATACAAATATATCATAAAGATAAAATATCAATCTTTTTCATATTTTCTTATGAAATCATTATTTCTGATCCGTCATGGTAAAGCTAGTCTTGAGGGTTCTGATCGTGAGCGTGGATTAACAAGTGAAGGAATTGAACACGCTAAACAAATATCTGAAATCTTACTAAAAATTGAACCCAAAATCCAAAAAATATTTTCTAGTCCTCTAAGAAGAGCAATTTTGACAATAGAACCATTCTCACAGGCTACAAATCTGGAAACCAATATTGTTGAAGATCTACATGAGAAAATCACTGGTGACACTGAAGGAAGAAACCTAAACGATGAGAAAAAGAAAATGTGGGAAGACTTTGATTCGAAATTACCTGGTGGTGAATCTAGTTCTGAAGCCACACAAAGAGCACTATCTGGTTTAGAATCTATCTTAAATAATTTACCTGAAAATGGTTCTGCTGCTGTACAATGTCATGGGACACTTATTGCTTTGATACTGCATAACTATGATCCATCATTTGGGTTTGATCAATGGAAAGCTATGACAATGCCAGATATTTATCAAATTAATTATGATGGAGACAAAGCACAAATTATACATATAGGCTGTGAAAATATTGAAACATTCAAGATTGGAGATAAATAAAAATGGTTTTAGACGTTGATAAAAAATATCTGAAAGAACATCAGTATAAAAGC
>MDTE01028608.1_pt1 | contig 13166 bp, 6 predicted proteins | sample 811231 | NCBI WGS metagenome assembly MDTE01 (sample SAMN05326651, study PRJNA326480) | marine metagenome | isolation source: seawater | place: Indian Ocean: Red Sea | collected 2010
CCGCTTACAGGAGCATTTGAGAGGTCTGGTTCTGAGATAATCTCCGTGGTTGATTTTTCAGACTCTGGCTCTGGTACGAGAGGTTCAGGGATTGGTTGGTTAATTTCTGTATCCTCAACCTCTAGGCCTTCATACTGTGCAGTGATCTCGTATACATCACCCTGAATTCCGCCATGGAGGTTCTCATCACCATCAACATAAGCAACCAATTTATTATCGAGAAGTCGAAGTTGAATGTTGTGAGATCCGGAGAGATTTCTGCACCAAGTCAAAAGGCGTTTTCCATTAATTCGTTCACCTTCAATGGGCCATGCTCGAACAAAAGAGAGGCCAATTTGCGAGCCAAATCCAGCTGCGAAACGCAATCCGTAGCTCAAGTTCGGATATTCACCTCCTTTCGAAAGTTGTAGATTTCCTAATTCTTCGTCGATTACTTTGTGATTCGCAATTGGTGGAATCCGTTTTGTTAACAGCCCGTAAAACATACTTGCATCTTCGATACCAACACCCATCGGGTGGCCTGTGAACCCTTTCGTATTGGCGATAACCATGGAGTCAGTGCTTTCCCCAAAGGTTTCACGTAACGCTCTGACTTCACTCTGAGCACTTCCACCTCGCGCTGGCGTGTAGGTTTCGTGAGAATAAAACACCAAATCTTTGGCAATAGAGTGTCGATCAAGTCCCCATTTGTTCTCCATTTCTCCAATGAATTCGTTAACGGTATGTGCAACGTGTTCAACATCCAGTCGAGTACCATGGTAAGCTGAATTCGCAGTTTTTGCTCCAAGCAATTCGGCTATCGGTTGAACGCCTCGTTCATCGGCAGAACTCTTTCGTTCAACCACGAAAGATGCAGCCCCCATGCCGAGAACCAGTCCATTGCGTCGCTTGTCAAACGGCAGTGCTGCTTCTTCGATGTTGTTGCTGGTTGATGCAGCTCCCGTAGAGGCAAAGCCGCTACCGATCCATTCCCACAAATCGTCACCAGTTACATCATCTGCAGAGAGGATAATAACGCGGTCAACTCGATCTGCAGCAAGCCAATCCTCCGCAATTTGGAAAGCGCCAGTGGCAGAGGCGCAGGCAAGATTGATTGTTGTCGTTGGACCGCGAATACCCGTAAATTGTGCAAATTGTGAATGGCCCATGGTCAAAACTTGGAACAAATACCTCCTATCGAACTTACCTTCTCCATCATCACCATCCGATTTTGCATGTTTCATGGCCATTTGCAGTCCTGAGAAACACGATGCGAAGACAATGCCTGTTCGATCTCGATGGACACTCGGGACCTGCCAGTTTCGAATCAATCGCAACCCGCCTTTGCCAGTTTGTTCTTCTGGCGTTAAGGGAATACCTGCGTCACGAAGTGCGAGAAGGCCTGAAGCCATGGCGAGTTGAGTTGTGATGTCCCAAGCGAGGACCATCTTCGGATCGATTCCAAATTCTTCAGCAAGATCAAATGCTCCTTTAACACCCGCTAGTTGAGGAATATCTCCGAAAGTGGTTGCTTGTTCCATATTGACGGAACCATCGCGACCTTTGATGAGACGAGTAATGTTCTTGTCGAGTAAGCGTTGCTTGTATTCATCTGAAACTTCCTCTAAGCAGGTCTCACCCCGGACCAGTCGTTCGAAGACATCCTCGTCGAAGACCTTCTCCCCGCCTGGGAGGCCCAAACTGATACCAGTCACGACGTATGGGTCTGCTCTTCGTTGCGCAACTGGGTCTTGAACAGATTGTTGAACCGTTGGATGTGATGTTGACTTTGCAAGATGAACTCGTGGCATCCAACCGGATGGAGTTTGTTGAACCCAGCGCTCAATATCGGCAGCTGTAGTTGCTGAATGAATATCAATTTCTGCATCGGTTTGTGCTTCTGAGCCAATGCTTGCGATGATGCTTTGAATCGATTGCTCGGACAATCCTAGTCCAAGACGCAAGTTCACCATCCCTTGACAAAATAGGGCCGGATATCCACAATGTTGTGCGATTCGGTCTCCAACATAATCAGCAATGGTTGGTTGTTTTTGAGTGGTTGAGGGGGCCACGAATGTTTCAACGGAAGGCTTTCCGCCTCCCCCTCTCCCCGGCAATGGGCGAGCACGGATACGAAGGTCTTCCTCACTTGCTCGTTGCGGCAGACTGTATTCTTGATGCGCTTCGATCGGTCCTGCTCTGAATGCCTCAGTGAAAATCGTTGATGTCCCCTCAATGATTTTTGGAGGGCGTCCTGCGACCGCTAAGCCACCAATCGCTGTAAGGAATGAAGCGATTCCACCTTGTTTAGGGTGGTTGGTCATTAGAGCAAGATGAGGGTGATTCTCGAGTATCTGCGAGGCAAACATGGTTAAAGCCCGCTTTGGCCCGACCTCGAGGAAAATCCTCGCTCCGGCTTCATACATTGTGTTGATTTGAGAAGTCCATTCAACTGAGGATGCCATTTGAGGAGCAAGTTTTGACAGAATACCTTCACTTGCGTCAGGCCCATCACTCGGATAGAATGTCCCATCAACATTGGCCGTGATGGGTATTGATGGCCAATTGATCTCCAATGAAGAGAGGAATCTGTAAAGTGGTTCATTCGCAGGAGCAACGATACTCGAATGGAAGGCATGACTCGTAGCAAGTGGAACGCAGTTGAATCCTTCATTTTCAAATGCCTTCATTGCATTTTGAACCGCTTCAGTTTCACCAGCAATGACTGTCATTTTCGGGGAATTTTTGTTGGCTGCAATGACATACCCGCTCTCTGCTTCGAGGATACGCTCAACGTCTTCATACGGAGCAGTTACGCTCGCCATCAGTCCTTTGTCATCAATTTCGACAGAACCCATTTCAGTACCGCGTGCAGCAGCAGCTCGCAATGCACCATCCATGTTGAGAATACCCGAAACCATCAATGCAGCATATTCACCAAGAGAATGTCCTGCAACCATGTCAGGTTTGTGTCCGTATGCGTTGAGGGCATGTTCAATGGCCAAATCTGCTGTAAGCATTGCTGGTTGTGTGTATTCAGTTTGCTTGAGCTTGTGTTCTGCAGTTTTTCGCTCCTCATCACTCAGACCAGACCTAAGAACAAAAGATGAAAGCGTTTCACCATCAAGGACTTCAACCATGGTCGAATCGGATGCTTTCCAAACCTCTTGAACAGGAGTGTATCGCTGATGCAAATCGAACGTCATTCCAACGTATTGGGAGCCTTGACCCGGATACATGTGCGCAATCTTGGCTTCAGAAGGCATAGGTGGCTGATCGCTAACAAGAATCCCTTGTGCTTGGAGAAAACCCCATTTTTGTGGATCTGGTAAAGATTTGAGTGCCAATGCCTTGCGCTTTTCAAATTCAGACCATGATGTGGCGATAAGAGCAAAACGACACGTTTGGTTTTGGTCAAATGAGGTGCTCGCTGATTGAAGTTCTATCGAGAGCCGTACACCGCGTGGGTCGTCATCAAAATTCGGCCCATTGAACGAAATCGAATCGAGTTGAGAGATGAGTTCATCAATCGACGAACCCGATAGCAGGAGAAGACCTCCCTCAATCGCCCTCAATTCTTCGTGCGTAAGGGATGCCTTGGCAGAAGCATCGAGAATTGATGGTGCTGAATTCGAGGTTGATTTTGAATAAGCATTCCAGCGTTGTTGCCAATCTTCAGCCATACTTCGATGATAGTCTGGCTCATATCCTTCCAATGCAATATGGAAGTTTGTTCCTCCAAATCCGAATGCAGAGACACCTGCTCGTCGCGGGTGAGATTCAGGATTTGGCCACTCAAGAGGAGAGGTTGGTACGAAGAAAGGGATGTTTTTCCAATCAACCGTCGGGTTCGGAGTTTCAAACCCTGCTGAGGGCGGAATGGTTCTGTGATGAAGTGCCATGACCGATTTGATGATACCTGCAATTCCTGCAGCTGCTTTCAAGTGACCAATTTGGGACTTAATGGAACCAACTGCAACATTGTCTCCTGATGCAGCATCTGTCCACAGACGTGTCAATGTTGACAATTCGGTAGCATCGCCTACTTTTGTCGATGTTCCATGGGCCTCCACCAACTCAACGGTTGAAGCAGGATATCCGGCTTGATTGTATGCCCGAGCAATGGCTTGAATTTGTCCACGTTGACTTGGAGCAGTAATTCCCTTTCCTCGACCATCGCTTGAACCACCGATTCCCCGAATGACTGCATGAATGGTATCGTCGTCTGCAATTGCATCACGAAGTCGTTTCAGGACCATGACGCCAGCACCTTCTCCCATAACGAACCCATTTGCACGAGCGTCAAACGGTGTCGAATGGGTTGGTGAAAGAGCTCCAATTGCACTAAATTTCGCATATGTAGCAGGGTCCATCGTACGATCGGTTGCTCCAGCAAGCATAACATCTGCTTGTCGTGTCTGAAGCAGTCTACAAGCATCCATGACTGCCGCCATTGAAGAAGCACAGGCTGCGTCCATTGCATGATTTGGACCTTGCAAATCCAGCAAATTGGCTACTCGTCCAGAAACGACGTTTGCGAGTTCTCCCGGCATCGTATCTTCGTCGACTTTTGGAGAATGTTCATTCATGGCGTCCATGAATGCTTCTTTGGACGAGGACGGCATGCCATGTGATTTGGCAAGTTCTGCAGTATGATTGGACCATACTCGGATGTTTGACATGTTTCGATTTTCGCCACCAAGTGCATTCGCAAAGACAACCCCTGCTCGTTCTCGAGGGAATTCTTTCTCGCCCTCACCATACCCCGCTTGTTCAATGGCGGCAGCCGAAACTGATACAGCCCATAACTGGCATGGGTCGATTTGAGGAATCGTACCCGGTGGTTGTCGCCATCGACGCCAATCAAATTCATACCCTTCTATGAAGGCACCAATTTTGGCGTAAGTGTAGCCATGAGCAACATCACCAGGTTTTCCTTCCATCCAGAAATGATCAACAGGCCCCGGCCAGCGACCTTCTCGAATTTCTTTGATACTCACATGTGAATCGATGATGTTCTGCCAGAAGGATTGCAAATCTTCCGCATCTGGCATCATTGCTGCAAGCCCGATAACTGCAATCGGCTCAAATGGACCCTGTTCAAGTCCTTCGCATAGTTTTCCGTCATCGGTTGTGAGCGACATATTTGCACCTCATGCATCCATAATGCTCTGTGGCACCATGGTGATAGAATAACCAGCATCGACATGGATGCATTGCCCAGTGACTCCCGATGAAAGAGGGCTTGCGAGCCAGAGTGTTGTTCCGGCTACATCGGATTGATTGACATTGCGTCGTAAAGGAGCATTTGCTTCAACATGATCGAGAATACGGTCAAAGCCGGGAATCCCTGATGCTGCTATGGTACGAATAGGGCCTGAGGATATGCTGTTTACTCGATGTCCGTGGGGACCGAGATGGCATGCAAGTTCTCTAGTCCAACATTCGAGAGCTGCCTTTGCCATCGACATAATCCCATACGAAGGGACAAAACGTGTGGATGCTGCATATGTGAGCGTGATTGTCGACGAACCCTCGCTTAGATACGGCAAGGCGAACTTGAGACAACGCTGAAGTGAATTTGCAGAGATTGTCATTGCCGTATTGATGTCTGCATCTTCAACAAACAGGATTGGCCTGTCAAAGCAACTGCGTGGTGCAAAACCAATCGCATGAACAAGAACATCGATTTTACGACCAGGATGGTCCTTTTTGAATTCTTCAAAAAACTCTTGCGTAGTCTCATCTTGAGCAACATCAAGGGGATAAAATCCTTTGATTGCAGGCAACTTGTCTTTGAGTTGAAATACACGAGACATGAATCGCTTTTGGTACCCAAGGAAAAGGTCTACACCAGCTTCTGCTAATTGTTGACAAATGGCCCATGCAATCGAATCTTCGCTAGCAACTCCGAACACGACAGCAGTTTTTCCTTGTAGACCGAGCATCCGCACCCCTCAATTAGCAGGTGTTACCGGGCACACCACGTCTTTGAGTATTCCCCTTCTTTTCCAGTGAAGAGAGGGCTTCTACGATGTTTCAAAACCAACGGACGGCGTCACAAATCATCCAACATTGAATCAAGGTCGTCTGAAAGGAAGTCATCATCATCAAAATCAAGGTCGAAATCAAGATCATCATCATCTTCAATTTCGATTGGTGGTTCGGAGGTATCCTCATCCGCAACTCTCTTGTCTGAAGAACGTTTTGAAACACGACCAATAATGACAAGGAGGAAGAGAACAAAAATTATTCCAACGCTAATCGCTCCATAGAGGGCAAGATCATCCGTGCTAACTTCTGAAAGGCCTGATCCAAGACCGCCATTTTCTTGTTGCTGCTCGACGATGATATCGAAATCAATGATGTCATTTGCGTTGTCAATGGAACTGGTCGCTTCGATAACAATTTGATTTCGAATTTCTGTCGCAGCTTCACTTGGTGCTCGGATGACGAATGAGAGTTGGTCAGAAATACCGCCTGATTGGAGATCTCTCGCCACGAGATAATCGCCGCTCTGAAGCACGAATCCAAGTTGTTCCAATTCATCTGAATTGGTGATGTATATGTCGATAGTATCCACATCGTTGCCATAGTTTTCAACTTGGAAGGTAATTGAAATTTCTTGACTTACCTCCATGTTTCGAGAAGACGTGTCTGGCATGTCCAACGTAACCATTCCATACGGTTTGATGGAAACTTTTCCATTATGAGTGGCATTGTTCGAAAGAGGAGTGTTTTCTACGGGCACTCCTGCCCATGCAGTAACTGTCGCTGTAACACTGAAATCATGTTCAACTGCCTCAGCGCGTTCATTCGCAGAGAACGTTATCGTGACCTCTTGGGATTCTCCTGCATCCAACGAGAACGAATCTTCTGAAATAGCCATCGAAATGGTTGGGCCTCCAGCAAACTCGCTTGTGATTTCAATGGATTCCGCGATGAGAGTCCCCTCGTTGGTGACGGTACATTCTACGATTCCGTCGCTCGATTCGCCGGGTTTGACAACTATTTCCGGATCGTTACCGCCACACTCCATTGAAATTTGCCCTGGGACTTGACCAGTTGTATGCGATGGAAGCACGGTCAAGATAAGGAGCGCTACAAGCACCGCAGCGAACGTCCTTTCTTTGCCTGCCATGTCCCTTCGACACCAATGGATTTGATGAATGTGATGGAAGGATTGTGTACAAAAACCAAATTATTCCGCTTCACCATACAATGCGTTAGGCAGGTCCACGTGACAGTTCCAAAGAATTTCTTCATCCATTCCCGCTTGAAACAGTTGTTGCGTCCGTTTTGGAACAGTTTTGGGACCTAAGACAGCCCCAGGACGGCGAGGATCATCCATGTAATCGGTCTCGAGCATAAATCCTGTCTGATTGTTTTCATAACTTGCAAGAAGAGGTTCAAGCGCACCTTTTCCGACCAAAACGCTCGAGGTTAGACCTTGCGTAACTGATTCATCAATCTGTGGAGGTGAATAATGACGAATCAGACGATGTGTTGGAAGACCCGCTCTTTCAGCCATTTCAGAGAGGTCTCGATAGGTTGATTCCAATTCTCCTTCAACATGAAGTTGCAAAGGAATGCCTTCTTTTGCAGCCAAAGACATTGTTTCTTCCAGCAATCGATTTGAAAGATTCCAAACTTCATCCGAAACCTTCCAGTGTGGACGACCTACCTCACCAATTGCATGGGCTTGTCCCTCCTTGACGAATTCAAGGGCTGCATCGATGCTGTCCCGATAGTTCTCACAAGCCCGCTCAATTCCGCTTTCACCATCTTGTTCCATCCACTCAATGAATTGATGGGCGAAAGCTGCAGGGTGCGGCCCTAGCACAACGCGTACGTGAAGGGCATGCTTCGTTCGGACTTCATTCGCCATAGCAATCGTATCTGCATAAGCCTCTCTGTGCTCGCTCAAGGATGTTGGTGGCGATGAGAAATCTGGACAATGAACGAGAACAAGATGTGTTCCTCCAACGTTCTTGAAATCCTTTGCAGCATCCAAGTAACGCCCGTTCCTATTCAAGTGAAAGTGATTGTCGAGAATGGGGCCTTTCCACGGCCTTTGAGCATCGACCATTTTCAACCCTCAAAAACTTGAAATTCCAAGATCTTTGAATTTCGATTGCCAATAGACAGCAGCCATTGCAACCATTTTCGGATGACGGCCTTCGGTAACAACACAACGACCATTCTCCCAAATATGGAGGAGCAGGTCGTGTCGATCGTCCTTGATAATTCCACAATCGAGGCGTTCATCGTATTGACCTTCTCCCGCTCCAAGCGGTCCAGCAATGGATTGAACGTTGATTGGCGTATTGAAATAGAACGATGCAATAATCGGCCCGAGTTCAGTTTTCAAACCCGTATCATCTTTTCCAAGGCGAAGCATAAGTTCCTTTGCAGCATCTCGAGCTGCCTCAACTCGGTGTGTACCATGGACAGTAATCCGTCCTTCTGGATCGATTACGAGCGTAGCTCTCGGCCTACGAAGTGCTTTGATGACCATTTTTCCAACTCGTTGGCCGTTGAGTTGCTCGACAACAGCCTCTGCATTAATCGGTTCAGGAGGAACAAAGCGAACAAGTTGGTTCTCAACTGTGACGTCAATATTGGCGCTCATCACTCCTCCTCCTGTTGTTCCGATGGCCCTGTTGATGAAATAATCTCCTCTGGTTCGGGATTCTTGTTGAGCATCTCGAGAAGGGATGGTCTCCAAGTTTGAATCATCGGAAGAAGCATCGTTACGTCACCACCGTGCTTTTCGCGCTCCACTGCAAGAGCACCTCGAAGACGTTTTGCAAATCGCTCATCTCTCGTTTTCGAAAGATTCGAGTTGATCCTTGATTCGGTCAAATCCCACCATGCTGCCGTTAAAACTGAAGCTGTAGCCATATCTTTAGGCACGTTTTTTGGAGGAGGTACTGCATCAAAGATTCGTTTCTTGACAGCTTTCTTCCATTTTTTCCCAATTCGGACCATAGAAAGTAGTTTCCGCCAATGAGTCGATACTTTTGCTTCGAGCGTACGTTGTTCTTCCCACTCACTATCATCGAGCGTTGGCTCAATGCAATACACTGGTCGCTGATGTCGCAGAGCAAGACGATGCAGGCGTCGTGGTTCGGGATCGGGAAAACGTCCGGTTTGAATTTCTTCAAGTTGGCTCAAATCTTCAATCAAAGCCGAATCAAGTCCTCCTCCCAATATGGCTGATGCAAGATTGATTCCAGGAGATTCTTTTTCCGACTCTTCCTCAAGTTGCCAAACATCTTCAATTTCTGGTCCTTCCAAGAGTGCAAGTGCATGCCATTCAATTCGAGGGCGCATAGACTGAGGGTGAACCGTTGTAGGAAGCACCCCATGGAGAACAATGCGGCCACCATCTGGATCATTCCAGACAATATCTTCCCATGACAATTCCACACTCAAGTGGCCACGTCCTTCACTGGTTATCGAGCCAGTCCTGCAGAGAATCAATGTCCCAACCTTGATCGAAGTAGCCTTGTATTTCAGCCTGTGACCATTGAGGGAACCTCTCCATTGCAGCAGCCATTTGTGGACTTACATCAGAAGCAGTAGGTGCTGAATCAGCATACTGACCGGGTAACGCTGCGTACGCCTTTGTCTCCTCTTCATCCTCATAGAAATCTCCACTCATATCACTGCCATCTCTTCGCATGATAACAAGGCCAACGAGAGCCATCACCAAAATAAGTCCAATGAGAATGACGATAATTAACAGCAACATTCCTGAATTACCGTCATCACTTGCAACCTTAACGTTGAATTGATCGCCCCATTTCGGTTCAGAGCCATCATACAACACAACACCAGTTTCGTTATCAATGATGAGATAATACATGCCAGTCGTTGGATTGACAAAGGACTCGAGGGTGATTTCGATTTCAAGTTCTCCATCAACAGGAATCAAACTTGAAGTAACCGTCTTTTCCGTCACAGGGGTGCCTCCATCAACCACCGCCTGAATGCGGAGAGTTATTTCATCACCCTTCGAACCGGTGTTGACAACTTCGATGTTCAATGTCATCGATTCACCAACTTCAGGCGACCTAGGAATGAGATCGACTTCACGTATTGAGAAACTTGCTTCCTCGTAGATGAATTTGTACATTGAATTAAATCGAGCCTCATCCGAATAAATCGGCACAACTGGTTCATCTGAGTCGCCCGTTGGACCTCCACCAAGAACTGGTGCACCTGCTGAATCCTTGCCAACAATCCAGAAGACAACTTCAATGTTGTTGATTTGTTCCTTTGTGGGTAGTTCTTCGTCAATGGATTGCCAAAGATCGATACAGTCGGCACTTGCAGCATATCCTCCAGCCACAGGTGTCAATGAAAGAGGAGCTGTTAGCGGCCTATTTTCATGAAGTTGCCCAAAGATTGGCCATGTTTTGTTCGTGGTTGGATCCACATAAAACTCCCAAGCGACTGAAACATCACCTTGGAAGAGTGCTTCTGTTTCTTCGATTTGCAATGTGACATCGATGCAGCGGAAGTTTGAGGTCGAAACGTCTTCCTCGAGGATTGTTCCAGCTTCGTCTCTCAAAGTCCAAGTGTTTGATTTTACTGTTGGCTCATTATCATCGACCTTAATGGTAAATTCTCCACAGCCGTATGATGTTGATCCCGCACAGAATGCATCCGTCAAATCAATGGCTCCCTCTGGAAGATTGACGAGTTTAAATTGGTAGGTATATTCGTTTGTAGCGTATGGTGCGGTAATATTGATGTTGAACGCTCCACCTGTAAAGGTGTGATATGTGGGAAGACCATCGACTCTCGTTCCATCTGCTCCTCCAGCACCGTACGGGTCGTATTTCACTCCACCTGCGCCGCTTCCTGCTACGGCAAGTCTTGTTATCTCGAGCGTAAGTTCAACCTCTGGCAGGATGAAAACATCGTATAGGAGTCCATCGACGTATGCAATTTGTCCCTCGAAGGCAATTGTATCACCAGGGGAGACATATCCCTCACGGACATCAGCAGTCAATGGTTCAGTGATATCGCTAACGTAAGGCGTGATCATTTCGTCGTTGACTGTATCGGTTCTCACGTCGAGTCGAATCCCGTCTGAGTAATACCATTTTGTGAAAACTGTACCTGAACCATCGGTCTTCTTGTTGAATTCTCCATCCAAATCTGCGATTGAAACCGAAGGCAAGTTAAGGCCTTGAAGTCCAACTACACCCCAATCGATACGGAATGGGAGATCAAGATAGAATTTATCGGTAAATGGATTAATGAGATAATCGCCATCCATTTGAAGTAAACGTGGGCCTTCGGAATCTTCCCCTTTCTCAATGATGCTGAGGTATGGGCTGTTCGTCCATGCAGTTTCGTTGCGCGGATAATAATACACAACGAAATCCTCGTCTAAATCGATGAGATCAACTCGGATGTAATCAATGTCTCTCCATCCGTTACGATCCTCTGCTTCAACGATGAGGCGGTATTGATTACCAGCATACATTGTTGAATTCCACTCACCCTCGTAAGATGGATGTCCCGAGTTGAGAAGAGGGCGGCCAGCCGCATTCAGTATTCCAACACTGTATACATCAGGACTCTTCGATGCCATGGACGCATAGGTAACCATATCATCAAATATTCCCGAATCTCCCCCGTCAATTGAATTGCCGGCTAAATCATAACCCTTCAAATAAAGGCTGACTCTTCCAACTGGGTCTTTTTCTTGGTTCGCCAAGTCATTGAATGTTCCTGTATAATTCGCAGTTGGATATTCGCCATCACTGGTGAGTTGAATGATCGAATATTCGCTTTCATCTGCAATTCCATCGTCATTTGCATCGTGCTGATATTCGACCCAATAATGCAAATCAACAGTAGGAGGGGTGTCCTTGAGATCAGTGATTCCAATCCTGATTTGTTGATTATTTGATGGAATAACCCAAGTATCATCAACAATACTGCGCCAATTTTCTTCAACATTTGGATTGACTTCGCCATTCAGTACTTTCACAAATCCGATTTCGGGTGAGAATTGATCAACAGTTAGATTGAATGGGATGGCGCAATCCTCATCAGGTCGGAATTCAACTGAAGGACACAACGTCTCTCCGCCCGAATAATCGGTCATTCTGAATCTGAAGTATTGCTCACCACCAACAGCCGGACCGAGATCAACCGTCCAATCGAAGTCACCTCCAATCGTACCGCTCTGATTTGCAATTTCCGTCCATTCGAATACCGGTGTTTCGCCGCTCGAGTTAATGCTCCTTTCTTCGACAATTGTGAAGTAACTCAACGGATTTGGAGCGACATCTAACGCTTCGAATCGGACGCTTCCAAGCATCCGAACATAGCGGTTTGTGTTTGCTAAATCGAGATCTTGTACAATTCCTTCGCTGTTTAACACTGAGAAATTTCGGATCCCAGCATCATTTTCTATGGCATTGCCCGTTTCGGGATTGAGAATCAACGCAGCAGGCAGACCTTTGACACCATTGGAAGCCGTCAGTCCAGTAAAAATTTGGACAATCTCAGCATCTTCCCATGCGTTACTAACCGTGAATCTCCAAATCATTTCTTTCCCGTTCGGTAAATCTGTAATCCCTGGAATACCTACAGTAATCAATCCACCCTCATTCTGTACTTCGGTCAATCCATTGACATCGGAATACGTGAGTTCGACGGTTCCTGTATGTGTTTCAATCAACAAATAAGCCTCAGCAAATTGGGCACCAGTGAATGTAGAGACTTCATGCGTCGATACAACTTCGTAAAATTCTCCGTTTGAATAAAGACCGATCGGATTGTTGTTTATTGAAAGGGAGGAATCATACCCTGGAGACGTAACAACAGACAGTTCTGAGAAAACTAAACCTCCTCCACTCTCTGCATGAACAGTAATTGGTACAGAAGCAAATCCACTCGTCACATTGGAAAGCGCTACACCTTGAGCCAGTTCTTTAGAGAAATTGTTCGATTCACCAAGATAATGCGTTACTTCATACACAACATCAAGACCCACCAAATCGACAGTTGCACCACTGCTCGCATTGGGGCTTTCAATTTCAAACCTGAATATTTTCCAGTCATTTCCATTTGAATCCGTATGACCAATTGGCGTCAAACTCGATTGCATGAGGGTATTGAGGGCAAGTGTCATGTTCATTTCGGGAGGGTATACGCCA
>MDTE01083129.1_pt1 | contig 13166 bp, 11 predicted proteins | sample 811231 | NCBI WGS metagenome assembly MDTE01 (sample SAMN05326651, study PRJNA326480) | marine metagenome | isolation source: seawater | place: Indian Ocean: Red Sea | collected 2010
CGAAAATCCTTCTGAAGACTCACTTGGGCCTTGAATAGATACTTCAGGTGGCGTGTTATCCACTCTTATGGTCACGCAAAATGTTGTGGTTAACGCTGTTAGTAGATCTCGAGAGGTAAGGAAAATATCATGCCATCCATCTGTCACTTCACTAACGTCGAGATATATTGTAAACTCATTATCGTTCCATGAAATATCTGGATAATATCGGGATGTTGATTGGGTATTTTCATCGTCACTACTGCATTTTACAGCTGGGGATTCTTGAATGGAGTATGATATATCGGGGGTTTCTCCATTAATTGCTGAAGAGATACCGGATAAAGGATGGACATTGCTAACCCAATTATTGCCATACATAGATTTCACATATATTGTTGGAGGCAGCTGTACATTTGATTGGGAGATGAATATTGACAGGGTCTCCTCTATGGGTGCATTGCCAGTTTCAGATGCACGGACAATCAATAGGCAAGAGCACGATGTAGTAGATTGTGGGTCTATTGTGATGTCAAAGCTCCAAAATATCCTATCTTGTGAACTATCATGAATTTCTATGTTTTCTGAGACATTTTCGAATGACATATATTCTCCTGATCTAAATAGCTCCCATGTTACTGAATCTGGTGGATTTTCATTCTCCAAGAAAACTGTAAATGTAGTTAATTCGGAAATGGTTGAGCCATCCTCAAGCGCGATGTCAATAATTATTGGATAATCGACGCTTGGCTCTGCAGAAACTGTATTTTGCATAATTATAACAGGTGAAATAATCATACAAAAGAGGATGGCCGACAACGAACGGCAACGACTGCTCATGTACGTCGCCATGAACGGGCAGTATTGAACATCATGGGCAAATGTTCTACCGATCAGAGATTCTCATCTGCCAGGAGAGCTCGTCTAACCACAAAGACAACGTTGCTCTATCGATGTACTCCTCGCTAGTACTAGCAGCGAGGACACATTCACATGCGGCAGATGCCAATAAGGCAGCATCATTCAGAGATAGTCCAGCTCCCAATGCCGCTGCTAATGATGCTGCGGCAGCATCGTGCATGCCTATCTGCTGATCTGCTACTGGTGCCATACAAGGGATGTGGATGCTAGCCAGATCTTTTTGATGGAGATATACGCCATTAATTCCTCCTAGAACAAGGATGGCATCCCAAGAGTACTGATCCATGAGAATCCTACCGGCCTCATCTTCATTTTCGGCGTTCATACGCCTAGTTAGCAATGAAAGCCCCCTCTTCTCAAAAATTACCACCGTAGCACCCCTGCTCTTGTCCAGACCAGTAAGTTTGGGATCTACGATTATTGGAATACCAGATTCATTTGCTGAGTTTATTAATGACTGGGCTCCAACTTCTGTAACCACACCTTTGTCATAATCTGAGATTATCAATGCACAGCTGTCATTGAGTGTTTTGTGAGCGTTAGAAGTAAGTTTTTCAGATACTGCTGGATCAAGGCTTTCATTTGGGCCTCTGTCTGCCTGAAGCAGGATCTGCTCCCTATCTAGAAGGCTTTCTCTGCTACCAAAAAATCTAATCTTTGCTAGTGTTTTTCGGCCGGTAATTGTCATAGTATCGGATGTGTTAACTCCGGAATTTGTTAGTGATTTCATTACTGACTCACCTTCTAAATCATCTCCTACGCATGTATGGAATGAGACAGACATGCCGAATGATGCTAGTCCGATTGCGATATGTGCCGAGGCGCCAGCAGATTCCTCTGACCTTGTGACCTTGAGTACAGGAACAGGTGCAGTAGAGTTTAGGTTGTTTGCAAAACCATGGTGGTAGCGATCAAGCATTGTGTCTCCGATTAGAGTCACCTTAGATCCCTCTATCGTATCTATGAGTCCACGAAGTCTGGATAGGCTATCTTCACGATTCTGTATTGGGTCATCGCCCATATGTCATCCGATGCGGCCATTAGGGATGACATTTGGGGATACCGTCTAATCAGAATTCGTTACGCAGAGACCAATGCAGGAACGCCGTGAAGGTGGTTGGGTGTATGATGGCCCAGCTGCTAGCAGGTTGTGGGAGAAATCTGCAATTGGCGTAATTATTGAAGATGGGAAACTATTGCTAAATGACTGCGAAGTAATTTTCTGTAATTTGCACAGAGGAGTAAACTTTCCAGATTCTTCAATTGGAAATGAACCATCAAATTGGATACTGGATAGGGTAAGAAGAAACCCAAGATTATTGCAGGAGGCAGCAGTACTAGAGGCACTAAGAGTACCAGGAAATAAGGTTGTATTTTCCGGAAATGCAGAGAAAATGGGATTCGAAAGTTCTGGATCATGGGCCCTTAGATGGAGCTCAGATAATCATCCTTCCAAAAATCATCCTGTTTCAGAAGTTCTATGGTACCATGCAAACGATAATTTTTCGGAATCTGGCGGGGATAATGATGCAATACTAAGGCGATTGTTAAATTGGTCAGAGTCGGTTACTCAAAAGGACCGTATTGCAGAGGTTCTTGTAATTGACGATGAGCAATCAGTAGTAACCTACAGACTGCATGAGGCCAATCCAAAAGGCAGTATGAAGGCGCCATCGATGAAAATTTACAGGACAATTGCTGAGATGGTATCTGTAAATCATGGTTCAAACGGCGCTTTCTATCCTGATACCTCTAATTGGCCATCAGATTCTATCGGCATCCCTTCCCATGGTGGCCGGCAAGTTGACAATATTGAGCAAGAAATTATTCGATCATCTATTTCTGGCAATGGAAAATATTCGTATTCTGCAAGAATTCTACTTGATCTTTGGGACAGGGGTCTGAACACTAGATCCGGCTTCAAATATGGCACTACCTGGAGATGTTACCCCGGGCAGATCGGCGATGGTCACGCACCATGGTTGGTGGTTGATCCAACCATCGAAGGTCCTGAAAACTGGGCCGCGGCATGCCTATCTTCACGGCTCGCTTCTGGTGTAAACAAGAAATGGCTATACCCAATTTTCGATGAGTCTGGGTTGAGGTATCTGGAAATCTCGAGGCCGCCCTCTGCCTCTCGTTGGAGCAACCCTATTCGTCGATAGCAATTTTCCTGTGTCCACTAGCTATCGAGAATGCGAGCAGAATAAGTACTGCTGTGATTGCGTTTGAAGGTACAGTAAGCCAGTTTATGGGTCCAAAAGGATAATCGGCATCTGAATTGAGAACTATCGGAATCCTATGCTCAATATTATTCGAGTCAATAATAATTAGATCGCCCCTAGCAATCATTCTGGGCTCTAGCAAGCCGTCCGGGTTAATCTCAATCATTATTGGATCACCGGGAAAATATGTTCCGGTGGTTAAGACACTAGCAACTCTGGATGCAGGTCCATCAATTGTCATTCTGTAATTCATTGGATTATCACCTACTGAATTAGGATACAACCTTAGAGTAGATGGTTGGTTCCATGGGATATTTGCCTCAATTGTCTCATTACTAAGCCTATGTCCTATTAAGTACCAATCGATAGATATTGATGTCATTGGACGTCCCTGGCAGCCGATAAATCCAGAAATTGTACCCTTGGGGATGGAGGTGTCAGATATTTCCAAAATAGGAACTAGGTCAGAATGCCCATTGAATGTTGGCAGTAACATGTCATTAGATTCGGTCAATTCAGAAGTAATAATGCAATCAGGGTCTGTGTTTACCTTAGCGAAGGCCGTTTCATTTGGAAGCATCACTAAGGGATTTCTCGGCATTGAAACATTTGTGTTTTCATCGCCCAAGAAGTCATACTCTATTGTTGCTGAAGCGGATTCTACTGATGTTACTGAAATCCTCCAAGGAACCTGTCTCCCGTGGTTATCCCATATCTGATGGCCCCCTTCTCCAATTATTTCTCCAACAGTAAATACATCTCCAATTGAGCCATGATCACGGCCTCTTAGGAGTCCATCATCGCCATCTGCCTCTATGATTTTGGCCCATGGCCTAGTGGGGTCGGTGTTTACCAAATTAGTCTCGATGTCTCCAAATCCAAGGTCTTGCTGCTCTACTAGAATCCCATGTCCTGGGAGACCCTCGTCAAAACCAATATCCGATCTTAGCGTTACCCAGATGATCTCATCAGGAGCGATGTGTATCAATAGTGGTGAGCCTCCCTCGGATATTGGGTAAATGGTGATGTTTCGATCAGTTGTTGTCTCAATATGCATGGGATCAATACCACCGATAATGTTCAGAGTAGAAGCAGATGGTAATGATGGCATATTCCCATCACCAATCCAATTACCACTAGCCATAATGTCCCAATCACCAAGTCCGTGCCATGTTTTTGTAGGAGAGTTACTGTGTACATCATAGAGGTCGACTGCACCCATCTGATGCAACATCTCGTGAACCACGACACCCAGGCCCCCATGAATAGATGCCATTGTGTAATGCTCGATCGTGTAGTCTCCAATTATTACAGACTCGGAAAAGGATGAGAAATGGCTCCATATCCTATTAGAGGGTCCGCCTAGCTCCTGAGGCTGTCCAGAATGGAGTATCAGTAGCCTATCAATGACAAAGTCCCCGTCCAAGTCCCATGAAGCGAGATCAAGATCGGACATTACTGATGTTATGGCTTGTTTAGCGAGCTCCATTGCTCCACCCTGGTCGGAGCCCACATCTCTTTCATCAGATGAGTCCACTCCCCAGTACGTATCCGCAATTGGAGACTGCCAAACTTCATCGATGATTGTAACTTCAAGTGTGCATTTTCCCCCACTCATCTGTTCAATGTAGCTATACGCAGAAAAATTTCCTTCGAAGAAATCGCTTAGCATAGAGTTCGGAAATGGCTTGCTCGGGAATTCCACTCTCAAAACAGGCCATCTCTCCTGTTCCATTAGACCAACAATGTTGTTTTCATCGGAATGTTCGGCGCCTCTTGATGACTCTATAGCATCGTTAACGGTGGTTGCGTTCATGCTAACAAATATCGACGTTAGTAACAGAGCTATTACAATTGTAGATCGCAATGGCCGAGTGAATTCATACTCGCTCACGTTAATTCGCCAATAGCTGAGTCTTTCAATCCAATGCCATTCTGCTATCCATTTGAGTCGATAATGGTTTAATCTGTTGAATATGGCTTGTATATTGGAACAAATCCTGATAGGAAATCAGCGAATACCACTACAATGATCCCGATTAACACCCTTAATCCATCGAATTCTATTGGTAGTGTGAGAATTAGAGTACCTGCAGATATGGCAATCATTCTGTTCCTGAATCTAGTCTTGCCGTTTGATAACAAACCGAACAACCTGGTTAGAGATAGTGCTAGCACAGTAACTGCCCAAATCACCATTACCCAGGAAACACCTATTGCGAAAGAAATTACGGATGATGCATCGTATCTAACCCCAACAGAAGATGGGATGCCAAAACCAGTAGCGAGCTCAAATAGCGAAGGTATTGCATACAACCAAACTAGAATTATGGAAATTGGGACAATAGTCGTTGATAGGAGTAGTACTGCGATTAGCCAATTCCTCTCTCTTGGAAAAAGCCCGGATCTTGAGAATCTATACAACTGAATTGAGAGGATTGGCATCAATGAAACTAATGAAAGCATGAATATAATTTCCCAACGCATCTGTACCCAGTCGAAAGGAGCATATACTGATAGATTCTCATTGTTCGGGCCTGATTCAATAGGTAGAATACCTATCCATATTGAAACTATATCTTCAGCCATGAATGACCAGAAGATGCATAGAATGCACAAGCAAATTGCCAAAATCCTGACTAATCCGTGCATCTCATCTAGGTGTTTTGAAAATGATGATGTGGGCGGTACTGAATTCACTTGTTTCACATTAAATCCTTCACTTCCGGATTCTTAGTAGTCGCGAGAACGGTCCGGTAAACGCCATACGCAGCCCATGCACTAACGAAGAATGCGGTGCCAGTCGCGAAATCCGTGAAGTTGACATCTTGGAACATAATGGGTGATTGCGATGACGCCCATTTAACACCGAGATAGAATGAGGCTGCGGAGACTAATGACCTTCGGAATGCCTGTGGGTATGCGAGCTCTGCAGCTAGGAATTCTGGTCCATCGTCGTACTTTCTCTCAAGAATCTCTCTTTGAACTACTGCTCCGATAATTAGTGCCAATAAGCTGGTCCAGTAGAATAGATTTCCTTGGGAGAAAACCCTCTTAGAAATCTTATCCTGCCTATCCTTCTCGATCTGCTCATCGGAGACTTCGATTAGGAACAACGAGTCGTAAGTTCCAACAGATATGGTCCTTGTCTCCAGAGTTGAGTCAGATTCGTTAGTGGTAATTGTTCCTGGTGCGTATATTGTGAAAGACAAGATATTCCAGTAGTCCATGTCATCGGGAATACCTACGCCGTCAACAGAGTTCCCGGCGAGCCAGAATTGAACCGGCCCCACGTCCTCCATAGGTGCAACCCAAGAGAGTTGCCAAGTTCCGTCAACATCGGGATCAGAGTGAGAGACATCGTCTGATCTACCTAAAGCATATCGAATAGCTTCGGAGTCAGACCATGTGAAGTTGCCAATGGAGTCAGACGATAGTAGAAACCCAGCTTGTGTGTTTCCATTTCCACCGGATAGTGTGAGGGAATCGGCTACCTTGATTGTCATAGAGTATTGCTCTGCAGGCTCGTACATTAGTGGAACTCCAGTAATCATAACTACTGCCCTATCTGAAACTGCACCATTATTATGGCAAGAGCAACCGTGCTTTACGGTGAGCTCATCGTTGGAGTTTAATGCATCAGGCCCGGTGCTCAATCCCAGTGCGGGCAGCGACAATGCAATCACTAACAATAGGCATACACATGCCCTTCCGATGCTCACTCGCACAATATCACAATATGGTCTCGGTTGAAGGTGTCAAATAACGATTGGGGGTGGTTCGGCTCACAATTCCTTGATGGCAGCATTAAGTTCGTTCATCATCTTCTTCCCATCGCCGAATAACATCATTGTCTTATCCTCGAAGAACAGATCGTTATCGACTCCTGCATATCCAACAGAAAGGCTCCTCTTCACAATGACGACGACTCTAGCTTTGTCTGCGTCAATTATTGGCATTCCGCCAAGCGGGCCCTCGCCGGATCTTGCAACCGGGTTTACTGTATCGTTTGCTCCAATAACAAGTGCGACATCAGTCTCAGGCAGTTCGGAGTTTATGTCATCCATCTCAATAAGTTGCTCATAGGGTACATTTGCCTCTGCTAGTAGAACGTTCATGTGTCCAGGCATCCTACCAGCAACTGGATGAATTCCATAACTAACTTCCACATCATCCGCTTCAAGTAGATCAGCAAATTCCTTCACCGCGTGCTGTGCCTGGCTTACTGCCATGCCATATCCTGGGATTATGACGCACTTGCTAATTCCGTCACACACCATTGCAACCTCTTCTGGATCGCTACCAACTTTAGTTCGAGTGACTGTATCTTTACCTCCTCCGCCGAATGACTTGAACAGGACTGCTGTAAGTGTCCTGTTCATCGCTTTGCACATTATGAATGTCAGAATAAGACCAGCAGCACCAACCATGGATCCTGCGATAATGAGAACATTATTCCCGATTACGAATCCGGTGAATGCCGCAGCTATTCCGGACATGGAATTCAAAAGACTGACAACAACGGGCATATCAGCACCACCTATGGGAATTACAAATAGTATACCCAATACGGAAGAGACCCCAACTAATGCGTAGATGTAATCCTTGTTTTGTGGTTCATTGATTGTCATCCAAATCAATGAAAATGCGGAAATCAGTAGTGCTCCCTTTACTAAATTTAGCCACGAGGGACCCCATGTTGGGAAGCTGATCCACTTACTTCTCCCACGGTCGTCCTTCTTTGTGAATGGAATGTAGAATCCGCCCTTGAGCTTGCCCATTGCCATGAGGCTGCCAGTTAGTGTGAGCCAACCGACCAATCCCGATAGTCCGATTGCAATCCACGTTGCATAAAGTTCTACATTGTCCGTTGGGATATTTTCGCTATTTACTCTCTTGAGTACCTCGGATAGGGCCACAAGTGCTGAAGCGCCGCCCCCGAATCCATTGAAAAGCGCTACCAATTCTGGCATTCCTGTCATTTCCACTTTTGTTGCCATCCATAAACCAATTAGGCCACCCAATACCAATCCACCGACAACCAGTTCCCAACCAATAATTCCTGGGTCCTCGGACTCCATCCTAGCCAAAGTAACCAAGACAGCAAGGAGCATTCCATACGATCCAAGACGATTTCCCTGGGGAGCTGTTTTTGGGCTTGATAGGCGCTTTATGCCAATTATGAATAGTGCGGCTGAAAATAGGTATCCTATATCCCAAACAACAGCATCGACCATGAATTCACTTCCTCTTCTTCCCAGCAATCATCTCTAACATTCTATTGGTTACCATGAAGCCACCGACAACGTTGATGGTAGCCATGACAAGCGCTGCAAATGCTAGCCAAGCCGACAAACCCGGGTGGCCGTTGTTGAACTCTGTATTTGAAAGAATTAGGGCACCTACAATTGTAATTCCGGATATTGCATTAGCGCCTGACATCAATGGTGTGTGAAGTGTGGGTGGAACCTTACTAATCAGTTCGAAGCCGAGGAATATGGCTAGTACGAAAACCGTAATGCTAGCTACTAGCGCAGCTAGAGTCAGAGTCATCCCACAACCTCCGATAAACGAGTCTGCTTCTCGTGGATCTCGCCAGCATGGCACAGAAGTACGCCACCCATTCCAGCAACGTGGAACTCGTTTCCTTCGGGTGCACCTACTAGTACATCGTCGGTAAGGTCGATATTCAATTGTCCTTCATGAACAAGAGTTGAGGCAAATGTTGTCATATTATTGGAATATAGCATGCTTGCTGTTGACGAGAGCTCTCCTGCAAGGTTTTTGATACCCACAATTGTTACACCATTATCGGTAGTATATACCTCACCAGGTTTGGTCATCTCGCAGTTTCCACCCACATCTGCATTCATGTCAACTACAACTGACCCTGGTTTGAATGTTGAAACTGCACTCGATGGAACTGTGATCGGAGCGGGTCTTCCAAATATCCTAGCTGTTGTTACGATAACATCCGCATCAGAAGCCACATCACAAACAGTATCGTTAACCCTCTGAATGAACTCCGGTGTTAACGGTTTGGCGTAACCGGACTCGTCCTCGAAGTCGTCCATACCCTCCACTTCAATAAAACGCCCACCGACAGACTCAATCTGCTCTGCTGCTGATTTCCGAACATCAGATGCATAAACTACTGCTCCAAGACGCTTTGCTGTGGCAATAGCCTGTAGACCAGCAACACCAGAACCCATAATGACAAATTTCGAAGGCCTCACCGTTCCGGCACTTGTTGTCATCATCGGAATACCCCTAGGAACATGCGCGGCACCAATCAGAACTGCTTTGTATCCAGCTAAATTGTCCTGACTTGAGTTGACGTCCATTGCTTGAGCTCTAGAAAGTCGACGTGGTATCATGTCCATACTCAACAGAGATATTCCCTTATCCAATGCCTCACTAACTGTATCAGGATTCCTGAATGGGTCAGCGACGCAAATTAGGATTTGACCCGGGCTCATTGCGGAAATATCTGGCACAGAAATTGACATTACTACGTCAGATGAGATCACGCCTTCCCTACTAGTTACAGAACATCCTGATGACTTGTATTCGAGGTCGCTGTTGTGGGATTGTTCACCTGCACCATATTCCACAAATACCTCAAATCCCATCTTAATCAGCTTCTTTATTGATCCCGGAACGATAGATACTCGATTCTCACCCTCTGGCTCCTTTAGAACTCCTAGACGCATGATACTCCACCTTGCAAATTTTATGACAGCAATGGCAATTGATGGGCGTTATTGAATCCGTCGGCCTAGATACTAGTTCAACATCAACCGAACACTAGTAGAAAACCGATTCCAAATACTGCTACGTCACATATTGCATGGGATATCCAGCAGACCCATATCGATTTGTACCTAACATATAGCCAAGACCAAATTGCTGCTGCTGAAAGTAATCCAAAGCTTGCCATTGCAGTCTGCCACCAGACGAATCCGAATAGATGCAGAGCTATTGCGTGGTGTAGAGTGAACATGAAAGAAGAAAGTAAAATTCCCCCAAACTCACTACCGAATATTTCAATCCCCTTAGTGGTAATGAACCATCTGAATACGTACTCCTCTAGCATGCTGTTCACGAATATCCAGTATAGCATTCCAGCGACATATATCCTGATGTCAGTAAGACCGGTGGATTCCATCTCAGTAATCATCGCCTCAGAATCTATTGTGTCACCTAGAATTACCCATACAACTAGAATGATGCCGGTCATTACTGAACCAGAAATAATACCCATTACTAGACCGTCTCTTTCTGGAATGGACCATGATATGAGGTTACCCTCGACCTTGAGGAACCAGTAAGTTGGGACACAGAAGATCCACAGCTTGCATGCCATGAAGAAGATCTGAGATAATTGCTCGTCGTCGTTATATTTGAGAGTGAATAGTATCGATATTGTTGGAACAAATCCAACTAGAGAGACGGCTAGCAATGCTCTAGTTCTGTCTTCCATATCTCATGTTAATGTAGAGGCACTTTTTACAATTGTGAAATAGGTATCCAAAAAGTGCTAAGACGAGTATATCCTGCGGTGACCATGGTTAACGGTCCTCGGAAGGTCTCTGTAATAGGGGCCGGGAACGTAGGTGCTACTTGCGCTTTCGTCCTAGCAGAGAGAAAGGTTGGAGAAATTGTGCTTCTAGACATATTCGAGGGTTTTGCAAAGGGAAAGGCACTCGATATGAGTCAGGGGGGCAGGGTACTCAACTACGATGGTAGGATTACTGGGACAAAGGAGTACGCAGATATTGAAGGCTCTGACGTAGTAGTAGTAACATCGGGATTCCCTCGACAACCCGGAATGACTAGGGAGGACCTCATTGGAAAAAACGCGGACATCATCACCGAGGTTGGCCAAGGAATAAGGAATCATGCCCCGAACTGCGTCATTGTAATGGTCACAAACCCACTTGATCTAATGACATACCACATGCAGAAGGTTACCGGATTCGATCACAACAGGGTGGTAGGTCAGGCTGGAATACTTGATAGCGCTAGAATGACTCATTTTATCTCTGATGCAGTTGGGTGCAGTAACGAAGACGTCCAAGCTATGGTACTCGGCGGCCATGGAGACACAATGGTCCCATTGCCAAATTATACTACTGTAAACGGCATACCCATAACTCAGCTCCTATCTGATGAGGAAATCAAAGCCATATCCGATAGAACCGCTAGCGGAGGTGGGGAGATCGTCAAATTACTAGAGAGGGGTAGTGCATTCTACGCTCCGGGAAGCGCCGCTGCCATTATGGCAGAGTCGATACTAGACGATCGAAAGAGGGTACTTCCATGCAGTGCGTATCTATCGGGGCAGTATGGAATGGATGACATCTACATAGGAGTCCCTGTTGTACTTGGCGAAAACGGAGTTGACAGGATTATTGAGCTAGAGCTCCAGGAAAGCGAGCTCGATAGTCTTCAGAGTTCAGGTTCGTTCTACAAGGAGCAGCTTAGCTCGGTTCTTGGATACTAACGTTGCATTCATGTCCTCCATTGGAGTAGGGATACCGTGGCTTCAGAGCATCTGCATCTTGAGCATGATGGAAAGATTCTCCTAGTTGATCAATCTGGCAAAGGCCCAATTATTCCAATTATCGGGAGGAGTGCTGCTCCAGATGGATTCACAATAAGGCTCCCAAAAGCAGACGAAGCAAGATCAATGGCAATCGATTGGGAAGTTAAGAGAGTAAACAGGTTCAGGCTTGGAGGAGAGGACCACGTCATAACATACGGATGTCCGAATATTCCGTGGCCCTCTGATTGGGCTTGGAAGGACTCGGTTATCAGCGATAGCTGCGTGGACCCGGTCACAAGAGAATCTGTGTATAGGACTCTGCATAGGGTTGTTAGTAAGGCCGTAATTACAAATTCACGAAGTGAGGTACTTATGGCCAAGATTTCTAGGGGATTCTTCAGTGGATCGTGGACCCTGCCTGGCGGTTTCGTAGACTATTCAGAACACCCAAGAGAGGCCGCACAGAGGGAAGTGCTCGAGGAGCTTGGTGTTGAGATTGAAATTCCTGACACACTAGGCGAACTGGGTGCAGTAATTGAAGGAGATGATGTATCCATGGTTCAAACTGCTATTTTCAACGAAGAAGGGATTAACTGGGTTTCATTCTCATACAAATGCGAAACTGATCTTGATGGACAGGAAATCATCCCTAAGGATGACGAGATAGAAGAGGCTAGGTGGTTTTCCAAAGATGAGGCATTGAAAATTGCCGTGTCGGTTTTCGATATTGAGGCAATAAAAAAACTATGAGTTGAACATCAAGTCATTGCCTCTATCGAGTGATCTAACGTCAAGCAAATAGTAAGTGGATGCACCTTCGAGAACGTGAATATATACCTCAATCTGATCCCCAACCTCAGGGGAGCAGTTCCTGAGAGTTGCTTCTACTTTGAAATTTATTCCAGTTTGAATTTCCTCTGACCAGATGAAATTATTCTCTTCCCCCTGGGTATTGGTTCCATCCAGTAAGCTGGATCCAGAATATGAAACATTCTCGGAATCAATGGATGCTGTAGTTCCGTCTGAGCATGTAGCTGCCCATGAGATGTCGCCTGCTCGAAGGTCTTCTGAACCTGATGAGAGCTTCATAATTAGTTCGAGCTCGAAGCCGAGTACCTTGATGGAGGATATCTGATCATTGCAGCTCGTTCCACCACAATTCTGAGGTCTTGCATTAGCATTGATATCATCGAGAGAATGGTCACCGGAACCGAGCCTTGCCGACCAAGCTGTTTGGCCTGCAGGTACTCCCCCGGAGCCGAAATCATTCCCATTGTACATGATTATCTCGCAGCCATCGTCTACCTTGATCGTAGTGGCATCGTCAGTAGCAGCTTCGTCTGCACCATCTCCGTCTGGGTCCAAGAAGGTCCCGCCCTCGGAATTGGCTGTAGTAGAGTAATCACCTACTGTGTATGTTGCAGACCACCCGCCGAATCCTGCGTGTTGGTAAAGTGTTGCAGTACAGTCAGCGGCTCCATTGAAACTGACAA
>MDTE01110389.1_pt1 | contig 13166 bp, 6 predicted proteins | sample 811231 | NCBI WGS metagenome assembly MDTE01 (sample SAMN05326651, study PRJNA326480) | marine metagenome | isolation source: seawater | place: Indian Ocean: Red Sea | collected 2010
ACCATTCAGCGTGACGGGCAGCTGAAGGACCTGGAGGCCATCGGCGCCGTGGTGCTCGCCAATGCCTGCGGGCCGTGTATCGGGCAATGGAAGCGGGAAGACGACACGGTGGGCACGAAGAACTCGATTGTCACCTCGTTCAACCGCAACTTCCGCAAGCGGAACGATGGTCAGGCCGAGACGCTGGCCTTTATCGGCTCGCCCGAGATGGTGACCGCCATAGCCCTCTCGGGTCGCCTGGACTTCGATCCCGCCACGGACAGCATCGATGGCGTCCGGTTGGATGACCCGCAAGGACTGGAGCTGCCGAAGACATCGTTTGAGGCCTGCTTCGACGGCTTCGTGCCGCCGGCTGCCGATGGCTCGGGGGTCGAGGTCGTCGTGTCACCGGACAGTAAGCGCTTGCAGTTGTTGACACCGTTTGGGGCCTGGGCAGGCGGCGACTATGAAGACCTCTTCGTGCTCTTGAAGGCTCATGGCAAGTGCACGACGGATCACATCAGTCAGGCTGGGCCTTGGCTCAAGTTCCGCGGGCACCTGGACAACATCAGCGACAACATGTTCATCGGGGCCATTAATGCGTTCACGATGGAGGCGGGCCAGGGCAAGGACCAGCTGGACGGCTCCACTCGCTCCTTTCCCGAGGTGGCGCGCCACTACAAGGCCGAGGGCCGGGGCTGGGTCGTGTTCGGCGACGAGAACTACGGGGAGGGCAGCAGTCGCGAGCACGCGGCCATGGAGCCCCGGCACCTGGGGGCCCGGGCTGTCATCGTTCGGTCCTTTGCCCGCATTCACGAGACCAACCTGAAGAAGCAGGGTGTGTTGCCGCTGACCTTTGTGGACCCGGCGGATTACGACCGGGTTCAGGAAGACGACCGGGTGGCAATTCGGGGCTTGACGGAGTTGGCTCCGGGGAGCCGTGTCACACTCCAGTTGACCCACTCGGACGGGAGCACAGAGAGCTTCGAGACCGCTCACACGATGAACCAGGAGCAGATCGACTGGTTCCGGGCAGGCTCGGCGCTCAACTGCATTCGGGCCGAAGCGGGCGTGGCCTGAAGGCTCAGCTGTGATGGTCGTCGGGCGCGCTCTGGCGTCAGCCGGACTCAAGCGCCGGGCAGGCTACCTATTGACCCTTATTGCCTGCGGGGCGGCACTGGCTGGCTGCGGCACCCCCGGCGAAATGGGCTACGCCACATTCTACTTGGGGGGCGGTGACGATCGGCAAGGAGCCTGGAGTCCAGAGACCCCCATCGCCTTGGAGAGTCGTTTCGCCGTCCGTGCATCGGGGGATCAAGACCCCGTCGCTGTGGACCTGCGCAGCTCCAACTCCGAGGTCGTCTCGCTCGCCGGTACGTCGGTGGGGCCCTCTGACGAGCGGATCTTCCTCGGTCTTGGGACGGGCACGGCGGCGGTGGAGTTATTCGACGCTACGATGGGCGGTGATGGAGAGCTACTCGACTTCATCCGGTTAACGATCTCCGAAGCTACGGACCTGCGGCTCGCGACAGGCGGGACCCAGGAGCGCAGCGAGGAGGACCGGCTGGTGCCTCCGACCTTCGCCATCCTGGTGGACCAGCCGGTCTCTCTGGAAGTCCATCTGCTGGACAGTTCGAGCAGTGTCATGAATCACTTCGACGTGGTCGAGGCCTCGACTGATGGTGCTCCCATCACGTCGGATGCGGGCGGCGCAGCCCTCTACCTGGAGGCGAACACCGTAGGCTCGGCTCAACTGGAGCTCTCAGCGCGAAGTCAGCCGGCTGTGGCTAGCTATGAGGTGGCGGTGGTGGCGGAGTCGGACTTGGCTCCCATGATCTTGCAACGTATCGACAACTGCCGTAGCTCGCAGGCCACGGTCGAGGCCCGATTCGAGACTGTCGATGGTGTCTCTGTGGTCGGGGTGCCGGTCAGTTGGTCGGTGGTCGGGGCTGAGGACTTCCGCTCCGATGAAGATCTGGTTGAGGTGGACCTCGCGGACTTCCCGTCTCTACCTGTGGAGGTGACCGCTACTGCAGGGGGCCAGACGTCAACGGTTCGGGTAATGGCGGCCGAGCTCTGTGCTCCGGGCTGTAGCCAGGTGAGGCTGGAGGCCCGAGCGGGGCCGTCGATCTGGTGGGCCTTCAGTGTGCTGCTCCTCGTAACCCGGAGTAGGTTTACCGCAGTAAAATGTAAATAAAAAGTAAAGTATTTACATTTTCTCCATAACTTCTCCACATCTGCGCGGGACACTCACTTAGACCACTGGTTCTTTGGGAGTCCCTCCATGCTTCGTTGCCGCCTTAGCGTCTTCCCCTTCGTCCTCCTCATGGGTTGCTACGGCAATATCGGCCTCGATGGCGCGACCGACGAGATCGACGAGGTTGCTGACTTTGACGGAGTGGGTGGCGGAGGCGACAACAACGGTGATGGAGCCGACGGCTCCGGCGACGACAGCGGCCTGGACACGGACGGCGACGGCATTCCCAACGGCACCGAGGGCTATGACGATCCGGATGGTGATGGTCTCCCCAACTCCGAAGACGGAGACAGCGACGGCGACGGCATCCCGGACTCCATGGAAGGTACGGATGATTCGGATGGTGACGGAATTCCGGACTTCCTCGACCTGGACAGTGACTCCGACGGTGTGGCGGACAGCGATGAGGGCTACGACGACATTGACGATGACGGGGTGCCCAATTACCTAGACGAGGACAGCGACGGGGACGGCACGGACGACGGCTCTGATCTCGACATGGATGGCGACGGAATCGCCAACAGCGACGAGGCCTCAGGGGACTCCGACGGTGACGGCACCGCCGACAGCAGCGATGCAGACTCTGACAACGATGGAGTCCTCGATGGCGACGAGGTCGATGAGGGCACCGACCCCACGTCCAACGACAGTGATGGTGACGGTTGGACAGATCTTCAAGAAGACGCCTGCGGTTCCGATCCCCTGGATCCCGAGTCGGCGTGCTCGGGTGGCAACTACCAGGTGCCGAGCTACGACGTGAGCTCCATCGTCGTGGAGTATGAGACCCAGATCCAGCTAGGCGACATCATGTTCATTCTCGATGAGACCTGCTCCATGACGGGCACGCTCGATGACGTCGCTGCCAACTTCGACAGTGTGGCGAGCGAGATCGCAACGCTCATCCCCGACCTCACCTTCGGCGTGGCGTCTTTTGATGACTACAACTACGGTGAGATGGGCTCGGGGGCAGACAAGCCCTTCCACCCGCGCCAGCAGCAGACCACCGATCTCGCGGCAGCCAGGGGGGCGCTCTCGGCCTTGACCGCCGATGGGGGTGACGATTGGTCCGAGTCGACCGTAGAGGCCCTGTTTCAGGCGGCGGCTGGCGCGGGCTACGACCAGAACTGCAACGGTCAGTTTGACGAGGGCACTGACGTCCGGCCCTTCCAGGCCAATCCGCTCGATGCCTTCGGCGGCACGGTTGCGGGCACATACGAGGCCGGCGTCGCCGGGACCGGCTCTCTGGGAGGCAATGGCTTCCGGCAGGGCGCTGTGCCCATCTTGGTGTACGCCACGGACGCGACGGTGCGTAATTCCCTAGCCCCCTACGGCGAGGGCCCGAAGGGCGCGACGCCTCCCATCGGCTGCGCGGTTGACGCCGTGCCCCCCATGTTGGATGCGGCGCTTGATGCCATCAACGCTCGGGCGATCGGTGTGGCTGCTGGCACGACCGATGCCGTGCCGGCCATGGAGTCCGTGGCCCAGTTCACCGACTCCTGGGTCGACCTGGATGGTGATGGAGCTCCCAGTAGTGGTGAGTGGATGGTCTACGCGTCCGACAACTACGACATCGTCGACCAGGTGATCTCGGGCATCGAACAGTTCACCAGTAACGTGACGTATGACCTGACCATGGAAGCTGAGGATCCCTCTGGCGCCCTCGCTTCGGTGGATCCGCCGGCCTACTACGACGTGCCCGCCTTGAACACCGTCAGCTTCACGATCACCTTGCAGCCCTCGCCCGATACGCTCGCCACCATGTTTAGCGACACGGTCTTCGTTGTGCCCACCACGCTGTACGGTGACGGCGAGGTCATCCTGGCTGAGTGGGATCTGAACTTCGTGGTGAGTGTCAGTCCCTGATCGCATTGGACTTGGCGTAGGGCTCGGCACCCTTGATGCAGCGGAACCCTACGTGGGGTTCTGCCCGCTCGGCCCGCAGCGGCGCTCGATACCATCCCGCTTGGGCGGGATGGGGATCTCGCCAGGAGCCGCCTCTGATGACCCGTTCTGGACATGGACCGCGAGCTGGTTTCCACGCAGTGCGCGTGCTGTGATCGGGGGTCCAGCAGTCCAGAGTCCATTCGGACACGTTGCCCGATAGATCGAAGACACTCTGGGGACTGCGGCCCCGAGGCAGACTGCCCACCGGCGCGGTTCGCGCAATGCCATCGTCCTCATAGGTGACCGGTAGGTAGGTGGTCTCGCAGCCCAGATCACAGTAGTTCACAGCCCCCTTCCGGAACTCGTTGCCCCAAGGGTAGGTCCAGCCTTCTTGAGATCGCGCTGCCAGTTCCCACTCGGCCTCGGTGGGTAGCCGCCCCTGCCAGTCCTGGCAGAACGCCACTGCGAGCTTCCATGGGACGGTCACGGCTGGGTGGTCCGGTGTCTGCCAGTCCTGCTTGCCTCCCCAGGTCTGACAAGCTGTCGGGGGGGAGGCCTCCGTGCTGCAGAAAGTGTCTAGCTGCGCCACGGTGACCTCTCTGGCCATGATCTCGAAGGACGGAATGAGGATGGGCTCGGGCGAAGGCACGGGCAGACCATCCCCGTCAGAGCCAAGGACAAGGGTGCCGCCCCGAATCTCCACGGGAATATCGAGGTGACTGGCCGAGCTAGTAGCGCGGCCATTTCTCGGTTGTGTCTTGTCTCTAGAAGGACTGCCGTCGAGCTCGTCTTCTCTTCGGAGCTGGGTGGTCACCGTCTGCAGCGCCTTTCCAAGACGCGAGCGGATGCGCTGGCCATGCTCGCCCAGGGGCCCTGGCGCATAAGGGAGGACTAGAATGACACCCAGTGTGACTAGGCCGATCCGGATCGTTCGCAGGACCCGTCTGCGATTACGTCTTCTCTTTTCGATGGACTCGGAGGCCCACAGCGGCGCAGCCTCGGGACTTGTCTCCACAGTGTCTTCTTCGGCGTCCTCGGATGCTTCTTCCGTGGCATCCCAGCCCATGGTCGGGTCATTGACCATGGCCGGAGGCGGTTCAGGCTGTAGCTCATAGGGCTTGCTGGGAGCTGGCAGCTTGCTGGCGGAAGCAAAGAGGTCAGTCTCGGAGTTCTGGCCCATGGGGCCCAGAGTCTCCATGGCCGAGGAGGGCAGGCTCTTCGTCGCGCCTGGCACTCCAACCCCACCGAACTCGCCAGGGCCCGCTTCGGGGAGGTGGACCTCCATGGAGCGAATCCAATCCGCGACGGCTGGACCCGGGGGTCGGGTACCACGAAGCTTGCGGAGTTCTTGTTCGAGCTGGCCCACGTCGGCAAAGCGCTTGTCGGGGTCCTGTTGTATGCAGCGAGAGAAGATTGGCTCGAGCGCGGCAGCAGCGCGCGCCACATCCTCCTGAGCAGTCCCGATTTCCCGGTCCACGACTCGTCGCATGACGCTGACAAGGTGGTCGCCCTTGAAGCAGTGCTCCAGCATGACTACCTCGTGGAGGATCGAGCCGAGCGCGAAGATGTCAGAGCGTTGATCGATGTCGTAGCCCATGACCTGCTCCGGCGACATGTAGCGAGGTGTGCCCCGGGTCTGGCCATCCTCGGTCTGGTACAGGTTGGTCCGCGACTTCGCCGTGCCAAAGTCCATGATCTTCACCTCGCCCTTGCGTCCCACCATGATGTTGGCCGGTTTCAGGTCTCGGTGAACCAAGTCTAGGGCTTCGCCGTGGTCGTCTTTGAGCTTGTGCGCGAAGGCCAGCCCTTCGCAGATCTCGATCATGAGACTGAGTGCGGCTACGAGTGGGATGGGCTGCTCCCGTTCTCGGTGGATCCTGACCAGTCGGTCGAGCGGCCATCCATCCACGAACTCCATCGCGATGCAGAATGTCTCGCCGACCTTTCTCAGCTCATGGGTCGCGACGATGTTGGGGTGCCGAAGAAGCCGACCTAGGCGTGCTTCGTCCATCAGCGCTCGGACCTGGTCTGGAATGACTGTAATCCGGCGGTCCAGCACCTTGACGGCGATGGTCTCGTCGACGCCGTGCTCGTCGTGACGTAGCGCTCGATAGACCCGGCCCATCCCCCCTTGGCCTAGGAGGTTGAGCAGCCGGTAGGGACCGAATTCGACGGGCTTGCTGTCGTTCTCTGGAGGCTTGTTCATCACGCAGAGCCCATCGGGAGGGTCGAATCCTAGCCCGGATTTCCGGCGAGGAATACCTACGGATAGCCCCTCTTAGCTGCCAGTGGCCAACGACCGTTGAATTGCTTCGGCCGTCCGCGGTCCTACGCCTTGGACCTGGCCCAGGTCGGTCAACGAGGCGGCTCGAATTCGTTGGATGCTCCCGAAGTGCCTGAGGAGCCTCTTGCGAGTGGCTGGCCCAACGCCGGGGATGGAGTCCAATTCCGAGGACAGGGTGCGCTTGGTGCGCCTCTTTCGATGGTAGCGAACAGCGAATCGATGAGCCTCGTCCCGCAGCTGTTGAAGCAGATGAAGGCCTGGGTTTCGCGCGCGAAGGGCGACGGGGTTGGCTCTCCCAGGTTGGTACACCTTGTCGGTGGGCTCTCCCGGGCGGGGCTTGGCGATGGCGGCCAGGTGGACGCCGGCTGTTGGGGCCTCTGCGTCGCTTCGATGAAGGGCAAGGCCGATCTCATGGCAGACGGCGACCACCTGGGCCAGTTGGCCGCGGCCACCGTCAATGAGAATGAGTTCCGGGAGCGCCCAGGCCGGATCGTCGCTCGTGGAGCGCTTCAGGCGTCGCAGGAGTACTTCTTTCATCGTGGCGTAGTCGTCGGGCCCCGAGACCCCCTTAATCTGGAACGTGCGATAGCCCTTTTTCCAGGGAACACCATCTTTGAATGTGACCATGGCGCCTACGGGGTCGGAGCCTTGGATGTTCGAGTTGTCATAACACTCGATGCGCCTCGGCAGCCTGTCCATGTGTAGGGCGCGTTGGATCCCAAATAGAGCTTGTTCGGCGCGCTCTGCACGAGAGTGTGCCGCTCGAAACCGCACCTGGGCGTTCTCCCGTGCGATGTCGATTAGGCGTTTTCCTGCTCCTCGGCGAGGCTGAACGATTCGGACTCTTCGTCCTGCTACCTCGGACAACAACTCAGCGCGTCCCTTGCTGTCGTCGATGGCGCAAGGGACCAAGATTTCGCCGGGCGCCGGCACCGTGGGGCTGTAGATTTGGGCGATGAGGCGCCCTAGGAACTCGTCATCCTCTTCTAGGGCCGAGCGGAAGTCGAAAGCACGGACATCCTGCATCCTGCCTTCTCGGATGGGCAGGATTGTGACCGCTGCTAGCTGTCCTTCCCGGTGGAGTCCAAAGACATCTCGGTCCGACAGGCCGGGCACCTGAGCACTCTGTCGTTCCCCGAGCCGCTGCAGCAACCGGATGTTGTCCCGGATCCTGCCAGCGTCTTCGTATCGCAGCTCGGCTGATGCAGCCTCCATGCGTTCCTTGAGTCGGCCTTGGAGGGTGCGGGTCCGGCCCTCTAGCAAGAGGACGGCTTCATCGACCAACTTGGCGTACTCGACGCGGTTGATGTAGCCCACACAGGGGGCGGCGCAACGTCCCATCTGGTGCTCGATGCATGGCCGCTCGCTGTGGGCGCGGAAGACGGCATCCGAGCAGGTGCGCAGCGGCACGGTTCGACTCAGCAGCCTCTGGACCTTGCGTGAGTTCAGCTCGTCCAAATAGGGACCAAAGTACCGGGCGCCATCGTCTTTCCAGCGGCGTACCAGGGTCGGGCGGGGCCACTTCTCCTTGGGGTCGAGGCGCATGGACAGCCAACTCTTGTCGTCCTTGAGACGCACGTTGTAGCGGGGCTGGTGCTTCTTGATGAGGGTGTCTTCCAGAATCAGAGCCTCGCGGGGTGATGTGGTGACGATGACCTCTACGTCCTGGATGCGGGGCACCAGAAAGGCAACATGGAAACGTCCATCGCCCTTTTCACTTCTCTGAAAGTACTGGCGTACGCGCGCGCGGAGGTCTTCGGCTTTGCCCACATAGAGCACCGCACCGGAAGCGTCCTTCATGAGATAGACACCTGGACGCCTGGGCAGTTCCTCGAGGTCCGTACGCAGTTGACTCAAGCGTTTTTCCTCACCTGTCTGTCCGTGATGGAGACCATTGATTTGCTTTCAGGGCGGTTGCCTGGTTGCGGGTGGGCCTAGCAGACGACATACTACGTGGCCCAACGATGAACTGGGGCCTGTTCGGCCTGCTGGAGTCCAAGAGGAACATCATGATCTTTATCATCGCCGAGCCCTGTGTCGGTGTCTGTGATACGGCCTGTGTCGAGGTCTGCCCGGTTGACTGCATTCACCCGCCCGAGGGCTGGGAGAAGGGCAATGACGCTAAGGACACCATGCTCTACATCGATCCCGAGGAGTGCATTGGCTGCGGCTTGTGCGAGCCGGAGTGTCCTGTGGAGGCGATCTTCGATGAGGACGAGGTGCCTGCCTACTGGAAGGGCTACATCCGAAAGAACTACGAGTTCTTCGGTCGTGACTACAACGGCTAGTTCCGCGCTGCATTCTTTCGGGGGTGCGGAAACGCAGGCCTCGTCTCTCTAGATGGTTCCCTGGGACCACCCCCCGCCCCTAGTTTCGGAGAGTCCATGCGACCTTTCTCCCTGCCGGGTCTCTTGGCCCTGTTGGTTACCTTCGCCATGTTGATCCCCCCGTCGCCCGCCGAGGCCGCAAAGAAGCGCCCACGCAAGGGCAGGAAGGCCGCAGCCGTGGAGACACCCGCCGCCCCGGAGTTCAACCATGACTTGTTCGAGAAGATCTCGACCAAGCCCTTCTTTGGCTCCATGGAGGTGGAGCGCTGGAAGCTGAGCACCAACGATCTCAGCGTGCTTCTGGTGCACGAGCCGTCGTCCGACACCATCGCCTATCACACCTACTTTGACGTGGGCTCATCCGACGAGGTCGTGGGCAAGACGGGGCTTGCGCATCTGTTCGAGCACATGATGTTCAAGCGGACCGACAAGTACGACGACAACCACTTCAGCAAGTCCCTTGAGGAGTCTGGTGCTCCGGACCTCAATGCATGGACTTGGTTGGATATCACCGCCTACCACGTCAGCTTGCCCAAGACGAAGTTGGGCCTGATCGTGGACCTTGAGTCGACCCGGATGGATGGCTTGATCCTCGACAAGGACCAACTGGATGCCGAGCGAGAGGTCGTGATCAATGAGCGCCGATATCGGGTGGATAACGACCCTGAAGGAGCCATGAATGAGCGGCTGTGGTCACTGGCTTTCGAGAAGAACCGCTACCACTGGCCGACGATTGGCTGGCAGGCCGACATCGAGGGCTACACGGTGGAGGATTGCCAGGAGTTCTACAAGCAGTGGTACGCGCCCAACAACGCCACCATTGTGCTGGTGGGCAATTTTGACCGTGCCGAGGCGCTGTCCCTCATTCAGACGGCGTACAAGGACATCCCAGCTTCCGACATAGCGCGTCTGGAACATGGTGATGAGCCCGAACAGACCGAGGCCCGGCGACTCGACCTCGAGCTGGAGGTCGAGAGCGAGATGCTTCAGCTCGGCTACAAGGTCCCGGCGCTGACCCACGCCGACTATCCGGCCCTGGCTGTGCTCGACTCCATCTTGACCGCGGGCAATTCGTCGCGACTGGAGCGGCGGCTCGTGGACACTGGACTTGCGGCATCAGCAGGAGCCTTCCTGCCGCCGTTCCAGAATGAGGGCCTCTATGAGTTCTCTGTGACCATGCGCTCGGAGAAGGCCGCAGACGCGGCCTTAGCGGTGGTCCGGGCAGAGCTGAACGATCTGCAGACGACACCTGTGACTGCCGAGGAACTGGAGCGAGCCCGGAACCAACTCCTGGCTGCCATGCACTCGCGGCTGCTCAGCAACTCGGGCCGCGCCGGCTTCATCGGATTCAACGAGGTGGCGGCTGGGAGTTGGGACCAAGGGCTCTCCCGGATCGACGCTGTCCGCCAGGTCACCGCCGAGGACGTCCTTCGCGTTGCCAAGACCTGGCTTGGAGAGGGGCAGTCTTCGCTCGTTGTTGCTCGTCCCAAGGGGAAGAAGCTGTTGACCTTCCGGGCGCGGGACCTGCCCAAGCCCGGTGTGGGAGAAGTGGAGACTCTGCCGCCGGTGCTCGGTCGCCCTGCGGAAGGTCCGCCGCCCTATACGGAGGGTGAAGTCATCGAGCGCGAGTCTATGGGCTGGACCCGACTGATGGTCTACGACAAGAGCCTGCCCATGGTCTGGTTCCAGTTGGTCATACCCTTTGGTTCCGGCGTGGAGCCGGACGAAAAGGCTGGCCTGGCCAACATCACCGCTGAGCTCGTGCTTCGCGGCACCCGAGACCGCAGCCGCGATGTGTTCGAGCGTACGCTTGAGGGCCTGGGTGCATCAGTGGGGGTGGCCGTGGGGGCCGACACCATCATCTTGTCGGGCTCGGTGCTGTCCGAGAACTGGCCGGCGATCGCCACCTTGCTCGCCGAAGCCCTCGATGATCCTGCCCTGAAACAGGAGGATCTGGACCAACTGATTGATGAAGTGCGAGCGGGCCTCGTGGAGGACCGCAACAATGACCGGTGGCTAGGACGTCACTTCCTGTCCAAGGGACTGTTCGTGGGCCACCCCTATGGGCGGTCCTCGGAGGGCTCGTCTACGACACTTGGTCGCATCACTCGCGAAGATGTGGTGGGCTTCCATCGGCGCTGGTTCAGCTCCCGAGGCGCCATCCTTGCGCTGCTGGGCGACTTCGATGCGGGTGCCGGCTCGGACCTGGCTGGACTGGCCGGCAAGCTCCGTGGCGAGCCCGAGGAGGTCGCCCTCCGCGACGAGCCCGTGGCTCCCGTGGGACGGAAAGTCTGGCTGGTCGACAAGCCCGGGCGGACCCAGGTTCAGATCCACCTGGCGCACCTCTTCCGTCGACCAGAGGGCCCGGGATTTGCCGCAGCTTGGGTGGCCAATGAGGCATTCGGAGGCCACGGCTTCTCCGCTCGGCTGATGCAAGAGGTTCGCGAGAAGCGCGGCTGGTCTTATGGGGCCTATGGGGGCTTTGTGCATGCCAAGGACACGAGCAGCTACACCATCTGGGTGTTCCCTGCCACGGCGGATGCGCTGCCGTGCATGGAGCTTGTCCTGTCGATGTATGACCGGTTCGTCCAGGAAGGGATCACCGAAGACGAACTGAACCATGCTCGCAATGCCATCGGGAACGGCGCTGCCTTTTATGTGGATACTCCGTCCAAGCGCCTCTCGTACGAAGTGCGCAAGCGGCTCTCGGGCTATGACCCGTTGGCTCTGATGCCGCTGGTCGCCGAGGTCGATCTTGAGGCGGCAAATGCTGCAGCTTCAGCCGAATTCTTCCCCGGTGACCTGTTCGGCACCGTGGTGGGGACGGCAGGCCAGGAAGTTCCCGTTGCAGAAGGGGAACCGTCGACGACGCTGCAGGCGGCGCTCGAGAAATTGCTGGGTACCGATGTCGTCTCTGTGGTTCCTTACGATCAGGAGTAACCCTCTCATCTCTCTCGGCAATTTCGGGCACTTCCGTGCCCACGGCACGGGGCGACGGTGCTGGTCGCTATAATCAGGCCGTCCATGACGGGTTGTCCCAGGTGGTGTGGACGCTTCGCACGTCCGGTGGGCCCGAGTTGGAGCGCTTCGCTGATGCGACCAGTGTCGAGCAGAGGATCGATTGGCTTGTGGATCGCGCCACTCGTGCTGATTGCGGGTGTCGTCTGTCTCGGTCTGAACTCCGCGGCAGCGCTCACGCTCGACACTGTGCTGGACAGCTCGGCCATCACCAACTCTTCGAGTGAGGAGTGCCGCGGGGCCTGGGTCGAGGCGACGCATCCGGCAGGCCTTCTTGATGTGGATGTGCAGCTGGGCTCGACCGACGGGGCTGACCTGACCTTCTACGTCTATGAGCAGGAGGTCGCTTCGACCAGTGGGGGGACTCTGGACACCTTCCAGCGGATCGATGCGGCCACAGCGAGTAAGACAGGCACAGTGGCCTCTCCAGATCTGGAGTGGGAGCGAAGCCCCCCGTTGGCGGTTACCCTGAGCGAGGGGCTCGAGTACCTCGTCCTTGTCTGTTGGTCTGCGGACTCGATACCCGTCGAGTTTGGCGAGGTAAGCCCCCCCGTGTCGGAGCAGCCCCTTGCATTTGGTACCTATCTGGGCGGGGGCTTTCTAGACTCGGGCCTCGGGCCGGAGCCACCAGCCATTCTGGATACGCCCAGTGATACTCCCGGCCTTCCCATGCGATTTCGTAGCTCGGCAGGGGAGGCCCTCGATGTGGACCGGACCTCTGCGGAGGTCTACCTGGCTGGCCTGAGTCCATCCTCAGGACAGTCGCTCTTTCTCGGCCAGACCTATGAGGTGACCGATGACGTGGTTCTTCTTGGCGTCGAGCAGAAGTTCGAGGTGTCGGCAGACACGTCGATGGAGCTGCGTGTCTATCGCTGTCAATCGAATGACCGGGGGGCTTGCGGTGTCCAGGAAGCCCCGGGAGGAGCTCCATCAAGCGTAGATTGGGATGTTGTCTATCCCCCGCCCGTCGGTACGGATCCTGTGGAGGTCGTCGCGAGCAGCGGGAATGGGGAGCAATGGGTCGGGGTGCACCACCTGCAGCTTGCCCTCGAAGCGGGTCGGCTCTACAGCATCGGGTTTGTGTGGTCGGAGCCTGCTGTGGCGTCGCGGCACTTTACGTCGTCGACCCCGGATAGCCCGAGCTGGGGCAGTGCGGTGGGCTATTCCTTTGTCGCGCCCAGTACGTCGGGTATCCCGCCTTCGACCCCAATCTTGACGCAGGCTTTCACGCAGACCGGACAGGTCTTGTCCTCGATCCAAGGCTTGGGCGCCGAAGGCGATGCGGGCACTCCGCATCAGCTGCCCACGGGCTCGGTGATCCATGAATACGGAACGCTCTATCGGCTCTCGGCAGGGGTTCGGGTCAACCAATTCGCCTTTGAAGTCCAGCCTGACTATGACGGTGTGGCGACCTACG
>MDTE01060970.1_pt1 | contig 13165 bp, 7 predicted proteins | sample 811231 | NCBI WGS metagenome assembly MDTE01 (sample SAMN05326651, study PRJNA326480) | marine metagenome | isolation source: seawater | place: Indian Ocean: Red Sea | collected 2010
ACATTAATCTCGGTTATTTTAATTGTCAATAAAGCATCACGATCAATCCGCTTGATCTCCTCTTTATGCATGTCTGCTGCGTCCAAGGGGCTGTTCGGCGGCCCAGGGTTGGCGATGTTCGCTGCTGTGCCAGTAGGATCGGAGGCCATGGGGAGCTCGGGAATTCAGCTTGGACCATTTCGGCTTCAGGAACTGGCGGGGCGAGGAGCATCCGGTCAGGTCTGGAAGGGTGTCTACGCGCCTGTGGGTGAGTCCGCTGGAGACCCATCGAGTAGGCCGGTGGCCGTCAAGGTGCTGAATGTGAACGCGGGAGAGTCTCCCCGGCTCCACGAGGCCTTCCGCCGAGAGGTTCAGGCTGTAGCGACGCTGGACCACCCCAACGTGGTGACCGTGTTTGATTACGGAACCATTCCTGCGGAGGTGGCCGATGCGGCTGAGGAGGGCATGGCTGTTGGCAACCCCTACCTCGTCATGGAGTTTCTCGACGCGGGCACGTTGAGCAGTCGCTGCGGTCGGCTGACTTGGCCCAACCTACGCCGCTTGATTCTGGGTCTGCTAGATGCGCTCGCCCACTCTCATGCTCGGGGTGTTCTGCACCGAGACATCAAGCCCAGCAATGTCTTGCTCAGCCGTCGGGGTGCGGTCCTGTCCGACTTCGGGCTTGGCTTTGGTCTGTCTCAGGACACTGTCAATCCCGATCGAGACCGACTGGAGGGTACGCCGGCGTACATGGCGCCGGAGCAGTTCGAGTGCCGGTGGCGTGACTACGGGCCATGGACTGATCTGTATGAGCTGGGCTGTGTTGCCTACACCTTGGCTGCTGGCGCTCCTCCCTTTGGTCGCCGAGCCGATGTGGAGCAACTGATGTTTAGTCATCTGCATCAAGCGCCACCCATGCTGGCACCGACTCACCCGGTGCCCGACGGCTTTAATGATTGGTTGGACCGCCTGCTCTCCAAGCGTCCTGCAAGTCGCTTTCAGCGTGCTGCAGATGCTGCCTTTGCGCTCATTGCGCTGGATGAGACAACTCCTGTGGAGGAACCATCCATTCCCGGGTGGCTCGCGAACTCCGACGCCACGGTGGAAGACATGGTGCCCACTGACACGCTGGACTCGCCGGCGCCGATTGCAATCGCTCTGAGCGCGGACGGCGTGACCCTCAGTCCCCACTACGGTTCGGGGCAGAGGGTGAGTAGCTCCCTTGGTGGCGGCGCACTGCCCGACTCGCCGGTGCCGCCCTTGCCTGACGACTGGCGTCAGGCGCTTGATCACCACCAGCCGGAGCAGCTTCTCGGGGTGGGCCTGGGGCTGTATGGGCTGCGCACTATTCCTCTTGTGGGTCGCCAAGCGGAGCGAGATCAACTCTGGCAGGACCTGGGCCGGGTGAAGGCGCAAGGAAGGGCCGTGGTGACAGTCTTGCGGGGCCCGTCGGGGACAGGGAAGACTCGACTGGCCCAGTGGTTGTGTGAGCGAGGTCACGAAGTAGGCGCCGTGCACGTGTTGCGTGCCATGCACAGCTCCGTGGGTGGTGCTTTGGACGGCATGGCGGCGATGCTTGCGCGGCACCTGGGCTGTACAGGCTTGGATCGGGGCGAGGCGCTGGAGCGGATCCGAGAGCTTCTCAAGGGCGAGCGAGACCTCCCCGCCGGGGAGGCAGAGGCGCTTGCAGAGCTGGTCGCGGTCCCCTCCGAAGACGATCTGACAGCCGAAGAGGCCAGTCGTTTCTTGAGGCCTGAGGCCTGGTACGTGCTGGTGCAGCGTCTGTTGGCGCGCCTTTGCCATGACCGACCGGCCATTCTCTGGTTGGACGATGTGCAGTGGGGCCTCGATGCCATTGGCTTCACACAACACCTGCTGGATCAGCAGGACACTCGCCCTGTGCCGGTGTTGGTGGTGATGACCTGCCGGGATGAAGCGCTGCTGAGGGGGGGAGTCCACGAGCACTGGCTCGCGCGCTTGCTCGAGCATCCGCGTGCCGGTGCGATTCCTGTGGAAGAACTGGATGCGGGGGATCGACTCACCTTGGTGCGCGAGCTACTGGGCCTCTCCGGCGAGGTCGCAGGCCAGGTCGAAGAGCGTACGGCGGGCAATCCCTTGTTTGCCGTTCAGTTGGTGGGGGACTGGATTCAGCGGGGCGTTCTGGTTCCTGGGCGGCGGGGCTTCAACCTGCGTTCGGGGGTGGAACTCAAGCTGCCCGATGATCTGCACGATGTTTGGGCTGTTCGAGTGGATGAGGTTCTTGCGGGACGTTCGCCTGAGGAGCGTCTCTCCCTTCAGCTGGCGGCGGCGTTGGGGCGACTCGTGCGAGCCAATGAGTGGGAGAAGGCCTGTGCTGCTTGCGGCGTGGAAGCGGCCTGGACACTCGTGGACCCCATGGTTGCACGACGATTGGCTCGCTGGGAGGGCGGTGAGTCCAATTGGTCTCTCGCCAACAGCGTGCTCCGAGAGAGCTTGGAGCGGCTGGCGCGCAGCGATGGGACGTGGCGCCGGGTCAACCTCGCCATTGCGGCGATGCTCGAAGGGCGAGCCGATGTGGACAGTCTCCAGCGATTGGGCAGGCACCTCCTGCGAGGGGAGGCCTACGAGCGAGCGCTTGAACCGCTGGCCGCTGCGGCCCGGGCTCGGCAGGCGATGGGTGAATACGTGGTGGTGGGGCAGCTGCTTGCCGAATACGAGAGGGCTCTAGAACTCGCTGTCTTGGAGGAAGACGACCCGCGCAGGGGAGAGGTGCTCTTGCTGCGGTGCTGGCACGAACGCAAGACCGCAGACTACGACAAGGCTGCGGAATACAGCGGCTCCCTTCATTCGCTAGCTCAGAAGCATGGCTGGTCCCGACTGCATGCGCTCTGCTTGTTGGAGTTGGCGAATCAGGCGCAGGACCACTTTGAGGCGGCGCGGGCCAACCAACTGTATCGCGAGGCTCACGCCGCCCTTAAGGAGGTGGGGGACACGACGAATCAGGCGCAGTGCTTATTGAACCTGGCCATGAACTATTCGTATTCGGGGCAACTGGACAACAGCAGACTGTGCCTTGAACAAGCTCTGGAACTCTTTGAGTCGCTGGGCAACCAGATTGGTCAGGGGTACGTCCTCGAGATGTACGGCGGCCTCGAGTTGTCACGGGGCCGAGCCAAGGAGGCTACTGAGCTCGGTCGTAGGGCTCTCGCGTTCGCCGAGAATGCGGGGCACGGGATTCTCCAGGGTCGAATCCTTCTTCAGCTGGGGGATGCTGTTCGTCTCCATGGCGACAGCGAGGAAGGTGAGCTGCTGTATCGACGCGCTGAGGCCATGTTCCGGAGTCAGGGCTCGGGACTCACGACGATTGCAGAACTCTATGTAGGAGTCGCTCTGATGGAGCAGGGACAGGTGTTTCAGGCGCAGCCTTTGTTGGAACGATGTCTCCGCGAGGTCCAGGAAGCCGGAAGGCCGCACTTTGAAGAACTCATTCACCTGGCGCTGGCAGCTTGTGTCGCTTCCGAGGGGAGGTGGTCTTTGTTTGCGAACCATCTGGAGATCGCCCGTCGGCTCAAGAAGCAAACGGGATTCGTGGATTTCTCCATCGCTTTCGCCGCTCGCACTGCCGGTGACGCCGCCCGTGGAGAGGGAGAACTCGTGCTTGCCAAGGATGCCTACGAGTTCTGCCGCGACGAATTCCAGGCGCTCAATTGGCGCCATGAGGTGGCCGCTATGGTCGAGAAGATTGAAGCCATCGACGACCCCAGCTGAGCGAGCGACGCGTGTGGTGCTCAGGGCTCCTCTCGGCCCGCTTCCGGCCCACCATGCACACCCAGATCGCTAGTGCTCCCATCCAGGTCCAGGATCTCAGGGTCGCCAGCATCAATCATCGGCGATCCATCCGCCAGCGCGTAGTTGTCCGTGTCGGCGAACTGAGGGTCTACCGATAGATTGCCGTCCACCCCATCGAAGTGGATGTTCGTGCAGGGAGTTGAGCCAGGAGTTCCTCCGGAGCAGACGTCGAAGTTACTGTTGTTCCAGACATTGTTGTGACTGAACTCGAAGTCGTCGGGAGCATTCATCCAGACCCCAGTCTTCTTCCCGACCCACTCGTCGGCGCTCCAGCCGTTGCCGGTGATGATGTTGTTGACGAACGCACCCGATGCGCCGAGATTCCAGGCCGCGAGCCCCGTGGTCCCGTTGTTGATGATGAGATTGTTGACAGCGTGCATCGTGGACTCGCCTGAGGCGATGACGCCCCAACCCACCTGGTCCCGGACCACGTTGTTGGTGGCTACCACCTCAGAGTTGCCGAAGCTACCAATGCCTTTCCAATAGTGATGGATCTCATTGTTGATGATCTCGGCCTCTGCATCCCACGTGATCCCAATGCCCGCACCTCGGCCGTTGGGCTGAACACAGTCCGTGGTGCAGCCGATGATGTTGTCGACGATGACTGCGCTGGGGCTCGAGTCTTCCACCTCGGGGTCACTCCGGTAGAGCGCGATGCCGTCCCAGCTGTTGTCCTCGATACGGCACCCGACCACGGTCAGGCGAGACCCTTCACGGCCGGTAATGCCCATGACGCCGGCTACCGGATCGTCTTCTCCCGGAGCCGGTTCGTACAGGTGATTGTTCTCGACCACGTCGACATCGCGTACCAAGAGGTCTGTATAGCGGACGACAATTGCGGCATTGGTCGCGCGCCCATCGGCGTCGCGTCGGCCCCCGGTGACGGTGAGGCCCGTGACCGATGACTGTCCCGCCTCTTCGAAGAGAACCCCGTAGCCAGCGCCGGTGTCCAGGATGGAGCCGTCCCGGGACTCGCCGCGTAGATGTAGGGACTTCCCATGGACATGAAAGCCAACGGTGACGTTCACGTCGTCCCGGAAATTCGTGTCGTCGCAGTTGCCGCAGGTGGGGTCGATGAACTCGCGGACCTCGGCCTCGTATCGGCCATTAGCAATGTGGATGGTCGCGCCGTCCTCGGACGCGTCGATCGCGTCCTGCAGGGACGCGTAGGGGTCCTCCTCCGTCCCGGTCCCGACCTGGCCATCGTCTCGTTCCTCGACAAAGACCTGGAGTGAGTCTCCTGTATTGTCTTGCGGCCCACAGGCCACCAGCTGGAGTGCCAGCGGCAAGAGAGTCCAAAGGAAGCTCGACGTTGTGCCCCCTTGGGCCGGAATGTTGCGAGGACGAGGGGTGTGCGAGGACGTCACGGTGCACCTCCGGGGGACGGCCAGGGCGGCTCTCTAGCTACTCAGCCTCGTTAGAGAATCGGTTCCCCAGCGCCTGTTCCACCTGAGCACCAATGATCTGGAGCAGAGGAGCGATGCCGATGCGGCCGATCCCGTCGGGGGAATCGGCGGCGCTGCTGGCGACTGCCGCGGGAGAGACGATGTAACAGCGACCAGCAAATCGAGTGAACCGCTTCTGGAACGCTCGAAGGCCTGCCGTGTCGTGCATCGAGCTCTCTCCTACCTCGAAGGCTAGTGGGCTGGTGGGATGGTCGTAGATCAGACCCACTTCGACCTTCCCCTTGCGCCAGTGGAACAGTCGCCCTCCGTCTTGCCGAGCTAGCGCCAATAGATGGCTTGCAACAGCGTTTTCCATGAGCTTGCGCAACTCCCGATCATCGCGAAGGAGGCCAGCGCCGCGCTGGATGGTCGCGTTGCGCAGCGCCCCATCAATGAAATAGAGCTTGCGGCCTCGGCGTTGGATAGAGCCCGCCTGGCTGGCGGCAACCGTGCTGTCTTCGAACATGGAGTAGTTGGACAACGTGAAGACGAGAAACGCCCGCTGCAGATACGCCAGGTACTTATCGATTGTCGGCTGGGTGAGACCCAGCTCCGCAGCCAGGCGAGTTGGCGACAGCACACCACTGGGCTGGCTGGCGAGCAGGTGAAGCAGGCGCTCCAGCTGGGCGGGCTCCTGAACGCCAAAGGCGTGAGGCACATCGCGGTAGAGCGAGCGTTCGATGGTCTGGGAGCGGAGGACCTCCTGCGCGTGCAGCAGGTCCGACAGCAGTTGATCGCTGCTGGGGCAGGTCGCGGTCTCGGGGAACGCTCCCATCAGTAGGAAGCGTCGTAGGTAGTTGTCCAAGCCCAAGATCGGATGGAGGTCGGCGATTTCCTGCTCGAGGGTCTCGGCCAGTGTGGCGACAGGACTGACATCTCCTCCCACATCCTGATGCCGCAGGTATTCGCTGAAGAGCCAGGGGGGCAGATCCACTTCCACCCAGTGACCGGCGCCGCTCTCCACGGGTCGATGCTTGTGGATGGCCGTCGAGCTGGAACTGGCCAGGATTCGGACCGGCCACTGCTCGGTGCTGAACGTCTTGAGCCACTGGTCCCAGTCGCCGGACCAGGTCACCTCGTCTAGGAAGAAGAAGTGGGGTTCTTCTTTCGTTGCTTTCCTCAGAAAGCCGCTGCCCTTGACCAGGTCGCCCAGGTCTCTTCCCATGAGCAGCGGGTGGTCCAGGCGCATCCAGCAGATGCGCCGGGGCGACACGCCGGCCGCCAGGAGCTTGGCGACGACCTGGTGCATGACGGAGCTCTTGCCCACCCGACGCGGCCCCAACAGCATGGGGAATGGCGTGGCCTGCTCTCGCTGGATGGCTTGAGCCAGCGCCTCGACCAGGCGCCGCTCCGTCTCTGGAGCGAGCACCTTGGGCAAGGCCTGGCCCCCGGTTTCCAGCCAGGGGTTCTGGTGAACAATGGCCTCTAGAAAACGTCCAGGTTCGGGAGCAGACATGGCCGAAGAGTATCCGCTCTTTTCTTCTGTTTGCAAAGGGACTAAGCCGACAGCAGCCTGTGGAGGCGGGGACCCCGCTACCTGGAGGAACAGGTTGTCCTCCGGCGTCTGAGGACCCCACCCAGGATCAAGAGCCCCAGGGCAAGAGGTCCACTCTTCACACTCTTGTTTTGGACACCCACGGCGGAGCAACTGCCGGGAGCATCGGACCACGTCGTGCCGCGGTTCCCGGATCCGGGCGGCACTGTCGTGTCCTCGTCGTCTTCGCCGGTCCACTCGCCTCCGTCGTCTTCATCGGGGGGGGCAGGATCGTCCGAGTCCTCTGCCTCAGGCTCCTCTTCGGGTGCTTCCTCTTCGGGCTCGGGGAGCTCTGGCCGGCTCAGGACGACATTGGGGATGGCCGCGCTGAGCGCGCTGTGGTGATCGAACCACAACGGGACGGGGTCCTTTAGATGACCACCGAACTCCAGGTTCGAGATTGTGAAGTTCTCTTCCAAGTCGGTCTGCATGACCAGGAAGAACTCGTGGTAGGCATTCTGGTCCTCCCGATCGCCGGAGTTCAGCACCATGTCCCAGCTCATGTGGCCCGCTGCGCCCTGGACCATGACCTCCCAGCGCCAGAGCGTGACCTGGTACTGGGTTCGGACGCTGTACTTGCTGTTGAGATAGCCCTTGGACTGCACCTCAGCGGTCACCGAGTCACCCTCCTCGCTCTCTTCGGTGGCGGTCATGACCGAGCCCTCGGCGTTGACGCCCAGGCCATACTCGGTCTCCAGGTTGACGGACCCAAAGGAATCCCACCCGTAGCTCTCAAAGGGCACCGACCAGTCCCAGCGGAAGCTGCCGCTCTGGCTGGTCAGATCGGTCGTCGCGTCCAGGTAGAGGATGGACTCACCGGTCTCTAGGCGCCATCCGTCGAGCTCTACAGGGGATGTGCGCACCTTGAACACACCCACATAGAAGTCGGAGCCGCGATCAATGGACGACTCGAACCAGAAGAACTCACCGATCAGGTCCACGGTGTTGCCGTGTAGGTCTTCCACCCCGGCATACAGCGTGTTGCCCACAAAGAAGGCGTAGCGCATGTCGTTGAGTTCTCCGAATTCACCGGGAACGGCGGGCTCGATGGTGACGTCCTCTTGGCCTACCAGCATGACAGCGCCCACATAGCTCGTTTCGCTGTCGCTGAGATCGGAATCCGGCTCATCGGTGCCGCCGGAGTTGGTGTCGTCACCGCTCCCGCCACTGTCATCCTCACCGTCATCAGCGAAGCCATGGACAGGAAGGCTCAGGCAAACCACGAGGGTCAATCGAGCGAGAATGGAATCAAGGGAAAGTTTCATGGTCATCTCCTCAGGAGAGAGCGCTACTGCGCTCTCAGGCTCCGGTTCTTGATGGAGCCAAAAGGGGTGGGGTCCAATGCCGCTCAGTCGTAGTCGACGACATAGGTCTGGACGTAGAAGGCGGCATCGTTTCCATCAGCGTCCTCGTAGTGCTGGACGTAGGTGATCGGTGCGACGCGAAAGAAGTTCTCGGCGTACTCGTCTACTGCGGTTGCGGGGTCATCCCGGAAGGGTGGGATGGCGCCGCTGAACAGGGCTGTCTCTCCCATGGAGAGCGAGTACCCCTTGCCCCATCCCATGCTGGAGTTCAGGCCGACCGTGACTCCAGCGACTGTGACGCTGGCGCTGGCGCCCATGTCCAGGCTCTCCGTTGAGGCGTTGCTGCTGGCCTGGCCAAAGGTATTGAACCAGCCCACGTAGCCCACATCGGAGACCTCGTACCAGTCGAGACCGGGGAAGACGTAGTCCTCATCGGGGATGGCTTCACCCCAGATGGTCTCGGGCTGGGTGGGATACGAATACACATCTCCTACGGTGTAGGGGGGCTCGATGACAGGGAGGTCGCCCACTGCGAGAGCCATGGCGTTGTAGCGGCCCGTGGACAGCATCGCCGTGCCGGCATCGACCGGTACGGTGAGCACAATCTCTTCCTCGTCCGAGCCGTTGATCAGGTCCGTGGGGTCCTGCACCTCGTAGGTGTAGGCGTGGAAGCAACCCCAGGAGACAACGACGGCCCCGTAGTGGAAGCCAAAGTCATCGGGCTGCGAGCGGATGGATGAGCGCGTGCCAGTGGCCATGGTGGAAGTCGTGCCCAGCGTCTCGCTGACCCTCCAGCCGACCTTCTCGCTGAACGAGGTCCCAAAGACGCCCAGGAAGCTGCCCTTGATCCCGACGTCCACACCCACGCTGAGCGAGACGGTGTCGGAGAATGTCTCGGACATCGTGTCCCCCATGCCGTATCCGGTCGAGCTGAAGCCCGCACTGTGCTCGTAGCTGAAGGGCGGGAGCAACATGGCAATGACGGGCACCTCAGCGCCCACGACGGACTCGGGGCCTGCCACGAGGTCTGCACGGGTTGAGTTGTTGTCGTGATCCGCCATGGCAATGCGGTCCGGCTCTTCCGTGTCGTTGAACTCGGACTCGTACAGCCGGCTGATTGCCCCACTTTGGTAGGTGAAGACACCCACCTTCTGATGTTCGTCGAGCGCGATGAGCTCGGCCTGCTCGTCGCCGTCGGTGTCGCCGGCGTCCAGGTCCTTGAGTCGTCCGTAGCCGCTCTCCTGATGGTGGGTCAGCTGAAGGACGGGGTCACTGTCGTCACTTTGGATGAACTCGTAGACGGCGAATTCGTCGTCATTCCAGTTCCACCAGCCACCCTCCTCCAGGACGATGATCTCGCCCTGCTCGTCGGCGTCAATGTCTGCTGAAGCGACCTTGTGCGAACCAGCGTCTACCGGCAACTCGGCAATCAGTACCGGCCCTTGGAGCGGGTCGGACAGATTGAGCACCTGAAGGAAGAGGTCGTCTTCCATGGACACCAAAATTACGGCCTCATCGGTGAAGTCGCCGTCCAGGTCGCCCGCCGCCACATCGAGGATCTGGTATTGGGTGTCGAGCCAGAAGGGAAAGCAGCTGTTGATGTCGACGTTACAGACCGCCAGGCGGTGCTCTGTGCCGAGCAAGAGCTCGTCGGCAGAGTCGTCATCGAGGCTGGCGCCTACCATTGCAGTGGCTGTGAAGGGCGCGCTGACGGAGACCGGGCTGCCCGGGTACAGCACCTGGATCATGTTGGTGTTCTCGGTGCTCACGGCATAGGTCTGCTCGGCTGTGCCTAGGAAGTCGCCGCCCGCGACGTCGAGGATGCGTTGGTTTCCGGCCGACCAAGAGCTGTCGAAAGGGGCACCCGTCGTGGTTGGGCTGTAGCCATCAAGCCAGTACTGGCTGGCGCTCTCTTCTTCGTCGACGATCGCGAACTCGAGGTCTTGGTTGAACAAGAGGTACTCGCCCATGGGGGGACTGGACTCGTAGTAGTTGTCGCTGCAGCGGTCGATCTGACAGATGCCGGACATGCAGGCTTCGTAGGACATGCAGTCGGAGTCGGTGAAGCAGGAAATATCAGAGCCCGTGGAGCCCTCTTCTACATCTTCGTCCTCGTCTTCTTGCGCGTCCTCCTCTTCGCCCTCTTCCGAGCCGTCTTCGTCCGAGTGGCCGGAGCCAGGATGGGTCGGCATGTCGGCGGGACCCGTAGGTTCTTGATCGTCCTGGGCCCGGTCCTCCTCCTCTTCGTCTTCGTAGTCGGTTTCCGTGACCTCGGTGCTCGCTGGTGGAGCACCATCTTCGACGACCTCCAGACATCCACCGAGCGCAAGCAAGGCGGAAATCACGGTGCCCATGACGAGGGGACGTCGGGTGAGGGTAGAGACGGTGTGGGTGGGCTCGAAGAGTGCTGTCAAGAACTCCGAGCAGTGCTGGTGTTTGTTGAACATGGGATTCCTCTTGGGTCGGTTGGGCGCCTTGCTGGGGCCCAGGGGTCCTTGTTGGTAACGCTGGCTCCGCCTCAAGGCGTGACCAGCCACTCGTCTTGGTTGTTGCTTTCGTTGGTTTCGTCGATGGCACTGGCTACGTCGGCCAGGACGAACGACCACCAGGTGGGGTCAGGGGCTCCGGGAACGACGGCACTGAGATAGGCCGTCTCGCCAGGAAGAAGCTGATCAACCTCCACAAGACTGTCGGGCTGTGAGGGGGCTGATGGTGGTTCGTCCACATCGGCGAGCACTCCCACTCCGAACATCTCGGCTGTGGTGTCGCCGTGGTTGGTTACGTCGATGAAATAGAGCACCTCGTCGGGCTCCTGGAGGGACCACCCTTCGAAGTAAGTGACGGCCAAGTCGACACCCTGGTGGGGTGAGGGGCCTTCGTCCTCTGTTGCACTCTCGTCGTTGTCGCCTGGGTCAGCTTCCGTGTCTTCGTCAGTGCTGGGATCGGTCGAGCCAGTGTCGTTCTCGCCCTCCTCCCAGTCCACGCAGGTCGAGCTGTTCGTGGTGTCACAGTCGTTATCGGGTCCAGTCGCGGGCGGAGAGTCCGGGCCTACCGACACGTTCTCCGGGCCCCAGTCGTTGTTGTCATCCCCGCTGTGGCCTTCGTAGATGGCCGCCAGGGAGTCCACGAGTACCCACGAGGAGTATGTGCCTTCGGTGACCCCCGACAGCTCGATCACAACATCCTGTTGTTCGCCGGGCTCGAGCAAGGAGATGACCGCATAGCCATCTCCAGCCGTCGGGGCAGATGGGGAGGAGCTGCGGTCCAGCCAGGCGTCGACCCAGATTCCAGCAGCAGCCGTGCCCCCCTGGTTCTCGATGTCTACCGTCCAGGAAACGGTCTCCTCGGTGACGGTGGTGTAGACCGATGTGATGTGAAGGTCGGCAGGCTCGACGGGAACACTGTCGGGAACCACATTGATTACGACGGGCTCTGCTTCCACCGGAGAGTCCCCGTTCTCGTAGATGGCTTGGACGGTGGTGGTCCCGACACCGCGGCTTGTGACCTGGCCTGTTGCCCCGACCGTCGCCACCGAGGCGCGCTCGACAACCCACCGCACGGTGCCGGAGACGTTGCCGCGATGCCCATCGGAGAATGCCGCCTCGGCGGTGAGCTGGAGGGTCTGATCCTGGTGGAGTGAGAGGGCTCCGGGGGCAACCGTGAGTTGGGTGGGGTAGGCGTCGGTGACGGCGGCACGGATCTCGTTGGATTGCAGTCCGTTGTACAGGGCTCGAATGCGCGAGTGGCCCACGTCGACGGGTGTGCCTAGGCCCTCTTGATCCAGGCTGGACGAGACGTGCAGGACATCGTCACGCCAGGTTTGCCAGGACACGATATCTGTGAGATCTCGGGCGCTCTGATCGCTGTAGTAACCCGTGGCCTGAAACTGGAGCTGTTCACCCAGAGGGACGACTGCATGGTCCGGGCCTATGCCGATGCCCACCAGGCTGGGTGGCAGTTCGTCCGTCTCACCGGTGGGCTCCCAGGTGTTTTGGCAGCCAGGAAGCCACAGGGCGAGGCAGAGAACCACCGCCCCTGTGGTGTCCGCCCGCCTCGCTTCAGGACGCCAATCGTGGACGTCCTTCGTCGCTCGCGGATCGAGTCGTTGGGGCAGTAGGCTGGGGAGTGAGGAAAACATAGGTCACGCAGCATTCAGTGCTTTGATGTCGGTTGGTTCGGTCCGATGGTTCAGGGGGCCAGTAGGCGGAGAGGAACTCCGGCGTTCATCACGGAGTAGTCGCTTGGCGAGTTGAATAGGCTCCAGTCGACTTGGCCGCTGATGAGCGACCAGGGCTCAGCCTCATCCTCGTTTTCTCGGATGACCTGAGCTGCTGACTCGCCGCTGTGGAAACCCAGACCCACAGGCATGGGAGGCAGGTCGTCCGCCAGACCGCACCCATCGCTCGTGGGCTCGGCTTCGGCGGCGACCTCGAACCACAAGTCGAAGTCCGCGTTGGTGCTCTGTTGTCCCGTCAGCGCGACCCAGGTGGTGCAGTCCGCATCCCACTGAGTGCCATCCCACTGCTCTTTGAGGATCTGGACACGGCCTTCGAGAGAGCTGGAGTCCTCGTAGATCTCGTTATCGTCTGCTGCATAGAGGGCCCAGAATGTGGTCTCGAGGCGAACGGTGAGTCGAGGTGCTTGATTCGGGTTGCATTCGGTTGCATCCGAGCACTCCGGATCGACGCAGTCGCTCAGTCCATCCAAGTCATCATCGATGCCGTTCTCGCAGTCTTCGGGACTGGGCAGCTCTTCATCATTCTCTAGCTCAGGTTCGGACTTGTTGGGTTGCATCGCCGGAGCCTCTAGTACCGGTGTGCTCTCCTCGGTTCCGATCTCAAAGTCGGCGCCGTCATCGAGCTCGGGGCTCCAAGGTGTCGGTGTGCACGCAGCGGCCATCATGGAGACGGCTGCAAGGGCGGAGATCTTGTGGGAGTGACGCATGGTGTGACTCGGCTCAGAAAGCGATGGGTGTGAAAGACAGCAGGACGGACCAGGCGTCAGCCTCGCCGTCGTTGTCCAGGTCGAGGTCTAGGCTCCGCTCGGCCATTAGGCCGGCCAGGCTGCCGTCGGGC
>MDTE01149938.1_pt1 | contig 13165 bp, 12 predicted proteins | sample 811231 | NCBI WGS metagenome assembly MDTE01 (sample SAMN05326651, study PRJNA326480) | marine metagenome | isolation source: seawater | place: Indian Ocean: Red Sea | collected 2010
CGTGATGGAAGAGCCTTACGGTGAACTTCCCGATTTAACCGCAGTGGATTTTACTCGTGACGTCATATTTCCTTGGAACGGAACGACCAGTGGTGTGCGGGTTCCCAATGCGGATTGGATAGCCGGTGATCGTGAGGGACTCACTTTTTGTGATGCGACTTCAGCAGTCTTCGCCATGGATCTAAAATGGGATAAACTTGATGTAACGACCTGGTCTTGGCAGAAGGTTCTTGGTGGCGAAGCGGCGCATGGAATGTTGGTGCTGAGCCCGAGGGCGGTTGAACGTCTTGAAAGCTATACGCCGCCTTGGCCCCTTCCAAAAGTATTTCGGATGGTCTCAAAGGGTAAGCTGGATGAAGCGCTGTTTCGTGGCGCGACTATCAATACACCGTCAATGTTATGTGTTGAGGACGCGTTATATTCGCTAGAATGGGCGCGTTCTGTTGGCGGGAAAAAGGGTCTTATGGCTCGAGCTGAAGCCAACCTGGCAGCATTTGCGGACTGGGTTGAAAAGACACAATGGGCAACGTTTTTGCCCAAAGACCCCGCGACTCGTTCTTGTACGTCAATATGCATAGAAATATCCAAAGATAGCGGTTTGAGCGACGACCAATTGCAAAGCGCCCCAAAAGTGATTGCAACTTTGTTGGAAGAAGAGGGCATTGCGTTTGATATAAATAATCATCGTGCGGCACCGCCAAGTTTGCGGATATGGGGCGGTGCGACTATTGAGACTAGTGATATTGAGGCGCTCCTGCCTTGGCTCGATTGGGCCTTCGACGAATATGTCCAACAGATCTCCGAATAACATGTGACTAATTATAGGATAATATTATGCCCAAGGTTTTGATTTCAGATAAGTTGAGCCAGGATGCCGTAAAGGTTTTTGAAGATCGTGGCGTTGATGTGGATTTCAAAGCGGGCATCGACAAAGACAAATTGCTGAAAATAATAGGTAATTATGATGGCTTAGCCGTTCGTTCCGCTACGAAGGTTACGCAAGATGTCTTAGATGCTGGCCAGAATTTGAAGGTTGTGGGGCGCGCTGGCATTGGCGTTGATAATATTGACCTCAATGCAGCCTCTCAAAAAGGCGTCGTTGTGATGAATACGCCGTTTGGCAATACCACCACGACTGCAGAGCATGCGATAGCTATGATGATGTCGATGGCACGCCAAATCCCGGCGGCGAATGCGTCTACGCAAGCGGGAAAATGGGAAAAAAACCGGTTCATGGGTGTTGAAATAACGTCCAAGACACTCGGTGTTATTGGTTGTGGTAATATCGGAACCATCGTCGTTGACAGGGCTAAGGGACTGAAAATGCGTGTCATTATTTTTGACCCTTTTCTGACTGAAGGCCGTGCTCAGGAACTGGGGGCAGAAAAAGTCGAACTAGATGATTTATTTGCGCGTTCAGATTTCATCACTGTGCATACGCCACTTGTTGATGCGACCCGCAATATAATAAATGCGGAATCGATCGCAAAAATGAAAGACGGGGTGCGGATCATAAACTGTGCTCGCGGTGGTATAGTGAACGAAGAAGATCTTCGAGCGGCGATGGATTCCGGTAAAGTCGCAGGCGCGGCATTGGATGTCTTCGTTGATGAACCGGCGCGAGATAATAAGCTATTTGGGCACGACGAGTTTGTCGCGACTCCACATTTAGGTGCTGCAACCACGGAAGCGCAAGAAATTGTGGCAGTCCAAGTAGCCGAGCAGATGGCAGATTATCTGCTGACCGGAGCTGTCCAAAATGCGATCAACGCACCGTCGGTATCTGCGGAAGATGCGCCAAAGCTTAGGCCGTATATGGCGCTTGGCGAAAATTTGGGCAGCTTTGCCGGTCAGCTTACTGAAACTGGATTATCTGCAGTGACCATCGAATTTCATGGAGCCGTTACACAAATTAATACGCGGCCGCTGGTCAGTTGCGTGCTGCATGGGTTGCTGAGGCCTATGATGGATAATGTCAATATGGTTAGCGCGCCAATCGTTGCAAAAGACCGTGGTATTGACGTCAGCGTGGTCACTAATGAGAATCCTGACGATTATGAAAACCTCATACGGGTCACGGTAAGAACCGAAAGGCGCGAACGGTGCGTTTCCGGTACATTATTCGGTGGTACCCGTCCACGTGTGGTGGAAATTAACGGAACACCCATTGAAGCAGAGCTTGGCGAGCACATGCTTTACGTTACCAATAAGGATGAGCCTGGAGTGATAGGCGCTATTGGCGGGGCCCTTGGTACGGCGGCTGTGAATATAGCGACTTTCCATTTGGGACGTATGGATGTTGGAAGTGAGGCGATAGCACTCATCCAAATTGATGGTGCGGCAGATGACAATACGCTGACAGCCTTAAGGGCTCTGCCGAATGTAACGCAGGTAAAAGCGCTAGCCTTTTGATCTTGATTTGCCCAAGTCTATATGCGCTTGTTCGCCTTGGGTATCCGCGGTAGGTAAGCTAAATTTTATTTTTCAGCATCAACTCAATTTTATATTTGAAGACCAATTAATTAGAGCAGTTTTTTTCAGATAGGCTAAGGGACAATGCGCCCTGCAACGTAGACTATGAAACTGGCATTTTGGCAAATTATTAGCGGTATTTGCCACGCATGAATATGATTGATCCGACCATTGAAGCGAAGCGAATGCAATACAGCCATTATTTTGATGGGAATACGCCGGTCACGGCAAGGACAGACGGAGAGAATTAATGAGTAACGTGGTCGTCATTGGTGCCCAATGGGGCGATGAGGGGAAAGGTAAGATAGTCGATTGGTTATCTGAGCGTGCCGATGTAATTGTTCGATTTCAAGGTGGTCATAATGCCGGTCACACGCTTGTAATTGACGGCGAAGTATACAAGCTGAGCCTGTTGCCTTCGGGTGTAGTGCGGCCAGGGAAACTATCCATTATTGGTAATGGCGTTGTTATTGATCCAAAGGCGCTTCTGGATGAAATCGGCCGTATTCGTAAAGCCGGCGTTATCATAACGCCGGAGCAACTTAAACTCTCTGAAACGGCGGCTGTCATATTACCGTTGCATCAAGAGTTAGATTTGGCTCGCGAGGCAGCACGTGGAAAGGCGGCTATCGGAACGACTGGGCGAGGGATAGGGCCAGCATATGAAGATAAGGTTGCCCGGCGTGGAATTCGAGTTTGCGATTTAGCCGAGCCAGAGACACTGAAATCTAAAGTGGAGCATTTGTTGCGCCATCATAATGCATTAAGACGCGGCCTTGGTGAAGATGAATTGAAGGCATCATCTGTTCTTGATCCGTTGAATAAAATTTCTGAAGAAATTTTGTCTTATGCGGCGCCGGTTTGGCGTGAACTGGAGATTGCGCGCAAGGCTGGTAAACGGATTTTATTTGAAGGTGCACAGGGAACGATGCTTGATATTGATCATGGGACATATCCATTCGTCACATCGTCAAACACAGTTGCCGGCCAAGCTGCAACCGGTTCCGGGGTCGGTATTGGTGCGTTAGATTTTGTTTTGGGTATCACCAAAGCATATACTACTCGAGTTGGAAGTGGACCTTTCCCAACCGAGCTTAAGGATAATATTGGCCAGAGAATTGGCGAGCGGGGCCATGAATTTGGCACGGTTACCGGGCGTCAGCGACGTTGTGGATGGTTTGATGCGGTGATGGTGCGTCAAGCGCTTAAGACAGCTGGTATCGATGGAATTGCCCTTACGAAACTCGATGTGCTTGATGGCTTTGACACCCTTAAGATTTGTACCTCTTATGAAATTGATGGCGGCAGACTTGATTATTTTCCAGCATCTATGGGAGCTCAAGCGGCTGTTAAGCCTATTTATGAGCATATGGATGGTTGGCAAGAAAGCACTCAGGGCGCTCGGTCGTGGGCCGATCTGCCAGCAACGGCGGTTAAGTATATTCGTCGCGTGGAGGAATTAATTGAAGTGCCCGTGTCACTTTTATCAACGAGTCCGGAACGCGAAGACACTATAACCGTGCGCGATCCATTTGCATCATAGGGCAGTAGTTTTGGCTAAAGGCCGAATCGGATCCCATTTTACGCTAAAAACCGCTATTTCGGACCTTTTGTCTTATGGATGCCCGTTCTGAGGCCTAGGGCCGCGTTGCGCTTTAGGGTGATTCCCATTTTGCACTTGCCGCAACGGTTCGGAATGCTTATCCGAAGTTATCTTAGGCCACGGTCATCGGATTAATTATGGCTGTCGAAGAAGGGCAAGTAGCAGACGCAGTTAGCAGTGGTGCAGTGAGCATGAACGATCAATTTGACGTTTATGCAGAACAGCCGCTGAAGCGGTTCGATTCGCCGCCTGCCCTTGCCTATGCTTGCACTGAGAGACGTGATCCTGATCGGGAGTTGTTCGCGCTAGTTTGCGATCCAAAACAATCACTTCGTCACGACCAGGTTTTGGTTATGCGACAAATCAGCCAACAAGGTCTGGTTCGGGCAGTTGATTGGGGAGTCATCGATTGGCCTATGGAAGGGCGACGGTGCCCAGCAATTATCTATGAGTGTCCTCAGGGCGATCGTGTGCTTGCGAGCTTGGACGACGAGTTTCCGAAAGTGTCGGAAGAAGCTATCTCGCGCAACTTTATTGAGCCGGCGGTGGCGACCCTTCGCGAGATGCACAGTCAAGGTATGACCCATCGTGCCATTCGTCCAACAAATTTGTTTTACGACAATCCTAAATCAGCGCAAGCGACTATTTTGTTAGGTGAATGTCTTTCTGCACCGCCTGCTATGGGGCAATCAGCGGTATATGAAACGCCGGAAACGGCTATGGCTCCCCCGACAGGACGCGGCTTCGGCACAATTTCTGATGATCTTTACGCTCTGGGAGTTACAATTCTTGCATTGCTCACTGGGCAAAGCCCCTGTTTGGGTATGAGTGACGAGCAGGTCATTCAGTCTAAGCTCACCTATGGTAGCTATGGTGCACTCGTCCAACGCCAACGGCTCTCACTCACTATGATGGAGGTTTTACGCGGTCTTTTAATGGATCAAATTGAGGAACGGTGGACACTTGACGATTTGGAGTTTTGGGTGTCTGGTCGTCGCCAAGGTCCGAAACAGCAGGATTTGCCGCCCAAGGCTGCACAAGCCTTTTCATTTCAGGGGAGAGATTTACTAACACGTCGTGATGTAGCGCGTGCGTTCTCGAATAATTGGGACGCTGCTATTGAAGCAGTACGCACTGGTCTGTTGGATACATGGTTGCGCAGGAGTCTGGGTGAAGAAGAGGCAATTGAAGCCGTGAATATTGCTAAGACAACAATACCGGTTGCCGAGACTGAGACCGATGATCGAATGCTAGCGCGTGTTATTATTGCGTTGGATCCGTTAGGACCAATTACTTACAAATCCTTTTCTGCGGCAATCAACGGCATCGGGAGTGAAATAGCGGCTCGATATTCGGATGAAAGCGTTCGGAAGGATTTTGTCGAACTGTTACAGGCCAATCTCATAGAGTTCTCCTGCGAGATAGGCCAATCCGCATCGGAAAAAATGCACATTATCGCTCAATTAGAAAAAATGAAGCCGCTCTTGGAGAACGCGTCCATCGGCCATGGGATTGAACGCGTTATTTATGAGCTTAATCCGACGCTCTCATGTCAGTCGCCGTTACTGGAAACTGAGTATGTTTATGATTTGACAGAGATGCTTCATGCTTATGAGCGTCTGGCTCAGCAAAACCCAGATGGTATGGATGTTTTGGTCGACCGGCATATTGCAGCGTTTGTCGTTACACATTTAAGGGGTGGGTTGACGTCGGAACTGCGCGAGATTGAGAACACCTTTGACCCTAATGCAGTTGCCAAAGCCAATATTAGGATGTTGTCCCAAATACAAAGCGAGGCTGGCTCCATACCTGCACCAAACCTTTGTAATGTTGCGATCAAAATGCTGGAGCCGGCGGTCGAACGATTTCATAGCCGCAGTCAACGCGAACGTATTCACCTTAGACTTCGGGAAGTTGCCCAGGGTGGAAAGCTCGATGAGATTCTTCGGATTATCGATAATTCCACCTACCTCGAAAATGATCGCAATGCCTATCAGCGTGCTGTAAAGGAGTTCGTCCGTACGGTTTTGCAAATGCAACAATTAGCGTTTGAGAAAGAGCATAAAATGCAACTGGCGCGCGCCATTGGTGCTGAGGTGAGTGCCTTTATTTCATGTATTTTGTCTTTGATTGTGATCGTTATAATCGCGGTTGTTTGGTATATTGGGTCCTGAATATGGCGGCGGATAAACAAAAGGTGGCCCCACGCAAAGTCGGCTCGGTTAAGGCTTGGGTTTATACTCTATTGGCTGCTGGACTGATTTTCTTTGTTTTTCTAGAGGTATTCATTCTCGTCATGGTCGGTATGGTGCCGACCATTAGTGCGTTCCTAATAGACCGTTCACCAAGGCGGTATTTTACAATGACCGTCGCCTTTGCCAATGTGGTTGGGGTTGTGCCTAGTGCCTTTCAATTATTTGCTGGCGGTAGCGGGGGTATAGATGGTGTTTTGGAATTGATTACGGATCCCTTGGTGTTATTGACTATGTACGGCGCGGGCGCAATTGGGTGGTTTATTCTTTATATCGTGCCGCCTTTCGTCTCTGTTGGGCTCTCTATGTCAAACCAGATGAAAACGAAGGCGCTCAAAAAACGTCAGAAAGAATTAGTTGATAACTGGGGCGAGGAAATTCGTTCTGATGCTCAGAAACTTTTGCCAGATAACGTTAAGTTGCCCGTTGGTGAAGGCGAAAGCGTTGAGAGTAATGCCAATAATGACGAAAATACTCCTGAGAACAATGCAATGCCGTCTTAGTGCGATTAGCTAAGCCTAGATTCCTATGTTAACCAAGCGCGATTCAGCGAGCTGCGTTAGACGCTCATGCCCGTCTCGGCTGCTTGAGTTTGAATAGCTTTTTGCAGTTTCTCAAACGCTCGGACTTCAATTTGCCGCACCCGCTCGCGGCTAATACCATATTCTTTGCTTAGCTCTTCAAGGGTCATGGCATCTTCTTCCAAGCGTCGCATGGTGATGATACGTTTTTCGCGTTCATTTAGGAGCGCCATCGCTGTAGTTAACATATCACGCCTTTTATCCAGCTCTTGGGCTTCAGCTATTTGAACATCGTGACTGTCGGTGTCGTCTTCGAGCCAGTCTTGCCATTCACCTTCGCCGTCTATTTTGAGTGGGGCATTTAAAGAATGGTCATGCGCTGCCAGACGCTGATTCATAGAAATAACGTCTTTTTCCGGCACCTTGAGTTCGGTGGAAATATGTTCCACATGCTCAGGCGACAAATCTCCCTCTTCAAAGGCCTCAAGCTTATTTTTCATTTTGCGAAGATTGAAGAAAAGTTTCTTTTGCGCTGCTGTAGTGCCCATTTTGACTAATGACCAGGAGTGCAAAATATATTCTTGCATCGACGCCCTGATCCACCACATGGCATAGGTCGCCAAGCGAAAACCTCGTTCTGGCTCGAAGCGTTTGACTGCTTGCATAAGCCCTACGTTACCTTCCGAAATTAGATCGCTGACTGGAAGCCCATACCCGCGATAACCCATGGCAATTTTGGCAACAAGGCGCAAATGGCTCGTTACCAATTTATGGGCAGCCTCAGTGTCTTCATGCTCTCGCCAACGTTTGGCGAGCATATATTCCTCACCCTTTTCCAGCATTGGAAATTGCCGAATTTGCTGCAAATAGCGCTGCAAATTTCCTTCTGGGCTAATCGCTAGGCTGGGAAGTGTTGTGCCGGCCATTTTTCAAACTCCTTCGGTCCGCATACTTAGCACTCGCGGACCCTAAGTGCTAAATAGGGGCTGAAACCTTCTAATTCAACTTTTTTTTTGGAATAATTTGATCATTCCTAGATATCCATCCGTTCAAAAACTGCCATTATCTCAGCGAGATCTGATGGAAATTCTGATTGAAAAACAAGCCTCTCACCTTTTTTAGGGTGTTCAAAACCTAGTGATACAGCGTGTAGTGCTTGACGTGTGCAATTTTTAACAATAGATGCATCATCTACGCCAATCCCGGCCATCCTTGCAGTTGTATTACGGCCATAGACTGGGTCACCAATGAGTGCGTGGCCTTTATGGGCCATGTGGACGCGGATTTGATGTGTCCGGCCCGTGGCAAGTCGGCATTCCACAAAACTCGCCTTGTTACCGAATCGTTTAAGAGTGCGATAGCGGGTGAGGGCTGGTTTACCAAGCTCTGCTGGAACAACTGCCATCTTCTTTCGATCGCGCGGATGGCGGCCAATATTGCCTTCGATGGAGCCATTCGGTGGCTGCGGTATGTCCCAAACCAGTCCATGATAAGCTCGTTCGACACTGCGTGCGGCAAATTGAGTGCTTAGTCCCTGATGAGTTTCGTCATTTTTAGCCACGACAATCAAACCACTCGTATCCTTATCCAACCTGTGGACGATGCCCGGCCGTTTGATCCCGCCGATACCCGATAACGTATCACCGCAATGGGCAAGAAGCCCATTCACAAGCGTTCCATGTGGGGTCCCGGGTCCAGGGTGGACGACCAGTCCAGCGGATTTGTTGATGACGATAAGGTCTTCATCCTCATATAGGATTGTTAGATCCATCGCTTCAGGTTCAACCGCTAATTCATTACTATCAGGGATAATCATGGCAAAACTTTGACCCTGTTTGACGCGATAGGCGGGGTCGGTTATCGTCTTTCCACCCTGGATCACGTTTTCGTTTAGAATCAGTGATTTAATCCGTGATCGAGAGAGGGTTTGATGATGTTCCGCGAGGACAACATCTAGTCTGCATCCCGCCTGTTCGGCATCAATTGTGCATATTTTGGGGCCATCACTCATGGATAATGCTAACGGTAACTGTTCAAGATGAAACTGCAAGTTCTTAAAATGCTGGTTTTGATAATGGGCCTGCTCATTTTTGTTGGGCTAGGTTTACTCGCTTACGGCTTGGCTACGAAAATTGGCGGCACCGCTGCCGACGGTGAATCTCAAACCGCGAAACCTTTAAATATAATGCTGCCGGAAGGTGCGGAAGTGTCCGAGACTAAATTAGATGATAACCGACTCTTGGTGCGTTTAACGCTCTCCGATGGCAGTATTAAATTGCTGGTGTTCGATTTGGAAGATGGTCGTCAAACGGGAACGTTAAATTTTAAAAAAGCCCGTTAACTAGTTGTCACAAATTTTGGCTTTCAGTCCAATTTTTCCGACATAAGCTTGAGAGTTTGTGCGGCCTCCTCGTTGCTAATCTCGCACAAAGCGCCGGTTTCCGCATCGTAAATTTTATTAAGCAATACGCGAAGTGCATCTGCATCCACCATCGATTCGGGCGGCGAGCCGGGCGCGTCTTTTAGCACCTCAATCTCCTCTTCCAACTCTTCCACCCGTGCTTCGGCGATAACAGCGCGCTCGTGCCAATCCACATTGTCGGTCTTTTTTGTGGCAGAGGCCTTAGTGCCTTTGCCGTTAGCGGGTACCTTACCATCTGTGAAGCCGAGCCGATCTGCTAGGGCGTGCACATAGGCATCGTCGTCACGGTGAAATTTGCCTTCCTTAATGTCTTGCAAAAAGTCTTTCAAATCCTCGCTCGCATCGTTGCCTAGCTTTTTGCTATCGAGCATTTTGTTAATTAATTCTTCTGTTCCGACGTCCGTCATAGGTTCCTCTTAGTAAATATTTTGTCGTGTTAGGTCGCCACAATAGCGGTACACAAAAGATGCGGCTGACCTAGCAGCGGCGCGGACCATATCGCGAAACTGCGCGGCAGGGTAGGGGCAAATTTGATTGCATTGTTTCACAGGTACTTGAGTGGGTTGATTAAGAGTAATGATTGTATTTTCAATACGACTGAAATTACCCCCAACAACTTTAATAACTCATACCCCGTTATCTTCAGTCGTATTCTTGATTCAATCAAATATGGATTGCAGTTCGCCGAAGGCTTCGGGGAGCAAGGTTCGGACAATGTTATTACGTAAAGCGGAACTAATGCAGTTATTCTCTCATTTGCAAGCAATTAGTTGCGCGACCGACCCGGCAAATATCACCTAACCTACATTGGTAATGCGTTTACAACGCGGCGCTGCCGGCGGAGACTGCCCAATGATTGATATATCGCCCATCGTCCTCAGAAAGGCTTATGAAACCGGATCACTGAAGCCGTCGGAGGTGGTCGAATGTGTGTTCGGTCGCCTCGGTGATCCCGACCAGGAGGCAGTGTGGCTTTCCACCACCGACGCGGCGGCTGCAATGGATGCGGCGCGGGCGTTGGACGCGCGCATCGGCGAGATATCGGCGCTGCCGCTTTACGGTCTACCTTTCAGCGTCAAGGACTGCATCGACGTTGCTGGCGAGATGACCAGCTGCGCCTGCCCGGAATTTGCCTATCCTGCGGACAGCGCGAGCCCGGTGGTAGCGCGGGCGCTAGCCGCCGGGGCGATCTATATCGGAAAGACCAATCTTGACCAGTTCGCGACAGGGCTGGTCGGCGTGCGCTCGCCTTACGGCGTTCCGCAGAACCCCCACAACGCGGACTATATTCCCGGCGGCTCCAGCTCAGGCGCGGCGGTTTCGGTTGCGACCGGCACGTCATCCTTCGCGCTCGGAACCGATACCGGCGGCTCCGGCAGGGTGCCGGCATCCTATTGCGGCGTCACCGGGCTGAAACCGGCGCCAGGCGCACTCAGCCGCCGCGGCATGGTCGCCGCCTGCCGTTCTTTCGACACGATCTCGCTCTACGCCAAGGGGCCGGTGGACGCGCTGGCAGCGTTCGAGGCACTCGCCGCCTATGACGCGGCGGACTGTTTTTCAACCCCTGACTATCCGTTGGGGGATGAGGCCGGGGCCCAGCCTTGGCGCCTCGCCGTGCCGATGGCAGCGCAGTTGGAGTTCTTCGACAATACCGAGACCGAGGCGCTGTTCGCCGACGCGCTCTCTGCCGTAGAGGTTTGCGCCGGCGCGGTCGCGCGTATCGATTACGCGCCGTTTCTCGCTATCAACGCGCTAATGTTTTTCGGGCCCTTCGTGGCCGAACGCTATGTTTCGGTCGGTGCGTTTCTAGAAGCGCATCCGGAGGCTGGCGTGCCGGCGGTCCGAAACCTGATCCTCGGCAGCAAGAAGCAAAGCGCCGTCGAAGTTTATCAGGCGCTATATCAGGTAGCCGAGACGCGGCACGCGCTTAAAGCTTTCTGGGCCGAGTATGACGCGTTGATGGTGCCGACGGTCGGCACGGTGGTTACGGTGGCCGAAGCGCTCGCCGATCCGTTCACGCCGAGTTTCAATAACGGCTACTACACTAATTTTGCTAATCCGCTCGGCCTGGCCTCGATCAGCGTGCCGTTCGGCGTCATCGAAGCCGGCGTGCCCTACGGCGTGACGTTTCTTTCGACGGCGGGCAGCGAGCGCAAACTGACACGGCTGGCCCGTGACTTTGCCGAGGCCGCCGCTGCATAATCCGCTTCGGTGGGTGCTTTAGGAGAGGGTTGGCAGGGTCACGCCGATCAGGTTGTCGCGGGTGATCAATACCTGCAACTGCTCGACGGTCATGTCTTCGGTGCCGGCCGGGCGCATCGGCAGGACCATGTAGCGCATATCGGCGGTGCTATCGACGACCCGGATCTCGACATCATCCGGCAAATGCGTCCCGAACTCTGCCAGAATCGCCTTCGGCTCGACCACCATTTGCGAACGGTAGGCGAAGCTTTTGTACCATTCTGGCGGCAGGCCCAGGATCGCCTTCGGATAGCAGGAGCAGAGCGTACAGACGATGACGTGATGCACCGTCGGCGTGTTCGCCAGCACTATGAATTCGGGACCTTGCGAGATGCGAATGCCGAGATGCTCGTAAACTGCCTCCTTCGGGGCATCAAGCAGGAAGGTCTTGAAATTCGCGTCGGTCCAAGCGCGCGCTGCTAGGCTGGCGCCGAGAAACGGCCCGCGTGTATCGACCTCGGCGCGGTAATAGGCCAGCTGATCCGCGTCGATTACGCTCTTTTCCAACAACAGTGCACGGAGCGCCTTTTCCAATAATTCATGTTCGCCGGCGGCAACGCTGCGTTCGATCAGCGCCGCGGTCGACGAAATGGTGGGTGTTTTGGAAGGGGTGTCACTCATAATCGGGCTCCAGCCAATTGTCGTAGATATCGGCGACGATGCAGGTGTCCGCGCCGTCGTTTTGCATGTCGCCGTCCCTGACGTCGCGCCAGACATCGTCAAACGAAAAAAGGACTTGGTAGAGGCCGCAAACCGGCGGAGTCAAAACGCCCTGCGCCAAAGCGGTCGGGTCGTAGAAGCTACCGTAATAGCGGAGGACGCGCCCCGACTTGCCGCGGAGATAGAACGGCGCGCGGATATGACCACTCTGAGGGAACCGCGCGGCCACCCGCACCTGATCGCCGATGCCGTAGATCGGCGCTTTCACTGCACCTGCTGCGCGCGCCACGAATCAGCTCTCCCCACCGCGCAGCCTGTCCATCGTTGCCGCGATTTCATCCGTTGTTAGACAATTTTTTTCGACCAGGATCGCCGCGACGCCGTAAAGCCAGCGCTGGTAATATGGCACTGAAAAATAGACCTCGCGGGGTAATTCCTCAATGCCGCGCCGCCGTTCGTCCGGTCGCACCAGCGCCACCTCTTTCGAGGCCAGCAGATTGACTAGGACATCGACGTCCTTGTCGAACTCGGACGAGTCGTGCTCCTGGATGATGAAGCCCGGCCGCGGCTCACCGCCCATATCGTGAAACGCATGATGATGCCCGTGTTCATGGTCATGTTCGGAGCCAGGGTCGTGGTCAGGGGCGGGATCACAGTCAGGGCCATGGGCATGCTCGTGTCCCCGCTCTGAGTTATCGGTCGTCATAATAATCGGTCCTTCCGTCCGCCGCATCTGCTCACGTCCGCCGGGTCATGCGGCGACGTTCTCGAGACGCGCTGATTGCAGAACCGGAAGGATTTCCGACTGCGGGCCGTGATGTGTCGCCTCGCCGTTCTTCATCACCACAATGGTGTTGGCCAAGCGCTCGACTTCCTTCATCGCATGGGTGACGTAGATGATCGGGGTGAAGAATTCGTCGCGTACCCGGATGATGAACGGAATGATCTCCTCCTTGCGCAACTCGTCGAGCGCCGACAGCGGCTCGTCCATCAG
>MDTE01167429.1_pt1 | contig 13164 bp, 13 predicted proteins | sample 811231 | NCBI WGS metagenome assembly MDTE01 (sample SAMN05326651, study PRJNA326480) | marine metagenome | isolation source: seawater | place: Indian Ocean: Red Sea | collected 2010
AGAGCCAGATTCTCTTAAATCTGCTAATTGCGGCTTATGATCATCTCTCTGTTCAACTTGTCGAGATAATTGTGATAATGCAAGGACAGGCACACCCAACTCTTTTGCGATAGCTTTTAAGCCTTGTGTGATTTGAGAAATTTCTTGCACTCTCCCATCTTTATTGTTGAATAATCCTTTCATAAGCTGAATATAATCAACGACAATTAAATCCAAGCCGTGAAGTCTTTTAATCCTTCTAGCTCTATTGCTCATTGCGGCAATACTTATTGCTGGAGTTTCATCAATAAATAAAGGAAGCTCTGATATATCTTTAGAAGTTTCTAAAAATTGATCAAATTGTTCATCTGAAATTCTTCCTCTCCTTATGTCATTTGAACCAATTCTTGCTTGTTCAGAAATTATTCTTGTAGAAAGCTGTTCTGATGACATCTCTAAAGAGAAAAAAGCGACTGAAGATTTTTTTCCATTATCTTGAATATTTTTAGCTGCATTAAAAGCTATATTTGTTGCAAGTGAAGTTTTACCCATCGATGGCCTACCAGCAATAATAATAAGATCAGATTGATGAAGACCACCTAACTTGTCATCTAAATCTCTAAGTCCAGTAGGCACTCCTACTATTCCTCCCTCATTTTTATAGGCTGCAGACGCCATTTCAATTGTTTGTTTCATAGCGTCATCAAATTTTATTAAAGATGAATTAAATGTTCCCTTTTCAGCTAAATCATAAAGAAGTTTTTCTGAGTTTTCGATAATATTTTGACCACTGTTATCCAAATCATTTTCTTTAGCATTATCAATTATATGTTCTGAAATTTTTATTAATTCTCTCCTTACAAACATATCATATATTATCTTAGAATATTCTATTGCTTGTCTTGCCGATGTTGAAAATTTAGTTATCTTAACTAAGTATTCTGGAATATTAATTTCATCTTTATCTTTTTCAAAATAATTTTTTAAAGTAATTGGATTTGCAAGTAATCCTTTATAAATCATACTCTCAATCGCATTAAAAATTTTCTGGTGCATCGGATCATAAAAATTTACATTTGATATTATAGTATTTATCTCATCAAAAATTTCATTTGTTACTAAAATTGAGCCAATTACAGATTGTTCTGCTTCTATATTGTTTGGTAATTCTTTAAAATTTTCTTCTACAACACTAAGATTATTTTCCATAAACTAATCCTACATTAATTGATTAGATTTAGTATTTAAAAAAAAGCTGTGGATGAAATTGTATAATTATTGAATTGATTCTGCAGACTCAACATTAATTGATATTTCAGCATCAACTTCAGAGTGTAAAGAAATTTTTACATTAAATTTTCCTAAAGACTTAATCTCTTTTACAGGCTGGATCATTGAAGGTTTAATTTCAACTTTACTAGTGTTTAAAATTAATTTTGATATCTCAGTTGGCTTAACTGAACCATATAATTCATTATTTTCAGTACTTAGTTTTTTAACGATATACTCTTTCTTATTGATTATTTCTAAAATTTTTTTCGCCTCTTGTTTTTTTTCATTATCTTTTTTTGAAAGTTCTATTTTAATTTTTTCCACTTCTTTAATGTTCTCTTTAGAGGCATAAAGTGCTTTTTTGTTTGCAATTAAAAAATTTCTTGCGAAGCCTCTTTTTACATCTATTACTTCACCAATAGATCCAATTTTTTTGAGATTTTCTAATAGTATGACTTTCATTAAATTAATGCTAAATTTCTCGCTCTTTTAATTGATACAGATAGCTCCCTTTGTTTTTTTTGAGAAACATTAGTAATTCTTGATGGAAGTATTTTACCATTTTCAGAAACATATTTTTTTAAAAGTTTTATATTCTTATAATCAATTTTAGGGGCTCCTTTTGCAGAAAGTGGGCAAGCTTTTTTAAACTTATATTTATTAGGTTGAAAAATACTAAGTTTTGCAAAATTGCTTTGTTTATTTTTTCTATTTCCACTTTGTTTTTTTGGCATAATCAGTTTTTAATTTTTTTCTTTTTTTGGTTTTTTTTCAATTTCCTCTTGTTTTGAAAAATAGTTATTATCAAGATCAAAATCCTTAACTTTTACAGTTAAATGTCTTAAAAGTTTTTTGTCTATTGCCTCACTTTTTTCTAATTGTTCAATAACTTTTCCATTTCCTTTTATTTTGAAATGAATATAGCTACCTTTTCTATTTTTCTTAATTAAATATGATAAATTTAGCAGCCCCCAATTTTCTGTTTTTACTATCTCACCATCATTTTTTTCAACGATTTTTGAATATTTTTCTGTTAACTGCTTAAGTTCCGCAGGAGATGTGTCTTGTCTAGCTATAATTGTATGTTCGTATAAATTCATATTATTTCTTTTATAAAAAGTGAGGATATACTATTATAAATCTTCAATTACAACAGTAAAAAAACAATAATTAATTTATTTTTAAATGTTTTCTGTAATTTTTCCAGGTCAAGGTTCTCAAATAATCGGAATGGGAAAAGATTTTTTTGACAGATATAAAATTGTTAAAGAATTATTTCAAGAAGCTGAGAATGTATTAAATTTTGATATTACGAAAATGATATTTGAGGGACCAAAAGAAAGTTTAAATCTTACAGAAAATACTCAGCCTGCAATATTTTTAGTGAGTTATTCAATTTATAAAGTTGTTAAAGAAGAATTTAATATTAATTTGGATAATGCAAAATATTTTGCTGGACATTCTTTAGGAGAATATTCAGCTTTATCTTGTGCAGGATATCTTGACTTTAGTCAAACAATTAAAATATTAAGAATAAGAGGTGAGGCTATGCAAAATTCTGTTCCAAAAGGAGAGGGTGGAATGTTAGCTATTTTAGGAACTGAAATTGATGAAATTGAAAAAATATTAAAAGATAATGAAAAAAATTTTAGAGCTCAAATTGCTAATGATAATTCAGATGGTCAAATAGTTTTAAGTGGTCAGAATACAGATCTAGCTCATTTGAGCAACTTTTTAAAAGATAAAAAAATTAAAAACATTAAATTACCAGTTAGTGCTCCGTTTCATTGTAATATGATGGCTAAAGCAACAGAGATAATGAGAAATGAGTTAGACAAGATTCAGTTTAATGAATCTAAGAATAAATTGATCTCAAATGTAACTGCTAATGAAGTTCAGGATTTAGAAAATTTAAAAAATCTGCTTATAAGCCAAATTGAAAAAAGGGTTAGATGGCGAGAAAGCATCGTTAATATGATCAATTCAGGAGTAAATGAATTTATAGAAATTGGTCCTGGTAAAGTTTTAGCAGGATTAGTCAAGAGAATTGATCGTAATGTAAAAATTACTTCTATTAATAATGAATCAGATATAGAAGGTTTAAAAATATGAATGATTTAAAAAATAAAAATATAATTGTCACAGGAGCAACAGGTGGAATTGGAAATTCTATAATTAAAAAACTCTATGATAATGGGGCAAATATTTTAGCATCAGGTACTAAAACTGAAAAATTAGAAAATTTAAAAAAAAATTTTGATAATATCAAAATATTGAAGTTTGATATTTCTGATAGTAGTAAAATTGAAAATTTCATTGAAGATGCATCAAAAGAATTAAATGGTGGTCTTGATTGTATTGTTAATAATGCTGGAATTACTCAGGACAATCTAGCAATAAGAATGAGTTTAGATGAGTGGAAAAAAGTAATAGATATTAATTTAACTTCAACTTTTTTAATGTGTAAGTTTGCAATAAAAAAGATGCTTAAAAATAAAAAAGGAAAAATTGTTAATATTACTTCTATTGTAGGTCATAGTGGCAATTTAGGACAATCAAATTATACTGCATCAAAAGCAGGAATTGTAGCTATGTCGAAGAGTTTAGCTATTGAGTATGCAAAAAAAAATATAAATGTTAACTGTATATCCCCTGGTTTTATTAAAACAGCGATGACAGATAAAATTGATGATAAATTTAAAGATATCATTATTTCTAAAATACCCTCTGCCAGATTGGGAGAACCAGATGATATTGCTAACGCAGTTCTTTTTTTAGCATCCAATCAATCTGATTATATTAATGGTGAAACATTGCATGTAAATGGGGGCATGTATATGGCTTGACAATCTAAGTAATTAAACTATTAACGATTTATAACAAATAAAGGATCAATATGTCAGAAGATGTTTCAAGCAAAGTTAAGAAAATAGTTGCAGACCATTTAGGAATTGATGAAGCAAAAGTCACAGATGAGTCAAGTTTTATAGACGATCTAGGTGCGGATAGCTTAGATACTGTTGAATTAGTTATGGCTTTTGAAGAGGAATTTGGCTCAGAAATTTCTGATAGCGAAGCTGAAAAAATTTTAACTGTTGGTGATGCAGTAAAATTTATTGAAGGTAAAGCTAACTAGAAGATTTAAATGCCTTCAGAAAATGATGGGACAATGGTTATATTGTCCTCTCCTTCCGGCGCAGGTAAAACCACACTTGTAAACTTGCTCTCAAAGCAAGAGAATTTCAAAATTTCTATTTCTCACACAACACGAAAGCCAAGAGATGGAGAAATACAAGATAAAGATTATTACTTTGTAAACGATAAAGAATTCAAAAGATTAATTAATAATCAAGAATTCTTAGAGTACGCAAAAGTTTTTAAAAATTATTATGGCACAACTCGAACTCCAGTTATAGACAATCTTAATAAAGGAAAAAATGTATTATTTGATATTGATTGGCAAGGAGCAGATCAAATTAGAAATAAAAAACTTGATTATAGATTAATCACTTTTTTTATTTTACCCCCGAGTAAGAAAATTTTATTTGATAGGCTTTCAAATAGGGACATGAAAGATAAACTAATAGCTGAGGAAAGAATGCAACAATTTGAAAGAGACGTTCTTCATTGGATTAATTATGATTATGTAGTAATTAATGATGATTTAGAGAAATGTTATCTTAAAATTAAGAATTTAATTAACGCAGAAATTAGTAGTGGATCAAAAGATTATGATCTAAATTATATTAGGAAACATATTGAAAAACTAACTTCTTAAAAATTCATATTTTTTTGTTAAATTGTAATATGTGTCAAAGTCAAGATTTTGAGGTCTTAAATTAAGATCAATACCCATCTCATGAGCAATATTTTTTTTATTATTAAATAATTGATTGTAGGGCTTTTTAATCATTTTTCTCCTGTGCATAAAGAAGACTCTTGTAATTTTTTCAAGATTTCTTGGATTTTCAAATTTAAAAAAATTTTTTTTTGGTTCAAAAAATAAAACAGTACTTTCTACTTTTGGTTTTGGTTGAAAACTAGTAGGTTTGATATCAAAGATCTTTTTAATTTTTAGTCTCCAATTTGCTAAAATTGAAAGTCTTCCATAATGTTTAGTATTAAATTTTGATATTATTCTGTCAGCTACTTCTTTTTGAAACATTAGAACAAGATAACTGAACCAAACTTTATTTATATCCAAATTTAATATCCATTTACTTAAAATTTCAGTTGAAATGTTATACGGTAAATTACCAAAAACTATTAAAGATTGATCACATAAATCGTTTTCATTTATTTTTAGAACATCTTTATTAATTATTTCAATATTATTATTGAATTTATTTGTGAGATTTTTTGCCAAAACATTATCCTTCTCGATCAAGATAACCTTTTTCGGATTCTTTTTTACTATTTCTAAAGTTAAATTTCCTGTCCCCGGACCAATTTCTAAAACATTTTTATTCTCTATATCTACGACACTAATTATTTTATTAATAATATTTTGATCAATTAAAAAATTTTGACCCAGGCTTTTTTTTGCCTTAATCATTTTTTATCTAAAAAACTGATAGCTTTGATTAAACTTCTAGGATCAGATATATTTTTTCCTACCATACTCTCATTTGGACCGTGATCTGGTGTAACTCTCAAAAAGGGTAATCCAATTGTAATGTTTATTGCATCATACTCATAAATAGTTTTAATTGGTGTTAAAACTTGATCGTGATACATTCCAATAATTACATTAAATTTCTTCCTATTATTCTTTAAAAATATTGTATCTGCAGGTATAGGACCTCTAACCCAATATTTTTTTTTCATTGAATTAACAACTGGAGATATAATTTTAGTGTCTTCGTTGAATTGAAAAATACTTTCACAATGAGGGTTTAAACCAACTATCCCAATTTTTGGTTTGAAATTTAAAAATTTTTTAAAAAAATGATCAATAATTTCGATTTTTTCTCTAATTAATTTTTTTGTTATTTTTTTAGTTACACTTTTAAGTGGCAAATGAGTAGTTACTGGGCATACAGATAGTTTTTCATTATATATTAACATTGCGCAATTCTTTTGTTTAAAATTTTTAGCAACATATTCAGTAACTCCTAAATATTTTCCTTTGAAAGTTTTAGATTTATTAATTGGACCATTAATTAATTTTTTTGATAAACCTTTCTTAATAAGTTTAAATGCTACTTTAAAACATAATTGAATATAGTTTTTTGGTTTTTGGTTGGTTATATCTATTAAATAAATATTTTTATTTATAAACTTTTTTTCTAAAATTTTATCCAAATCTATTATTTCAATTTTTTGTCTAAATTTATACTTTTTAATCTCATTATCTAAAATTCTTTTGTTACAAATCAAAATTAATGGACTAATAATTTTTATTGATTTAGTAGATTTAAAAAAAATTTCAAAAAAAATACTTTTTTTCTCTCCTGGAACAACTAATATAGGTTCAGAATTCACTTATCTTGCTATTTAATTTAATTTTATTATAAAAAATATTTGAAAATTTATCCAATTGTCTTGAAGTTTCAATTAATATCATCTTTTCCAATTCTTTTTTTTTATCTATTTGGACTTGTACTTTTCTAGTTTTATTGATTTTAAAGATAAAAAAATTATTATTAATTTCTAAAGGAGAACTATAATCGTTTTCTTTTAAGTTCTTTAATTTGTTGCCTATTTCATTTGATAAAGCGTTTTTTTTTATCCAACCTAACTTACCACCTACTTTTGAGCTATCAGATATACTATAAAGATTTGCAGTATTTTCAAATCCATTTACTTCAATACTTTCATTAATTTTTTCTATTAAATCATCTAAAGAAATATCTTTTTTCCTCGTAAAAACTATTTCAGATAAATTATATTCCTCTAAAAATTTTTCTCTACTAGCTCTCTCAATTTTTTCAATAAGATTATCTTTATCAATTTTTACTATTTGTTTATACCTACTATAAATTAAGTTTTTCCACTCATTTTCAATTTCAATTTTTCTTTTTAAATCTTCAATAGTTAAATTAAAATTTTTGATATAGTCTTCTAGTTGGCTCTCATTTTCAAAATTTAAATTTTGCATAAAACTATTTAGAACATCATCGATTTGGGGATTTTGTAAATTTAGCTTTTTATATTTAAGTATTTCTTTTTTTTTTATAAATTCTTTAATACTCGATTTTTTAGCGATCATTATTAGCTCATTTTTATCAATTTGACTAAGTCTAGGATTTAGAGCTTTTAGATAGTTGATTTCTTTTTCGATATCATGAGAGGTAATTATTTCATTATCAACCTTCATTATTATTTTTAATTGAATTTTTGAGTAACAAATATTTACAAATGAAAAAAAAATACAAATTGAAATAATTGATCTATTTAATACATTCATTTTAAGTTAGGTGTATTAAATCCACCGAATGGCAATATTGTAATTTTGAAAAATAAATTCTCAGTAGGTTTTAGATCTTCATCATTGTAATATTCTTTATTATACTCAATCCCAGCTTTTAGACAATCATTCTCATACTGATAAATTATATTGTAATATTCTGTAAAACTTTTTTCTTTATTTTCACTTGTCTCGAAAATTAAACTATTTTTTTCATTAAAATTGAATTTTGTCTCATTTTTCAAATACGATGTTTTTAAATTACTATTATTTTTATTTAAATATTCAAACTTCGTAGTAAACTTATCTAAATAATATTCGAAACCGAAAATTTCATAATTTTTGTCATCAAAATTATTTTTCAGAGAAAAATCATAATCAAATTCAAGATTATCATTATATTTATATTCAAAAAAACCAACAAAGTCAGAGACTTTGTCACCCAAATTACTATTAATCGGCAAGTCTTTGTTTTCCTCTAATCTTAGATTATTTGCAAAACCAAATTTCATTTTTTCATTAAAATTTGACTTATCAAATTTAACGAATTCATAGCCATAAGTTGCAGAAATTCCTCCCTCACTTGTTTCGGTTATCCCCAATCTATCTAAGTCATAAATATTTTCATATCCTATTGTTCTATCTTTTCTTCTTACATCTTTTGAGCTTGGCAGGCTCAGTCTTAATGACAATTTTGGAGTTAAAAGATTACTAAATTCCTTAGTTTCTTTGTTCAATGGATATGTGTAATTAGTTTGAAAAGTAGGAGTGATGTTAGCAGTAGCATTATTTTTAAAATTATCTGAATTTGTAGAATCAGAATTTACATTTTTAATAGAAAAAACTTTTTCATTTACAATTCCACTATCAAATAAGTTCAAGCTTGAGAGAAATTCAAAATTATTTATCAATACTTTTTCAGTAATATTCGTATTATAATTCTTATAATATCCATTTGAGTTAAAGGTGTAATTATCATTTATAATTTTTGAAAAACTAAAATTTGGTACATATTCGTACTTATCACTATCTTTTTTAGCTAGATCTTCATAAACATCAAGATTAGCATTAATTGTGGTATCTTCATTGTACATCTGTAGATTTAATGAGTTGGTAAGATTAGATAAATTACTAATAATGGGACTTTCAATTTTATTAGCTTTTAAATATGTTTCATCTGTCACTTGTTCTAATTTTATATTTAGCTCAACATCATCAAATGAATTACTGTTAAAAATTTTATCAAAATTGTAAAATAAATGACCCTTAGAATTTTCATCACTTGAAAAAAACTGACTCACATCAACGATATGATTTGAATTTTTATTTTTCTGTCTAAATTCTGACTGAATTAAAAATTTATCATCATTAAAAAGTCTTGGTGTAAAAGTCATATCTTTATTTTCAGCTAAAGCTAAAAAATATGGTAAACTGAAAGATAAACCAGATGTACTGTTATCCTGAAATTTTGGAATTAAAAATCCGCTTTGTCTTTTAACTGTTGGATCAGGATGAAAAAATTTTGGGAAATAAAAAACTTTTCTATCGTAAATTTTTAAACTCGCATTTTTATAATAAATAGTTTTTTTTTGTTTATCGTGTCTGATTTCATCAGCACTCATTTCCCAAGGGGGACACTTTTCTCTTTTTTTACAAAATGTGAAAGTTCCTTTTTCAATGATAGTATTTTTATCATTACTTATTAAACTACGACCTTTTAATCTAGGTTCATTATCTGAGTTTTCTATCAGCTTAAAACTCATACTAATATCTTTTGCTACCAATTCTTTTTTGTTTAAATCTAAATATGATAAATCCACTAAAAAAGAATTCTTATCTTTGTCTAGGACAACAAGATTATTTAATTTTATTAATTTATCATTAATGGAATATTCAAATCCGTCTACTTTATATACATTGTTAAATTCATCAATTATCTCAGAATAGACTTGACTAGTAATTTTACGTTCATCTAATTTATAATTAATTTCATCTGACCTCATTATTAAATTATTAATGTTATCTTTTAATTTTACGTTATTTTTAAAATTAAGATTAGACGCATCAATCTTATATTGGATAACATTAGAGTTGATTTCAAAATTTTTACTAGTTGTTGATATCGTGCCGTTGTTAATTAATAAATAGGATCTATCTTTGAAATATTCAATTCTGTCACCTTCCACAGTTATATCATCCTCCTCAATAATTGCTTTAGCATCTTTTGCTATTGTTAGATTTTGATCCTGTAAAAATTCAATTTCTTTGGCCTGAATATCAATTTCTTTAGAATACAATTTATTGATAAGAAAAAAATTGCATAAGATTATTATTACAATTAAAAATTTATTTTTCATTAATTCGCACTAAACCTATTGTTGATACAATACTTAAGAAAATAATTGGGAAAAATACAGATAAATAAATCGGTATCCTGTCAGTTAATCCAAAAATATTGAAGATATTATTTATATAATAAATAATTACAGATAATAAAATTCCCAACAAAACATGAAAAATATAAGGTTTATCTCTCTTAATGTTTAGCATGATAATTGCAGCAATTACTACCATAATACTGAAATAAATTGGTAATGAAATGATCGTTAAAAAATGTAAATCAACTTCTTCTGAAGAATACCCTAAAAGTTTATTTTCTTTCTTAAGATCAATTAGTTCAAACATATTAAGTGAATTTAGATCCCTAAAAGATTTATTGATTTTATCAAAATTGAAATGACTAGACAACTTTATATCATTTTCTAATTGAATTTGCTTGTTATCTTTAAATAGGATTGGAGAATGAATTACCCATTCATTTGAACTTATATCTACCTTTTTAGATGAAATACTCTCGATTATATCAAAATTTTTATCAAATTTTGTAATAAAAACGTTTTTAAGAAATTTATCTTTATTTTCAGATGATGCATTTATAATGTAAATTTCATCATCTATTTCATCTTTAATCCACAACCCGTTACCACTATAATGTTTAAGGTACTTTGCATCTTCAGAATAAATGTTTTTTATATCAAAATAAAAAAATTTTAATTTAGAAGATATAGGGTAATAAAAAGAAATAATTATTATACCAAACAAAAAAGAACACAAAGCGAGTAATTTTATTAAGTAAAAATTATCTAGTCTGTTTATTTTAATTAATTCATTTTCCTTTTTTTTTATAATTTCAACAAAAAAAAGTTGTGTAGAAATTAGAATTATAAATGGAAATAATTCCAAAAGAGTTGCGGGCACATTAAGTAATGTAATCAAAAACGGTAGATGAAACTTTGAATTTGAAGAGTCACTAAAGAAAGTTATTTCCTCAAATAAAGAAAGAATAAAAGCTAAGGAAAGAAAAATTAAACTAAGTAAAATGATTTTTTTAAAAAACAATTTTATGAAATATTTATCAAATGTTTTAATCATTATTTAACCTTAATCATTAAAAAATTATAAATTAAAATAAATAAAAAAATTGGTACTGTCATAATACTTATAAATTGAATTTTTGACTCCTCAGCATATCTCATTAGTGTTTCAGATATTATAAGAGCAAGAAATACATATAAAAAAACTTTAGTTGATTTAAGAGTAAAATTATTTTGGACTTTAGAAAATGTTAATAAAAAACAACTTAACAAGGCTATTAGTGGAATATAAAATGGTTTTATAAATCTTTTATAGATTTCTTGATTAAGATTTTTCAGCCTGCTTTTTTCACACCTAAACATGTCATCAATATAAATATTATTATTTAATAAACTCAAAGAACATCCAATTATTTTTGATGAAGGCAATTCTTGTATTTTAGCTTTTTTGATTGTTTTAGAACTAAGATTAGATAAATTATAATCTATTTTATCGAATTCAAAACTAATTAATTTATTGTTGTTAGTACTGATTATTTTCCCATTGAGTAGCCTAAATATTTTTTTATTTTCATTTATTAAAATACCTTCTTTGGCAAAAATTATTTGATTGTTATTTTTCTTTAAATCAAACAAGTCACCTTCTTGAATAAAAATATTTTTAAAAGAATCTTCACTAACTCTCTCATTTATAAAAATAGTTAAACCAGTGACTGTATCTAGAAATTTTCCTTGTTTAATCAAATTTGGTAAAAAATCCATATTTGAGTCTTTTAAAATTGATCTCGCTTTTAATTGACTTGCAGGTGATATAATACTCCCAATTAATATCTGAAAGAACATTATAACAATTGCAAAATTTATTAGATTAAGAATAAATTTTTTTTTTGTTATACCATTAGTCCAGAATATCAATAGCTCGTTATTTTTCTCATATTTTAATAATTCAAAAAAAATAGAAATTCCGAATACAAATGGCAAAATTCTATGAATTATTTTTGGGAAATTAAAGAGATTATAATAGAAATAGATTGAGAAATTATGACCGTCATCAATTACAAAATCCAAATAATTAACTGCTTGTATGATCCAAACTATAAGACCGATAGTAAATATGATGATTAAAGCCCTTAGGGACACATCTAGAATAAATTTTCTAAAAAGTATTTTTTCCATTGAATTATAATTGTTTTACTCATATATAGCATTATCTCGTATAGATTGTATTTAAATTTTATGAATATTAAGATTAGTTTTAAAAACCAAGGTTTTAAGAAATCTCCGGAAAACCTAATTCTATTTGTCGATGAAAAATTCAGTACTTCAAGTTTAAAAAAACATATCTCGAATTCTGAGCATTCCTTTATTTTAGATTTATTAAAAATCAAGGATACAAAGCAAAAAATTATTACATTTGATATTAACTCTAAAAGAAAAATAATTTTAGTATCTTTTAAGAAGAATTTACCTATATCTGATGCAGAAAATTTGGGTGCTAAATGTTACGAGATATTTAAAAAAAATAAAAAAACAGAATACAGGATTAATACAAATACACTTCATTTCAAATCGAAAAATATAATTGGACATTTTTTACATGGAATAAAACTTAAATCTTATAAATTTGAGAAGTACAAAACAATTAAAGATGATAAAAATATTAATATAGTTGTTTATGGTCAAAACATACCTTCTAGCAAAGAAAGAATAAAATTTAATGCGATAGAAGAGGGAACTTTTTACACCAGGGATTTAGTATCAGAACCTGGAAATATACTGCATCCTGATGAATACGCTAAAAGAATTAATTCACTAAAAAAGTTTGGCTTAAAAATAAATATTTATGATCAAAAGAAACTAAAAAAGATGGGTATGAATACTTTACTTGGTGTTGGTCAGGGGAGTATTAGAGGTTCATATTTAGTAACAATGGAATGGAAAGGTCTAAAAAATAATTCCAAGCCTTTAGCATTTGTAGGAAAAGGAGTTTGTTTTGATACAGGCGGTATTTCCTTGAAACCTGCAAAATTTATGGAGGATATGACTTATGATATGGCTGGTTCAGCAGTTGTAGTTGGTTTGATGAAAAGTTTAGCTTTAAGAAAAGCAAAAATTAATGCTGTTGGAGTG
>MDTE01181726.1_pt1 | contig 13164 bp, 14 predicted proteins | sample 811231 | NCBI WGS metagenome assembly MDTE01 (sample SAMN05326651, study PRJNA326480) | marine metagenome | isolation source: seawater | place: Indian Ocean: Red Sea | collected 2010
AGATTCTGGATCTAAGTTCCACTCATTTGTTCCAACTGGAGATGAGTTATCATCAGGGTAAGAAGAAGTGCTAACTCTTGTTTGACTTCTACCATATGCCACTCTAGCCATTATTATTCACTATCCTCCTTTTTTGTGGATTTTAAATGAAAGCTGACATTTTCTGAAAAAGTTAATTTATCGTCTAAACCTGTTTTACCAGTGTTTCTTAAATTAATCCTTTCTAAGAGATTAAATACTCCCTTCATGGACATAGCCATTTTAACTAACCTGTGCCTGACATTGAATGGTTAACGTATAATGTTAGGGTGTCTGTGCTTGTTTTGTGGAAACTTGCTGGATTTTCAAAATTCCATCTAGTTAATAATTTTGCTCCACTTGCAATTGCTGGTACACTTCCATTGTTTCTAGTCACATTTGCTTGTGCTACAATAGCTCCACCTGTAATTGCGTTAACACCAGAACCACCTGTACTAATTTCAGTGGTGTCCCATATGAATTTATAAGTTACAACTTTTGCTCCTTTACCAGAGTTTTCACCTGTTTGGTCATTTGCTTTTGGATAACCAGATTCAACATCTACAACTGACCATGTTGTACTAGATGTTCCAGTTAGGATTGGATCTGAAAAATCATCAATTGTATCACCCTTAAAGTTTGTACTATTTGAACCTGCTGCATCTGCACTTGAAGGGTTTTGTAATACACAAGAACAAGCATAGAAATTTGGACTTGGTACTGTACCACCTGAGGTAGATACATTTGCTGATTGTTGAGCATAATATTTATCACCATCATCTGTGACTATATTTGAACCATACCACCATTCTTTAGTACCATCATTATGTGTGGCTACTAAACAGATGTTTTGTTTTGGATCAGGGTTTTTTGGAGGTTCGCCTTTTCCTTGTTTTAGACTAATCATACTGATATTCCTTCACAATTGTAGTATTTAAAGATTTTCAACGTCTAATGAGTCATAGTTCTCTCATTTTGGAAGCTTGCCACATTCTCATTAATCATACCAATATCATCCATAACATCATAGGCAAAGTCACCACAATCAACCACGGTTTTACCATTAGGGAAAGACATTGAAATACGCTTCACAATATACTCCCTATTATAGATTCCTTTTCCTGCGTGGTCAAGTGTTGTTTTCATACCGATATGTAAGGCAGTTGTCATTCTTGGTATTATTAGGCTTATTTGTTCATCAGGCTCTGATTTAGCCCCTAATATTCTTTTTCCCAGATAGACCAAACTTTGGAGATCTGTTATTTGTGGAACTATGTATTTTCTCGACTTAAGACCTCGTTTTTTTATCACTGGGTTATTCTTCAATGTATAATATTGTGACTCATCTCCAGTATCTATTATTCTAACATAAATGTAGATTGCTGTTTGGTTGTTTGTTCCAAGACCAGAATCCCAATCTATTTTACCATCTGTGTAAACATAATCACTTGTAGGAGATAATTCTGTTTCATCACTACCAACTTCTTTAATTGTTATTTTCTCCAAACCAAGAAATAACCTGTCATCATTTGTCTCATCCATTTTATATTCTAAATCATAAATACCACTTGTCCCACCACCACCAGTTAATGGATATGTCTTTCCATTAGCATCATTCTGTATTTGAAGTCTAGCTATTGTTTCTTTAGGCTTAGCCATGATTGCAACTTCTGTTATAATATTTGTATCATCATAACCATTACTTTCTATTTTATATCCATTATTAGTAGAAAAATATGTTTTGTTTGGAACTTCACTTGATTCAAAAACAAGTACCTTTCTTGGCAACATTTGAAATTGATCAGCACCGTATAAATGGTCTAAAGTTAAAGAAGAGTCAATTTCCTCACCACTTGCCATTCTATATTGTTTTGCTCCAAGTGTAGCAAGAATTCTAATTGTATCAATAAATCTACCACCTATATTATATCTGTTCATATTTCTAGCGTTTGTAGAATATTCTTTTGGTTGACCTAAACCAGTAGTTCCATTAGCAGAACTTGCATCATCTTCATCATCGTAAAGACCTCCAGCAGAGACAGAATTTATAAATTTAAACTGGAATTTTACATCTTTTCCCAAATGACCATCAGATTCATTTATACCCTGTGTGTCAAGCTTATTAGCGTTATAACCATCAACGCAATCCTGAACTATGTTTTCTAATAGGGTTTTTACATTATTATCAGTCCCACTAGTATTATTGAAATGATATATTCCCTTATCATTGAATGAGCCACTACTACTCATATAATCTTCATCCAAATCAGTTTTAAGGAGTATTCCACTAAAACCAACAGCGTTGACAAAAACTCGTCCACCCTTATTATTAACATCAGAAACTCTTCCACCAAATTTCATAGTGGATTGCGGTAATAATCTTTTCCAGACAGTAAGACCCTCTGCATCTGTCAACTCATTATTCCAACCATGGCAAGCATAAAGTTTACCTTTAAAATGGTTTAATGAATATCCATCTGCACATAAATATGTATCTTTCGTGACATTTGTTTCTTCTAATTTCATTGTATTATCATTTGAGTAAACATAATTTCCATATGTTTTACCATTAACTAATATCTCTGTTCTTACATACCGACCTCCCATGCTTGCAAGATCTGGTAGTTTTCTAACTCTAATTAGACAATCTTTATCATTACCAACTTCTAAATCACTACTAAATGACGTTGAAGCAGTAGCCGATGAAGACCCATTATAATGTTTTTGACTAAGATATGCATATGTTTTATCTTCACTTGCATCATGGAAGAGACCTATTTCTATACCAGCATTACTGCCTGAATGCATTCCTCTTGAGTAAATAATTTGTTTAGTATCACCACTATTACTCCATTTGCTTAGAGCAGGTGTTCTTATATGTAGATGTATCTCTCTACCAGTATCAAAATTTATCTTTGATTTATTATTCTCATATTGACTTTGTTTACATCGTATGACTTGGGTATTGGATGTACAATCTAAGTATCTATGACCTTGAAATCTTGATGATGTGTTACCCTCAGTACCATAAATTGGTTCATTACTTGAATCTATTCTATGACCATCAATATTCCAACCACCCTCATCTCTCACATTAAAGTAAAAATTATATGCAAAAGCTAAATTCTGTGTTGGAACATCATCTGCAATGAATGTAATTATATCATCAGATTCTATACCATGCCCACCTGTAATTTCAAACTGTGCATTATCTACTGCTCTACTTCCTTCAAGCTTAACAAGACCAGAAACTACAGGTAATACATTTCTAGTTACAAAGTAATTATTTCCATCTATTTCACGTTTTTCGTGAATTAATTTGTAGTCAACCAATTATTGCACCGCCACAGCAGTTGTTGGTGGAGACCATTTATTCAGTGTGTTGGTGCTTGTTATTGCTGATACTCTAAATTCATAAGTTCCAGAGTTTGCTAGGGTTATTGTTAATGTTTGATTATCTGCATCTGTTGCGCTAGCAAGATATGATATATCTGATGACGATACTGTATTCCATCCACTTGTACTTGTAGTTCTATACTGAACGTTGTAGCCTGTTATTCCACTGGCAGAACCAAATGTTAGTGTTTTTATTTGATTAATTTTTGCCCCATGTCCACTATTATTACCATCATCACTCACATTCAATATAACATTATTATCACTTACTCTCACTGGAGCATCTGCCAATAAATTATCTGTAGATGATGCAACATTACCATGAACAAATTGTAATGAACCATCCCATACAACAGGAGATTGACTACTTACGGTGAATGACATTTTCATTAAAGTTCCAACCATCACTAAACTATTACCAATCGTTAATTGATAACTATCTCCAACAGTTACAGGAACAAAATTATCCTTGAAAACTTCAATTTGTTGTAAAGGTGTTAATTTATTACTATAAACTCCGCTAGGCAAACCACTACCTGTGAATGGTGTTGAAGATCTCTCTCTAATTTTCCAACTAATGTTTGCAGTAGTTGTATTACCCTCTACCTTGATAAGCACGTTTTGATTGTCAGCCTGTTGTGGTAAAGGCATTGGAGCTATAGGGGTGTTGAAATCAACAGTTATGTTTGAAATGTTATCAGCAGTATATGTTACAGTATAGCCTCCAACCTCACTTGTGTAATTTAAAGTAAAAGGATCAGCCATTATTAATACCTCGATTTTCCATTCTTGTTTAGTCCTCTGACAACTGCATTTTCAACTTCATTAACATCAACAGTTGTCGAAACATTTTGAATGTTCACTGGTGTAATTATAGTATCGCCAGTTCCAGCTCTATCTATACCTTGTGGACTTAAACCTGCTTCTTGTAGATATCTATCATAATCTGTTGTTGGATCATATAGTAAGAAATTTGCTGCAAGATTTTCATCAGCGCCACTTCCAAACCACCAGTTTCTATAACCTTCTGGATCAGCCATATATGCACCCATTGAACCAAACTCTGGTGCAGCTATTGCTGCGGCAGTAAATATATTGGTTTTTAAACCAAATTTCATATTTTTTGCCATTTTTACTTTTTCCTTTATGTCTTTTAATTTCTCATACTTTGTTTTTTGATCTATTTTTTGTTGTTTCTTATCTTTTGTATGTTTGTCTTTTTTTGTCTGTTCTGTTGTGTTTGTGCCTTGATTATTGTTTGTAAATCTTCTAGTAACTTTATAAGCACCATATGTACCTGCTCCTGCCAAAGCTGCTGTTGGGGCTCCTAATGCTGCTGCTACACTTCCCACCTCACCAGCTGTATTTTCCTTATTTCCCATTAAATAATCTAAAACATCCCATATCGTTATTTTTTCTGTTATAGCAAATATGGCTCCTAATATATCACCTTCTGCTAACTTTGTGCCAACAATATTACCAAGATTTGCCAAGAATGGATATGCTTTTCTAAAGAATGGCATTACAGTACTTAAGAATAACATTGCAATAGGTCTAAGTACAAAACCAATAAAGTCACCAAATGGTCTTAAAATTAAACCAAATGTCATATTCATTAACTCTAACATTTTTTGTAACATTGGAGAGACACTAAGCATTTTTTTAAATGTGGTTACAAGTAAACCAATACTTACTGCACTAATCAATATACCAGTCTTATTTCTTCCCACCCATTCAGAAACACTCTCAAATTTCATAGCCAATTTTCTTAAAAGTTGATTCCTTTCTAAATCTTGACCAGAACTAGTTTCTGATAAATCTGTTAATTGTGTCTTTAATTGTTTAAGGAGTTGATTTGCTTGTTGTTGATGTTCCATGAAATTTAAGAATCTTTCATCATTTTCTAACTCTTCATCTGTTTTTCCCTTTCTCAATCTCTGTTCATGCATTTTATTTAATTCTTTAGCAAACTCTCCTGTCTGTATATCTCTTTTTGTTTTTGTCATTGCTGTTTGAGTTTGAATTACATCAATAGCTTTTCCAAATCCCATTCCAGCAGCGCCACCATAGCCTATACCACCTAAAGCACCAACAACTCTACTTAATGAAACTTCAAAGTTTTGGAACGAGTGTCTCAACCTAATATTTCTTCGTACGTTTTCTGCGTGTTGATCATCAAGAAATGCTTTATCCATTTTTCTTTGTCTTTGGGCTCTCTCATTCTCCTTGTATTTTTCTCTATCTTGTTTAATTAGTAATTGTTGTAATCTGTATCTAGCCTCATTATTCATTTCATCTTTATCATATGACTTGTTGGCTATTTTTATTTTAGCCATCCATTCTTCCATATGTCTAAACTCCCTCACATATGCGACATTTAGCTTCTCTACTCTTTTTTCTAGTTTTTCAAGAAGGGCTGTCCATCTCTTAATTATATCATCTTCGTCGTTACTTCCCATGATTTATATACCTCTCATTTAGAATTTAAAGTTTCTCCTCACATTTTTATTATTCATAGTTGCACTCCTAGCAGTTTCATCACTCTTTTGGATGTTCTTATGAGTAACGAAGAGTTTTTGTAGATAATCTAAAGGTAATGAATCAACCATGTGTTTATCCCAACCAAATTGATTAGCACAGAAATAATAGATTAAGTATCTGTTTTCTTCATTTCGTCCAAACTCTGGAATGTCGCCATCCAGTCCTCTATATAATCGGCTAAAGGGTGGTATCTCAGCACCTCTCTGAGTATAGTTTGGACAACTTTTGCGTCTAGTAATTTAAGTGTTGTCAAATCCCCAACTTTGAATGGGGCTTTCTTAATTACTTTCAATAATAAGTTTATTCTATATGTTTGTAAATCTATTTTAGGTTTTGTTACATCTGATAAATCTACAGAATTTCCTACTAATTCCTCAACATCACCAAATGTGAGAGAATCCTCAAATTCAACTATATGGTCAGTGTTTTTATACTTAATTTTAACAGTTTGAATTCCCATAATTTTTAAAGTTATTTGTGTCTTATAAGGGTTATGCTGATATAGCTTTTACTCTTGCAACTCTTGCCTTGAATGGTAAGTCTTGCATGACTGGTTCTACAGGTTCTAAACCTGTTACACTATGGGAGTCAAATGATAGACCTTGTAAGTCTATTGTGATTGATTTACCTGAATCATCAGCACTTGTTAAAACTAATGATGCTGCTACATTACTTCCATCTTCATCAATTCCACCTTTACCATCACCACTACCAACTCCACCACTACCAGTATAATCTTCTGCTTGGTCTAGTAAGTGTTGTAACAATAGATTATCTTTAAATGTTGTTGTGAATGAACCTGTAACTTCTAATACTCTTCTAAACTTTTCTTGTGCATGGTGGCTACCTAATCCGTATAATAATTCACCATTTTGGTTGAATGTTATGTTGAAACCTTGTACTTCTGCTATAGCTACTAGTGAAGATCCGTTAGAAACAGATAGAGTTCCATGAGCAAATGTTAAAGGTACACCTGTTACACTTGCTTGTGCTGTTACTGTTCCACTAGCAATTGCTGGGGATGTTGCTGTAACTTCTTTACCAAATGTTATATCAACTGTTCCATTAACTGCTTCACCAATTGATGTTGAAAGACCTATACTGTTAACTATTCCACCTAATAATTTTCTTGTCGAAAGGTTTGAACCCATCTGTACTTGAACTTGTGTTGCTATTGATTTTGTGATTACAGGTGCTTTATTCTCACCTATAGCTGAATTTGGATAATAATGAGGTGCTCCACTATTCCCTGCTGCACTAGATTCACCATAAATTCCACCGAAGATTGCATGTGATGTTCTAGTATCAAAAACAAATCCAACACTTAGGCTTCCTTGTTGTTGACCATATCCAAATGCATGTGGTTCTACTTGACCTAATTTGTTGAAATCTATTCTATTAGTTGTTAATGATAAAGTACTTACTCTTGTGTTTAATCCGAATGTTTTATCAGTTGTAGGACTGTTTCCTGCAAATGCGTTTGCTGCCTCAAATCCGTATAATACTGATGAGCCACCAGATGTGTAAACTTCTGCCATAATATAAAAGATAACGTATTCCTATTTAAAGATTATTAGGGGTCAGCCTTTCTTATAGATAATGTGAGGATATAACTATACATATTACGATATAGATAGTTTTTACTGAATGAACTAACCACACGTAAATCGGCATAACCTGTGCCTGTGATATTTTCTTTAATGATATCAACTACTTTCTTGACAACTTCATTGTGTCTCTTTATATCCCTATAAGTCCTAATTTCTAGCTCTAATAATTGATCATGCCAAAACGCCTGACCTCCAATACCAAAGTAATTAATAACTTCATTTTTTGGATAAATGACTAATTCATCTCTTCTATCATCCATAAATCCAACAGATCTTTTATCCCAGATAGCAGATATTCTTGGTGGTCTAATATCTTTCCATTTATTAGTGATGAGATCTTGAATTATAGTTACTGCATCATATGTGAATATTCCCATGCTTATTATTCACCTGAATGGTATTTATAATTGACGGTATATTTGAAATCCACCCATTCATCATTTTGACCATATGAGCCTTCGGCTGGTCTCATATTTTTAGTATGCTCATTCCATTCATAATCAGTCATATGATTTGGTTTTCTACCAACATACCATAGTTTCCTTGACACCCTATATGCTATAGAATCAATAAGTAATCTTTTGGTTGTTAATGGGTTTCTTTTATGTTCTTTTGGAGAGAAATTAATAGTCTTCATATATTTTTTAAAATTATCTGTTACACTCATAAATTGCTCCATGTTAGGAGTATCTCTTTCTTTGTAATACTCTTCAATAATTTCATCATCTGACATACCAGCTATTTTAACATGTTCTACCCAAAATTTTATAGCTTCAATATTAGGTTTTGAAGTTGCAGGATACCAACCTTTTTTGTAACTATCAGGTGTTGTGTCTTTTTTAACTTGCTCTGGTATGCTTGTTACAGATCTATTTCCAATAAAAGATTCCATCCACATATCTGTTGGATCATCTTCAATGTTAAAATTCTGCATTTGTGCTATGGCATTATCTATCTCTGCCTCTGTTGCAGATTCCCAAGCTTTGAAATTTTGAACATCTGAGGGTGTTGGGTATGATAAAACAACTTTTCCATCCCAATGTGAAGCTTCAATTAAATCATTCGTTGTAGGATTATCTTTAACTTCTTTATCCCCAACTTTTACAGAAGCATCTCCGTTAGCTTTTCTTATTCTTTTTACTCTTTTTAGACCTCTAAGTATAAGAAGAAGTTTTCCTGCCTTCTTAATTTTTTTAAAAAAACTCAATTAGTTATCACAAATACTTCTTTTCTATTCGTAATACATTGCTCAACATCATCTTGCCAATATTTCTTTGACTCACTTGGAGAGTTGATTCCTCCTGTTGGTAATTCATCCATACGGAAACTACTGTTTAGTAAATCAATAGCTGTCATTTTAATAACTGCATCTTTGATATCAGAAGGAACTGTTGTATCACCAGAATACTCTTCTCCTCCATATCTGTAAGTAACTCTACATCTGTTTTTTCTTAAAATTGAAAATAAGAAACCTCTCAAATGAACAGAGCCTCTTTCATACTCTACATCATACCATTGACCATTAGTTACAATATTTTCCCAAGTTGCACTAGCTCCTTGCCAAATCTCAATCTTATCACCTTGACTTGCATCGAAATCTAATATTCTTCTATGTTTTAGAAATATAGGAGTACCCCAACCAAATGTGTAAATTAAAGGTAAGCTGTGAACTTCTCTTGTGATAGTTTTAACACGCCAAGCATGACCTGTTCTTCGATCAAATTCATCCTCCTTTCTGTTAATTATCTTTTCAACTTGCGCTTTATTAGGAGTAGTGTTAGCAGTAATGGGGACTCTGAGAAAATCAGATACATCTGCGACTGAGCAATAAGTTGTAGCCATGTAATATATAAACCGAGTATGTATTTAAATTTACTTAAAAACAACAGTCCATTCGGCTGAACCTGTGACATCTGCGAATATACCACTCTCAAATCTTCTATTAATATCTTGATAATTTCCCTCAGTTTCACCAAAAATAGTGAATTCTGTAGCACCTGATGTGGATGTACCATTCTTGAAAATACATTTTGCTCCACTAGAGCCTTTTTTACTGCAAAAGACAGCTACTACTACGCCATGACTACCTTTTACAGCTGTATCTGAGTTGAATGATATTACATTATGATTTAACTCTACCATGCTTATATGAGGATATACGACTATATAATGTTTTCTGAGAATAAAGAAAAAAAAGAGGCTTTTTGGACTCTAGTAGCCTATGACTAGAAATTCAAACACTTTATTTGCGATTGAAGTAGAGTTTGCTACCTCAGCAAATGTTGCGCCTGCTGAACCGCCTACGGAATAGAGTTTGATTTTCTCATTGGCTTTGTCATATTCTACTTTGTATAGTGAATCTGTAAATTCAGGTATCACTGCAACGAGTGTAGAAATTCTTCCCTCTTTGAGGTCAGCTGCCACTCCGTTGGTTGCATAAGCGTCAGAACCACCAGCGGTGACTTTGACCTTATAGATTCGCAGTTTTGAAGTTAGTGCTGCTTGCCATGAGAGTGTTTTTCTCACGTTAGCTGCTGTCCAGTCGGATGTACTTACTGTAACTGCCATATATAATTGACCATATGGTATTATATAAAGATGACCCCCTAGCTTTCGCTAGAGGGACTAAATTGGTTTACGTTGTTTAGATCTCCAACGCTTGAGAATGTGTAAGGCTCTGACTCTCACTAACTCTTTAAGGCTAAGCCTGAATATAAGTATTAAAAAAAAGGAAAAAAGGGGGTTAGTTTGACTAAAGTTTAATATCTCTAATCTTACCTTGTGATTTGAAGTGACGACAAACTGTTTCGCCCATTGTTCTGAAAACACCTTTCTCAACAAATGCGTTGTTGATGAATGGATATCCAGCAGATCTTCTTGTTGCTTCATAGTATTCTGTTGGAATTGCGATTTGGATTCCGATTCTTGGATAACCATATCCTTCTGCATCTGATGTATCAAGTGCGAATAATCTACCGATCTCGGATGAGTCGCTAGCGTTACTTGGTGCATCTTTTGATGGAATGAATGGTATTCCATAGATTGAATCTACGTGAATTCCGACACCTGTACCTTTGAAAGTTTGGATTCCGTTAACATCGATTTGTACGAGTGCTTCGCCGTATGGATTTGGAATACGGACAGAAGGCATATACAAGCCTTGTATTTCGGAGTAAACCTCGTGGGAACCAAGGAATACATTTGGATCTTTTCCTGCTGCAACACGGATCTTTCGTAAGAAAGTTCTTAGTGTATCATCAGTTAAGACACCATTGGTACCAATAGTACCAGAAGCAGATTCTACTGTGCTATCAAAGTCTGTTCCAGAGTCTCTATCAATGGTTGCGTTTGCTGCCCAAGGGTCATAATAACCTGTTTGTGAACCACCAACAGCATCTTCTTCAGCATCAGAGCTGACGATTCTGTCTAGTGTTTCAAAGTCTTTAGTACCTGCATTGGCACCACTTGCCCCTGCGGCTTCGGCTTCAACATCTGCTAGAAGCATACGGTTTAGAAATTCTTTGTGCTGTACTGCCATATACAAACGGAGTGAACCAAGTCCTCCCCAAATGTCATCTTTAGAGTGTGTTGCTAACCATTCCATAACCTCAGTTGCACTGAAAGGCAATTGAGCTGTCTTTGGTCTAACATCAATCTCTTGCAATGTTGGCTTTACTGTCTCAGCAATATTTCCACCTTCACTAGTTCCTCCTAAGGTTGTGTTACCTTGGTTGGTGTTTAGTGTTGGTTTGGCTGTAATGACCCTCCATCCAGATTTGTCCCATGGATATTTTGGTAAGATACCAAAAGCGTTTGCCTCAAGGTTTAATTGAGCCCATGCATATGCGCCGAAGATAGCATTAAATGTACCTGCGGTGCTTGTTGTTACTGGAGCATCTGCTTTTCTAAGGAGGTTACGGTTATAGCCGTAGTATTGTGCTTCCAACTCATCGATTGTTTTGATTTGTACCATTTTAGTATTGACCTACCTCGTCTGGAGTTGGTTGATAGTAAGTTCCTTTCAGAATGTTACGTGCGACGTTTGCTAAACCCTCATAACCGCCTTCTCTTGCATCTTTCAAGATTGGACTAAAGTCCTCACTGAATGATTTCTCTACAACAGTTGTTGGTCTTGGAGTTTCTGTAGAAAAAGTGTGTTCTGCTTTCTCTTGCATTTTCAACTCACCTTCGTCACTTTCTGGTGATTTCTCACCGTCAGAGTTTTCCTGATCAGAGTTCAAGCTAGTTTGTCTTGAATTTGATTGGTATTCATCTGGGACTGTGACTTTTGCTCCTACATCTTCTTCATCTGAAACTGCTGGTTTCAATGGGAGGTCAGTTGGAGTTTCTAAGGCTTTAAGTCTGTTATCAATACCTTCTAGGGTAGTGCCAACAGCTTTTTGAGTTTCTGCTAAAGATTGGATAACATCAGTTAATGTTTCCATGTTTGCTTTAACGGTTTCTTGGAATGATTTTTCAACTTCTTCCTTACCGTTTGATTCTTCTTTTTCTTCTTTGGCTTCTGTCTCTTCTATAACTTCTTTTTTGGATTCTTCTTCTGCCATGTCCTTATCATATTCTTGTTTTTCCGAGTTTATAAGTATTTCGTCACTTTTATATGTATCAGAATCAGCCTTTCCTTGACCGCCTAATTGGTTATTTCCATCTTCTGTTTGATAACCTGATTTAATTTTTCTACCAGAACTTGCATTCTCATCAACATCTTGATTATATGCACCATGATTATTACCATCATTTTCTGCGTCTTGTTTACCTTCACTGTCTTTCTCATCAGCCTTATCTTCATTATCATCTTTCACTTCTGTAGTTTGAACACCTGTTCCTACACCTGAATCTTGATTGTATGTATGATCATGACCTAATCCACGTTGACCTTGTGCGTGTATTTGCTCTCCACCAATATTACTATCTTTTTCTACAAAACAACCAAATTTGTCACATTTTATCACCATTTTGCCATCTCTTTCCTCAATATTTTCAGTCATAGCCTTTGCAATTGGGTTAAAATCAGTAATCAATGCTAATGGGACAGCTGGATCTTTACACACTGCTACCTCATAATGCTCTAAATTCTTTAATTCATATGCTACTGAACCATCTTTCATTACTTTTGGTGTTCTATTGGATTTTGTTGCACCACCGAAAGATAATCCTTTATACTCACCTGATTTAATCTTAGACCATATTTCATTATCCAATTCATAGTTTTTATGGATTTTACCTGTAATTTTAATAGCTGGAAATTCTTCTCCATCTTTGTTTTTGAATACTGTTTGGGCATAACTGATACCTTTACCAATTATACGGTTAGAATGTGTATCACTAATAGGTGCTCCTCTATCCATCCAAATAGGCAATACTTTGATTAATTCATCAACTACTGTGATTTCACCCTGTTTATCCTTAACTTGAACTGTAAGATAACCTTCAAAGAATCTATCATCGCCCTGAATGGCGTGTAGAGCCTTAGTGACCAATTTATTGAAATATAAATCCTCGTTTGTCAATAACTATTTTCAGACATTATTACTTATAAAGTTTTTAGTAAAAAAGGTAAAATGGTTGGGTTACTCACCCA
>MDTE01119396.1_pt1 | contig 13162 bp, 12 predicted proteins | sample 811231 | NCBI WGS metagenome assembly MDTE01 (sample SAMN05326651, study PRJNA326480) | marine metagenome | isolation source: seawater | place: Indian Ocean: Red Sea | collected 2010
GTCTCTGGCCAACGCATAACTTGCTGCCAATTGGGGTCGCGGAGCCAGGAGTATGGATCATTCAGAGTGCAGTCAAAACGCTTTGTTATATCATCGCGGCGGTCCGCCTTAGGAACGGAAGTGTTTTTATCAGAGGGTGTCAAGTAAGTTTTCCGTTATGCGGGCCACCGTATTATGTCCTGACCCTGAACAATCGAGTACCCATTTTAAAATTGAATCTTTCAATATCCCACTCACAATTGATGGCTTAATTCACGTTTTTTTCGCAAATTCTAAGTATCTATAGAAAAGGCTAGGTCGGGGTTTGAACAATAAAAACCGCGCCCATTCTATCCTCTGCCCTGCTTGCCTTCTCCGCCAATTAAGATGAAAGCCATCGTACAATATTCATTCGATTTATTTACCCATGCATGGTTTGTCCCGCGTTGGACCATAACATCTCCAGCCTTCATAACGACTTCCGAATCATCGAGATACATAGTCATTTCTCCCTTTAGACATAAAGCGTAATCGACCGTGTCGGTTTGATGCATAAAGGAATGCTGCTTTGTTTTAGTATCATTTTCGCCGTGCTGTAGCGCTCCATCGGCACCATATTCTTGGAATGCCTTTTTTGCCGTTTCCTCATCGACTTGTCCAACCTGAGATTCAGGTGGAAATTCTATTAAGCGAAAAGTGGTTCCAGTTTTTGGCGGCGGCAAGGGAAGGTCAACGCTGGTGGCTTCTGTTGGTTCGTCAAAGTTTGCAGGGGTTGTCTGAGTGGTCCACATATTATGAAAAATTACGCCGGGACGATTAGGAGTGGTTTTAACACCCGGGGTCGGACCATCCTCGATTATTACGGCTGTGCCACGCTCGTCGTGGCCTGTGACAATTCGGCGAATACCAACTGGTTGTTTGTCGCTCATTTTTATCTCTTTCCCTATAGGCTGTTAAGAAAACCGGTGAGCGCTGAATTGAAGTTATCAGCGTTTTCCATATTTGCGATATGACCGGCATCCGGGACAACGTGCATTTTTGTTCCCGGCAGCATATCTAATAAAGGCGCCATTTCATGCGGGCCGGCAGCAGGGTCTTCCGCACCAGAAATAAATAGAGTCGGTGACTTAATTTTCTCGATGCGGCCATGATAATTAATAGTTTTGAGGGCTCCAGAGCATCCGAGAAAACCATCTAATTTTGTACTGCTTATCATGTTGGTAATTTTTTTCATGGTGACGGCATTTTGTGGGTCATTGGCAAATTTGTCCGTGAACCAACGTGTAGCGGTGGGTTGAGCCATGCCCTCCATGCCTCCTTCTTTTGCCATTGCCTGACGTTCGTTCCAAGCTTTTATAAATCCATCAGGAGAATGATGCGGTAGATCACACCCAATATAGGCTGTGAGTCGTTCATCATGGTCGATCCCAATGCCCAGGCCCGTTGTACCACCCATGGAAAGGCCGCATAAAACGCTGCGTTTTACTCCGAGAACATCCCATAAAGAGATTAGATCCTGGACTAGAAGATCGAAGGTGTAAGGTGGTTTTGTAGCATCGGTGCCACCATGGCCGCGTTGGTCATAGCGTAGGACACGCCAGTCATTTGATAGCAGCGCTGTTTGCTCGTCCCACATGGTTAGGTTGGTCGCGAGTGAATTTGAAAAAGTGATCCAGGGGGCGCCGTCGGGGCCATCGATCTGGTAATTAAAATTTATTCCGTTAGCCGCGACTATTGGCATATTTTATCCTTCCACATCGGTTTCACGAGATTTTTTTTAAACTAATTTGATACGAGTTTTGGGCGACTGGGTCAATTGGGGCAGGCGATAGAATTTGTCGTGATCTATGCTGTTATCGTCTCATATTCTATGATCAAGGAGAGAAATAACAATAGGGGGTTATGATGCCAAGAGAAAAAATGAGTAAGAAGTTTCGTCGGCTTTTGGCGGATAAAGAGGTGATTGTTAAACCGGGCGCGCATAATGCTTTGAGTGCGAAGATTATTGAAGCAGCCGGATTTCAATCCTGCGGTGTGTCCGGCTATGCCGTTTCAGCAACATTATTGGGGAAGCCAGATGTCGGATTGGTAACTCTAGATGAGATGGTAATGATGTCGCGCTATATCGCGAGCGCAGTAAATATCCCTGCAATAGCAGACGCCGATACGGGGTATGGAAACGCAATAAACGTTATCAGGACTGTTGAAGACTTCATTCGATCAGGTGTTGCCGGTATTCATATTGAAGACCAAGTCGCACCAAAGCGTTGTGGCCATGTAGCCGGAAAACAAATAATTCCCATTGAGGAGGCGTCTGGAAAATTTCGTGCTGCGGCGAAGATTAGAGATGAGCTTGATCCTGACTTTGTTTTGATCGCAAGAACTGACGCTCGGGGTGTCGCAGGTGGTTCTGTCCAAGCCGTCATTGAACGATCCCAGGCTTATATCGACGCGGGCGTAGATATGATTTTTCCTGAAGGGCTGACTAGCAAAAAGGAAATTGCGGAGGTTTGTGAAAAAGTTAAAGCTCCCATTCATTATAATCGTACCGGGGTTTCACCAATGCTAACTTTAGATGAACTTAATGAGATGGGCATAGCTATGGTAAGTTTTGCAACGGGGGCCTTGCGGAGTGGAGCAAGGGCCATGTGGGACTTCATGCATGAATTTAAAAAGAACGATGTTGCTTGCCAAACAGCATTTTTGGATAAAGTCAAAGATCATCCCGTAGGGGATATTCATGCTTTTATGGGATTTGATAAAATTAGAGAACTTGAGGAAGAGTTTTTACCAACAGAAAGTATTATGGCAAAATACGAGGGGTCTGTCGGATTTATGCCAACAATCAAGCTTTAGGGGGCTGCCAAAATGGGTATGACAGCAATTGAAAAAATTCTTGCGAAAAACTCTGGGATGGATGTCGTAAAACCTGGTGATCTTGTGGTTGTTAAAGTTGGTACCGCAGTCCTTTATGACAATAACTTCGCTCCATCCATTTGGCGCGATATTTTGAAGGTCCATAATCCTGAAAACATTGTCGTAGTATTTGATCATCGTGTTCCTGCAAAGGATATAATTAGCGCGACAGCACAGCAGACCGGACGTAATTTTGTTAAAAAATTTGATATCCAACGCTTCCATGATGTTGGAGCAAAACAAGGTATTAGCCATGTCCTAGTTGCCGACTACGGCTATGCCCTGCCTGGATCTGTTTTGGTTTGTGGCGACTCACATACCTGTAGTGCTGGTGTTTTCAATTGTGCAGCGCGGGGAACAGGTGCCCCAGACATGTTCTACGCAGTTACCAAAGGCGAAACTTGGTTTCGGGTGGGAGAGACTATTCGTTATGACTTTCAGGGTTTGCTTCCGCCAGCGGTGTCGATGAAGGATGTGTTTTTACATATCGCTGACACTTATGGTTCGCACGCCAATCTTAATGTTGAATTTGGGGGCACTGCGTTGCCAGAACTTTCTATCAATGCCCGTCGGACAATGACAACGATGTGTGCGGAGTTGTCGGCGGAGTTCGCAACTTTTGAACCGGACCAGGTGATGCTGGATTATGTTAGAGAGAGAAATCCCACATCATTTGAAGAACAATACCCAGATGAAGACGCAATATATCTGGACCGTCGAACCATTAATCTCGATGAGATTGAACCGTTGGTCGCCTTGCCCGATACCGTTCTAAAAAATTCCCAGAAAGTAGGTGAAGTGATAGGAACGCAAATCAATCAAGCATTCATCGGTTCCTGTGCCAATGGCACCCTGGATGACTTTGCGATTGCGGCAGAGATATTAGATGGAAATAAAGTGTCGGCAGATGTGCGGCTTATCATCACCCCAGGCACCCAGAATATTTATTTGGAGGCTTTGCGTCGTGGATATATTGAAACTCTTATTGAGGCAGGAGCAGTCGTGACGAATGCGACATGTGGTGCCTGTGGCGGCGGTCACCTTGGAATTCTTGCTTCAGGCGAAACCTGTATCACTGCAAGCACACGAAATTTTAAGGGGCGGATGGGTGATCCAGACTCTAAGGTATTTATGGGTTCGCCTGCTACAGTGGCGGCTTCCGCAATAAAAGGGAAAATTGCCGATCCCCGCGATTTTCTTAATTAAGGGTAGGTATTATGGAATTTACCGGAAAGACATGGAAGTTCGGTGACAACATCAATACCGACCTTATTCTGCCTGGCAGAGCGCAGCTTTTTACGGAGGCGGAACAGCTTCGTTGTGTCTTTGAAGCGAACCGTCCAGGCTGGGTTGATGAGGTCGCCAAAGGCGATGTTTTGATTGGAGGCTATAATTTTGGGATGGGCTCTTCTCGCCCGGCTGCTCGTTCGCTCCGCAATACAGGTTTGGCCTGTATGGTGGCAGAATCAATCAACGGTTTGTTTTATCGGAATTGTGTCAATTGGGGTTTTCTCGCATTGGAATGCGAGGGTATCTTTAAAGCCTTTAAAGAGGGTGACCAGGCAACAGTCTCTTTTGTAGACTTCACAGTCAAAAACCGCCGGACGGAAGAAATTCTGCAGGGACGGCTAGTGCCTGATGTCTTGTTGAGCACAATGAAGGCAGGAGGAGTGTTGCCGTTACTAGAGACTGAAGGGTTGATAGGGTCTGCCAAGTGAAGAGCAAAAATATTAGGAACGAATGGGGGTAGGTATGGCAACATCAGTGATTTCATTACAAGAAGAGGTTTCTCTTCGAGAAAGGGTTTCCGAGGCCGAATGGGAAACGCGTTTGCAGCTCGCGGCGGCGTTTCGTATTTGTTATTCCCGAGGCTGGAATTCTTCAACCGCTAATCACATGACCGCGCGTGTTCCGGATGAACCCGAGCACTTCCTTATGAATGCTGCTGACTTTTCCTGGGATGAAATTACAGCTTCGAACCTTTTAAAACTTGATCATAATGGCAATGTGCTGAGCGATACAGATCGTAAACCGAGGCCGGCAGGACTTAATTTTCATAGCGCCATTCAGCGTGAGATGTCACACATTGATTGTACTTTGCATCTACATCCGATGGCAGGTGTCGTCGTTTCTGCCATGAAAGAGGGATTGATGTTTTTCGACCAGGGTTCATGCTCTGTCTATGGCCAGGTCTCTTATCATGATTTTGAGGGTATTGCGGAAGAGGCAGACGAGGCGCCGCGTATACTCGCCGATCTTGGTGACAAATACACGATGATCATGCGAAACCATGGTCTTTTAACGATAGGCCGCACTATTGCTGAAGCAATTGCTTATATGGGGCGTCTGGTGCGGGCTTGTGAAACTCAGGAGCGCTTATTGGCGACAAATTCGACGGCGTTGCCGCTATCAAAGGAAGTCTGTGAGTTTACGGTTTCACAATTAGCTGGTCGGTCAGGCAATTTACCGATTGGGGATACTGACTGGCAGGCAGCCTATAGGAGACTAGTGCGGCAGGATAAATCTTTTATGGCTTAGAGGCTTCTATTGATGGGTCTGGGATGATTTCAACAATGACGTTGAGATCTCCGGGGTCAGCGCCACCGAAACCTTCTATACCGAAACCAATGATTTTGATGACTTTGCCATTAATGTGGCCCGGCGGTACATCTACCGCGACACTCAGTCCGGTCATCGTGGTAACGAGTTTGCATATTCCATGACATGCTTCAGATTCCGTGATTTTTAGTTTAGCGGCAACGTCTTGGCCTTTTACCCGCATTGATGTTGCGGCAGCACCCTTAACCCTGCCGAGCCGAGTGCCGGCAACGTCGCCATAAAGGTCGCTAATGCGCTCCCCGGAGGTCTCGTCTATTTCAAAATCGTACCATACACCGCTGTCTTTTCGGTGGACGTTAAAATCTCGCGGCCCTACTTGCCGTCGAGCATTGCGATCATACTCGGCGCGTTTTTTAGCGGTAGCAAGAACGTTGTAGGCCGCAGTTATTTGTTTGAAACGTTCGGAAGCCACCTCATCACTAGTGTTAACGTCAGGGTGCAGATTTTTCGCTAAACTACGATATGCTCGTTTTATTGTATCGAGATCTGCTAGACGATCGACACCAAGAAGTTCGTAAGCGTTCATTTTCTTCTACAACTTCGGCGTTTGCATCGGTGAACAGTCCTCAGAAAAAACTAGCGAAGCATCAGTTATCCTGTTTAGCTCCAATCGAGAAATACCGTCAGCTATTTCTCGAACGATAAAACTATTGTCTCGGACATCTATGACCGCGTGATCTGAATAAATACGGGTAACAACTCCAGTACCTGTAAGCGGGTAGCTGCACTCTTCGAGAAGCTTGGGCTGCCCGTCCCTTGTGCAGTGATCGGTAATAACGAAAACATCTTTTGCGCCGACCGCTAAGTCCATCGCACCACCCACGCCCGGTGGGCGCGAGTTGTCTAAGGTGGCCCAGTTGGCAAGATCACCTTTCTGTGAAACCTGAAATGCACCCAAAACGCAGATATCAATGTGTCCTCCGCGGATCATAGCGAAGGAGTCGGTGTGGTGGGAAATACTGCCACCCTTAATAAGGGTGACGGGCTTTTTGCCAGCATTTATGAGGTCAGGGTTTTCTTCCCCGGGGGCTGGGGTTGGACCCATCCCGAGTAGCCCATTCTCACTATGTATAATCACCTCTCGGTTTTCAGGTACAAAATTGGCAACCATTTCCGGTGCTCCAATCCCAAGATTTACATAGGCACCTTCTGGTATGTCTTGTGCAACGCGCCAGGCGATTTGCTTTCGGTTCAATTTTCCCATTGTTAGGTTGCCTCGATCTCCATCACCCGATCGACAAATATCCCTGGTGTAATGACGTGTTCAGGGTCAATATTCCCTAGTTCAACAAACTTATCGACCTGGACAACCGTTGTTTCGGCTGCCATAGCCATAGTCGGACCGAAACCACGTGCAGATAAGTTATAGGTTAGATTCCCCCAGCGATCCGCTTCTCGTGCTTTGATAAAAGCGAACTCTGCTGTCAGTGGGTATTCTAGAACATAGTTCTCACCGTCAATCATTCGTACCTCTTTGCCTTCAGATAATGGCGTATCCACTGAAGTGCGGGTGTAGAAACCACCAATTCCGGCGCCACCGGCACGCATACGTTCACTAAGAGTACCTTGCGGGACAACCTCAAGTTCAAGCAGCCCGGCAGAATAAAGTTCCTTGGTAATTTCGGAATTAGATGATGTTGGGAAGGAGCAAATAATCTTTGCAATCCGTTTACCCTTCAGCAGTTGGATTAGACCCCGGTCTCCTTCCCCCGCATTATTTGAGATGATTACGAGGTCGCGGTAGCCGCGTTCCAATACGGCTTCCAGCAGTTCTTGCGGTGCACCCGCAGGCCCAAACCCAGCGGACATAATTGTCGCACCGTCTTTCATCCCTTCTAGTGCGGTATCGAAGTCATAAACTCGCTTATCAATCATAATGGGTTAAATTTTTGTTTGGTTGCGGTTTTCATTAAGCTAATTTTTAACTTTTCAGTTAGCCGTTGCAACTATTCTTCAAGAAAGTTTGCGTAGCCCTGTACCCCAGTATGGTGACAAGGTAATTTGCATGTAATTAATTTAAAGAGGTAGACATGGCTATCCCCCCAAGAAAAGTCGGTTATCCCGACTTTCACGAACATATACAAAAACTTGATGATGCTGGCTTGCTGACCACAATCGATGAGCCGGTAAACAAGGACACTCAACTGCATCCTCTTGTGCGCTGGCAGTTTCGCGGAGGGATACCGGAGGAACAACGTAAGGCGTTTAAATTCACTAATGTTACGGACAGTCTTGGTCGGTCGTATGAAATGCCAGTCGTAGTCGGTGCTTTATCTACTAATGCGAAAATGTACTCGATTGGCATGGGTGTACCAGTTGAAGAAATTGGTAACAAGTGGAACGACGCTATGGCTAACCCAATTGATCCGGTGACGGTCGAGAGAGCGGCATGTCATGAAATAGTAATTGCCGGCGATGATTTGAAAGGGGACGGAAAAGGCCTAGATGGCTTGCCAGTGCCGATTTCCACGCCTGGTTATGATTGCGCCCCTTATTTGACGGCGACTAATGTGACCACACGTAACCCTGAGACTGGGACCCAAAATATGGGAACTTATCGCGCTGGTCTTAAAGCATCAGATCGGATGGCTGTGCGGATGGTGTCGCGCCCGGGCGGGGCGGAGGGACATATGCATTGGGAAATGTATAAAAAGCGTAATGAGAAAATGCCCTGTGCGATTGTCGTTGGGTGTCCCCCAGCGGTTGCCTATATGGGACCACAAAAGTTACCTGTCGGCGTTGAAGAATTATCCGTCGCTGGTGGTGTTGTTGGCGAGCCAATCCGTCAAGTCAAATGTAGGACTATCGATATTATGGTGCCGGCGGAGTCAGAGATTGTATTTGAAGGTCTTATCGATACGGAGTACCTCGAACCCGAGGCGCCGTTTGCCGAAAGTCATGGTCATGTCGCGTTGGAAGATTTTAATACTGCAATGGATGTGACGGCGATCACCATGCGAAAAGACGCAGTCTTTACGTCGATTATCTCCCAGTTGACCCCATCTGAATCCAGCGTGATCAAGCGGGTTGCATATGAGCCGCTTTATATTTCTCATTTGCGCGACGGCTTGGGTATCAAAGGGGTAAAAAAGGTTTATCTGCATGAAAACCTTACTAACCTTCGGCGGATTTTATTTGTTCAATTTGAACGGGGTATTCCCTCCACGGAAGTTTGGCGGGCGCTTTATGGGGCGTCTTCTCTCGCAGCGGCGATTGGGAAATATGTAGTCGCTGTTAATGAAGATATTGATCCAAGTAATGGCGATGCTGTGTTCTGGGCGCTGGCCTATCGCGCCAATCCAGCACTTGATGTACAGATATTGAAACATCGGGTTCCGTACGGTCCTCGTGACAAGCGCTCCCATAACGGGGAGGATTCAACGTTGCTTATTGATGCTACTCTAAAATCGGATATGCCACCGATAGCATTACCCAAGAGAGAGTATATGGAAAATGCCGCTAAGCTGTGGGAGGAACTGGAACTTCCGCCGCTGACGCCAGAGTCTCCATGGCATGGATATTCGCTGGGTGACTGGACGGATGAGTGGGATGAAATGGCAAAGCGTGCCGCTGAAGGAAATTATATGGAGAATGGGCGGCGTAGTGCCCAATTGCGCCGAAGCGATGCCTTTCCGAATACCTCAATTCGAGAATTCCCTGGTTATCCGTTTGAGGATAATTAGCCATGTCTGGCATTAGGAAGGGAATTGGAGCTGCGATTCCGCGTATCGAAGATTACCGTCTACTGACAGGGAAAGGACAATATAGCGACGACTTTAGCCACCCTGAACAGGTCTATGCCGTGATGGTGCGCTCACCATATGCCCATGCTCAACTATTTGGTGTGAATATCCATGATGCTGTTCGGATGCCCGGGGTGTTGGCCGTTCTCTCCGGTGCAGACTGGGTGAGTGATGGCCTTAAGCCGATGCCAGCATGGGGAAACCCTAAAGATGTGGAGCTAAAAAATCGAGACGGCTCTGATATATTTTACACCCCACTTTTTCCGGTTGCAGTAAATCGTATTCGGCGTGCTGGAGAAATTATTGCAGTTGTCGTCGCTGAAACCGAGCTACAGGCGAAGGATGCAGCTGAGACTATCGAGATAGATTGTAAATTGCTGAATAGTGTGACGGTGGGCGTAGCAGCGATGACAAAAGGAGCGCCACAACTTTGGGAGGAAGTTCCGAATAATCTGAGTGTGGATGACATTAAGGGTAACGAAAAAGCTTGTGACCTTATCTTCGCGACGGCGCCTCATATCATTGAACTAGAGACCTTTAATCAGCGGGTGACCGGAGTACCCATGGAGCCTCGTGCGGCGCTTGGAGAATATGACGCTAATAAAAATAGTTTTTCACTTGAAGCAGGTGGTCAGGGTGTCATCCGCTTTCGTAATGAATTATCGGCGACGTTTGGAGTAGATGTCTCCCAAATGCGGGTAGTGTCTTGTGATGTTGGCGGTGGATACGGTACTCGCAATCATACATATCCTGAATTTGCACTTGTCCTATGGGCAGCGAAGAGAACCGGGAGGCCAGTCAAATGGGTTTGTGACCGCAGCGAAGCTTTCCTCAGTGATTATGCAGGACGAGACCTCATGATCCGTGCGGCATTAGCAGTTGATCAGAACGGTAAGTTTCTTGCGCTAAAAACGGAAAATATCGCAAATTTGGGGACTCACACAGTTTCCTATGTACCTCTTGCCCGGGGACCAACGGTTTACAATGGCGTCTATGATATACCAGTCGGGTATGCGGTGTCGCAGGGCGTGCTGACCAATACAACGGCGACAGCAAGCTATCGTGGAGCCGGAAGGCCAGAGTCGATGTTTCTAATAGAAAGACTGGTTGACATCGCCGCACGGGAAATCGGCATTGACCGGATATTATTGCGTCAACTTAATATGATCCCAGAAACTGATATTCCTTATACAAATGCATTCGATGTTACCTATGATAGTGGCGTTTTTTCGGAGAGTATGGCGCGCGCTATGGCCCTAGTTGACTGGAACGGGTTTAAATTGCGGCAGCGTGCCGCAAAGAAAGAGGGCCGTCTCATTGGGATTGGCTTGGCCAATTATATCGAAACCGCGACCGGTTACCCCCACGAGCGGGCTGAAATGGAAATTCTCCCAAACGGCCAGGTCGATCTTGTAATTGGGACTCAATCGTCAGGTCAGGGCCATGAGACTTCTTATGCTCAAGTTGTCTCCGAATGGCTTGGGGTTCCCTTCGATAGTATAGTTTTGCGGACGGGTAATACAGATTTCGTTTCGGCGGGCTCCGGGTCGCACTCATCGCGCTCTATGCGCTTAGCAGGTCACCTTTATCGTCAGACAGCGGATGAAATTATTGCTAGGGGAAAAAGGATTGCAGCTTTCACGCTTGAAACGGCGCTTGATGATATTTCCTTCGTCGAAGGAAGCTTTCAAGTTGAGGGAACCGACCGCAGTCTTACTATTTTTGAAGCCGCAGCCGCTGCTGTGAGCGGGACGTTACCCGGTGATTTAGCTGGTCCATTGCGATCAGAAGTAGAGATTATGGATTCATTGCCTGCATATCCAAACGGTTGTCACGCTGTTGAAGTTGAGATCGACAAAGATACAGGTGTTGTAAAAATTTTGCGGTATGGCGGTGTTGATGACGTCGGGCGTGTAATTAATCCAATGCTCGTTGATGGGCAAACTCAAGGGGGTATTGTCCAAGGTGTAGGGCAAGCACTCTGTGAAGAATGTGTCTATGATCAGGGGAACGGGCAGCTGCTTGCGGGCTCATTCATGGACTATTGTATGCCGCGAGCGAGTGACGTCCCCTTCTTCAATTTGGAAAATAACGTAGTTCCAGCGACGAATACCTTTCTCGGTGTAAAAGGAGGCGGTGAAGGGGGAACGACAGCGGCCCCGCCCGCGCTAATAAACGCCATTGTCGATGCTTTGTCCGGCTTTGGTGTTGCACACATTGAAATGCCTGCGACGCCAGAAAAAATTTGGCGATTGATCAATAAGGGGACAGGGGTAAATCCAAAGATTTAACGATATAAATTTTGCGTAGTTTTGATTTTGAAATTAAAACCGCGAGTGTATTTTATAGGGATATCGGTCACGTGGTGAGTAAGTAGCTGTTCCCTGGAACACCCTTCTGACTAACGAAAAATATTCAATAAGGGAGATAATCATGGCTAGTAAGATTTTATGTGAAAAAAATGGAGACGCGACACATATTACTATAAAACGCGCGGACTGCGGGGGGCTAGTGAGCGACCCCATGGCGGTTGAGATGGCTCAGATGATTGATGCCGCGAATGATGGTAATTCTAAGTATATAATCTTTCGAAGCGATGGAACCGATTTTTGTCTGGGGCGTGACCCTGAAGGCCGCGAGCCTGGGAGACCCTTGGATGCGTTAGAATCTCGACGCCGGAGCGAGGTTGTATTTAATTTTTATGGTTCATTTAGACGGTCAAAAATACCGGTTGTTGCTGCAGTACAGGGTCGTTCCCTGGGCTTTGGTTGCGCTATTGCATCAGTTTGCGATATCACCATTGCGGCTGAAAGTGCGAGATTTGCCCTCCCCGAAATGGGTCACAATATTATGCCAACCATGGCAATGTCATCATTAGTGGATCGGGTTGGACGAAAGGGAGCGCTTTATTTAACTTATTCGACGGAAGAAATCGACGCACAAACAGCTCTAGCGTATGGCCTCGTCAGTCGAGTGGTTCCAGATGAAAAGTTGAATACACAATTAGAATTAGTATGTGCGGCTATGGACAAATCCCCAATGCCAGCTGTCCTTTCGGTTAAAGAATATGCGACAAATGCACTGACTATGTCAGTCGAACAGGCTTCAGATTTTGCTCGAAACATGCATTCAGCTGTAAATACATCTAAGGGTATGATGGGAAATTGAACTTAAAAAAAGTTTAAGAAAAAAATTGTACTTGTTCTCACCCCTTTGTTTTTCAAATTTTTAGTCGAAAACCCTGAATTCGCAGATTTGATCCAGATTTTTTATATAATCGAGCTTAGGTTGAGACATTATTGGCCTCCTGTATCGCTTGCCACACGCGTTGGGGCGTCGCTGGCATTTCGATGTCGCGGACCCCTAAATCGTATAGTGAATCCACTACGGCATTGATGATAACCGCGGGAGCCGGGGTGGTGCCGCTCTCTCCACCGGATTTTACGCCAAGCGGATTTTGTTGGCTTAACACTTCGTGAAAGGTAACTGAAAAAAAGGGAACGTCGTCGGCACGCGGAAGAGCGTAATCCATCAAAGATCCAGCATAAGGTTGCGCAGTTACTTCATCAAAGAAACAACGTTCCATCAGTGCCTGGCCAACCCCCTGAACAATTCCTCCATGAATTTGTCCATCAACGATTAGCGGATTGATGACTCGTCCAACATCATCAACCGCAGTGTATCGATCCAGCGTAACGGTGCCGGTTTCTGGGTCAACAATTACCTCACATATATGACAGCCGTTTGGAAAAACGGCTTCATGCATATTATTTTTAATATCCGCATTAAGTCCGCCGCAGAGATCTGCCGGAAGATCCCCGCGCTGTGCTTCGCTTGCTAAAGAAAACCAGTCAATCGTTCGGTCGGTGCCTTTTATCTGAAACTTTCCCTCGTCAAACTCAATA
>MDTE01150544.1_pt1 | contig 13162 bp, 13 predicted proteins | sample 811231 | NCBI WGS metagenome assembly MDTE01 (sample SAMN05326651, study PRJNA326480) | marine metagenome | isolation source: seawater | place: Indian Ocean: Red Sea | collected 2010
CTATTAAACCTCTCTCGCACCCTTTAGACCTTTCACAACCTTTGAGAGAAGATAGGGTAACAGAAGAAAACGATAGAGAGAATTTACAAAGTAATGCTCCGTCAAAAGAGGATGGCCTATTTTTAGTACCGAAAGTATTAGAAGACGAAGATTGAAATGTCAGAATTCTACAAACTATCTATAAAAGAAAAATTAGAAGGTCTAAAAAGTAGAAGCTTTTCAAGCTTGGAGATCACCAACAGTTATTTGGAGAGAATTAAATCTTTAGATAAGAATATTAATAGTTTTATTACCTTAACTGAGGGAGAAGCAATTAAAAGCGCTAAAGAATCAGATAAAAGATATAAAAACAAAGAAAACTTGCCTCTCGATGGAATTCCAATTGCGCATAAAGACATATTCTGCACAAAAGGAGTTCTGACTACATGTGGATCAAAAATGCTAGAAAATTTCTTATCTCCATATTCTTCGACTGTAACCAGGAAATTTGAAGAGAGTGGCTCTATAGTTTTAGGAAAGACTAATATGGATGAATTTGCGATGGGATCATCTAATGAAACTAGCTTTTTTGGCCCAGTAATGAATCCCTGGAAATCAAATCATGTTCCTGGGGGATCCTCAGGCGGGTCAGCAGCATGTGTTTCAGCTGGACTTGCATCAGGAGCTACTGCCACAGACACTGGCGGTTCTATAAGACAACCAGCTGCCCTTTGTGGTTTAACGGGCATTAAACCAACTTATGGAAGGGTTTCAAGATATGGAATGATCGCCTTCGCTTCTAGCCTCGACCAAGCAGGAGTATTAACAAAGAGTGTTGAAGATGCTGCTTATATGCTTTCTGTAATGTCAGGACATGATCCAAAGGATTCAACTAGCTTAAATATAGAAGTCCCAGATTATTTAGGAGAAATAGAACAGGACATAAAAGGGATGAAAATAGGATTACCCAAGCAATTCTTTTCTATGAGTTTACCTTCCTACGTTGAAAAAAGTATTGAAGAATCTCTAAAAGTTTATAAGAAACTTGGAGTGGAAATAAAAGATATAGATCTCCCTCATATTGATTTATCTCTGCCTGTTTATTATGTAATAGCTCCTGCTGAGTGTTCCGCCAACCTATCAAGGTATGATGGGGTTAAGTTTGGATATAGATGTGAAAATCCAAAGAATTTGGAAGATTTATACATGAGAACTAGAGAAGAAGGTTTTGGCTCTGAAGTTAAAAGAAGAATCTTAATTGGTACTTATGCTCTATCTGCAGGCTACTATGATGCTTATTATTTAAAAGCTCAAAAATGCAGAAGACTTATTGCTGAGGATTTTAAGAAAGCGTTTCAGGATGTTGACCTAATACTGTCCCCCACTGCACCTGATTCAGCTTTTTCATTAGGTGAGAAATCCACAGATCCAGTTGAGATGTATAAGCAAGATATCTTTACAATACCTGCAAATCTAGCTGGGCTTCCAGGTATCTCTATTCCTTGCGGTATAAATGATGGTTTACCATTAGGACTTCAGTTAGTTTCTAATAATATAGAAGAAAGTAAACTTTTACGTGCATCTCATCAGTTTCAACTCAACACAGACTGGCATCTTGCCTGGCCAGAAATGAGGTCATGAACAAAAATAATACAGAGTGGGAATCGGTAATTGGACTTGAAGTGCATGTCCAATTGGCAACAAAATCTAAAATATTTTCAGGGGCTAGCACTTCCTTTGGATCATCGCCCAACACCCAAGCATGCAATATTGATCTGGGGATGCCAGGAGTTTTACCTGTCCTAAATGAAATGGTCTTGAGGATGGCTGTTAAATTTGGTTTGGCTATTAATGCCAGCATCAATAGCCCTACTCAATTTGCTAGAAAAAATTATTTCTACCCTGATTTACCTAAAGGGTATCAAATAAGTCAACTGGATAACCCTATAGTAGAAGGTGGAAACTTAGAAATAAATTTAGGAGATGGCAAAAAGAAAAATATAGGCATTACTAGAGCACATCTTGAGGAGGATGCAGGTAAATCTCTTCATGAAGATTTTGAAGGCCTAACAGGTGTAGATCTAAATAGAGCTGGGACTCCTTTACTCGAAATAGTTTCTGAACCAGAGATTAGCTCTTCTGAAGAAGCTGTAGCTTATTTAAAAAAAATTCATTCTATTATTAGGTACTTAGAAATATCAGATGGGAATATGGCAGAAGGGTCTATGAGATGCGATGCGAATGTATCTGTGAGAAGAAAAGGCGAAAAGGAACTAGGAATAAGAACAGAAACAAAAAATGTAAACTCTTTTAAATTTGTTGAGAAAGCAATAAAACATGAAATCAAAAGACAGATAGATTTACTGGAATCTGGTAAGACCATAATTCAAGAAACTAGACTCTATGATTCTGTGGCGGATGAAACCAGACCTATGAGATCAAAAGAATTTGCTAATGATTACAGATACTTTCCTGAACCTGATCTACTTCCAGTAGTCTTAGGAGACTCTTTCATTCAATCTATAAAAAAAGAAATGCCTGAATTACCAGAAGAAAAGAAGAAAAGATTTATTAGTGAACATAACCTATCTGAATATGATGCTGAAGTACTATCCGTAGACTTAAACCTATCTAAGTATTTTGAGGAAGTAGTAAATATTACTAATGATCCTAAGTTAACTGCAAACTGGGTTATGGGAGAATTATCAGCTTTTTTGAATAAGGATAACCTGACTATAAATGAAACAAAGGTTGAAGCTAGACTGATGGGACAACTTCTTAACAAGATTAAAGACTCAACTATTTCAGGCAAGATAGCCAAGGAAGTCTTTGAAGAGATGTGGGTAACTAAAAAAGGAGCAGAAGAAATTATTGAGGGAAAAGGACTTCAACAAATGACGGACTCAAATGAGATAGAAGATATTATCGATCAAGTTTTAGAAGAAAATCCAAAGCAATTAAAACAATACAAAGAAGGTAAAGAAAAACTTTTAGGTTTTTTTGTTGGTCAAATCATGAAAGCTACTAGCGGTAAAGCAAACCCAGGTCAAGTAAACAAATTACTAAAAGAGAAATTAAAAGAATAATCTATCTTGTAGATGTAAATTAAGCATATTCCTAAAATCTTTAAGAATCTTTGGTCTCTCTGTCCTAGGTTGATGCACTATGTGGTCTATAAATCCGTAGAAACTTAAAATAACTAGATCAGTTTGCCTATCCAAAACATTTGCTGTTTTCCCTGGCCAGCCTTTATTAATAATCAGCTTAATTTTTTTCGATAAGACCTGTTTATTCTTTTCTCTAAATTCAAGACATACTGGGACAAAGCTGCATACTTCCCAATGAAGATCGGCATCAATGCCTAGCTCTAAAACAAAATCTTCCAAGAAAGAGTCAAAAACTTTCTTAAAATCTCCAGGAGTTTTAGCTTTCTTTATGTTTTTATCTAGAGTTTTATAGGTTGTCTTCCAGTTATCTTTTTGTTGAAGTAAAAAGATATCTTCCATGGAGGAGTAGTATTTGGTTATCTCCGAAAATTCTACGCCAAGTTCCTTAGATATAGATAATAGACTAACAACATCTACTTTCTTATCCCTTCGAACAGACTTAACAGCTTGTTGTACTATCTTATCCTTTAATTGAATTTCTTTATCCGTCATTTACAGTCTAGATGAAAGTCATCCTTGACCGAAACACACACAGTAAAATCATCCATTATTACGTAATAAACATAGATAAAGCTTCTGCCACAAACGCAGGCTTTTCTACGCCCTCTATCTCCATAGTTATCTCTGTTTTTATTAAATACCTACCGTCGCCCTTATCATCAACAGAAGCAACCTTACTGTGAGTTCTTACCTTTGAACCAACATTTACAGGATTTATAAACCTCACTTTATCTAATCCATAATTAAATACATGTTTTAAATTTTCTGGAGCTAATACAGCTTGAGAAGTTAAATGAGGAATAAGGGAAAGCGACAAAAAACCATGAGCTATTGTAGAGCCAAAAAGAGGAGTAGCTTTTTCTGAATCTACATGGATAAACTGATGGTCTTGAGTTACATCTGCAAATTGATTTATTCTGTCTTGATCAACTTCAAACCAATCAGAACTACCTATGTCCTTGCCTACGAAATCTATTAACTGATCTGCTGGAACTATATTTGTCATTTTTTTCTCCTTGATTATTTAACTAAATGTTCTTTGTACTCTTCTCTTAAATTTGTCTTAAGCAATTTACCTGTAGCAGTATGGGGTAATTCAGTTACGAATATTACATCATCAGGCAACCACCACTTGGCGACCTTATCTTCAAGGAATGTCAACATTTCTTCTTTAGAAAGATCTTGGCCTTCAACTTTAACTACCAACAATAAAGGTCTTTCATCCCACTTCTTATGTAAAACACCTATGACACAAGCTTCAGCAACTGAAGGGTGTCCTACGGCTGCATTCTCTAAATCTATTGAGCTTATCCACTCTCCTCCAGATTTAATTACATCTTTACTTCTATCAACTATTTCCATAGATCCATCTGGATGAATTTTTGCTACATCTCCTGTATCAAACCAACCGTTATCATCTAGAGCGCTTTCATTGCTCTTAAAATATCTTTCTACAATAGTAGGGCCTTTAACTAACAATCTTCCAAAAGCCTCTCCATCCTTAGCGAGTTCATTTCCATCATCATCTGCAATTGTCATATCAACACCAAAAAAAGCTTTGCCTTGCTTTTGCTGCATGTCATATCTTTCTTCTAGAGATATGTCATCCATAGCATCAGTACGGCTTGTAGAAGTTCCTAAAGGACTCATTTCCGTCATACCCCACCCGTGCATTAGAAAAACATCATGCTTTTCTTCAAATTCTTGAATCATAGCTCTTGGGGCTGCAGATCCACCTACTAAAGCTGTAGTTACAGAGTCCAAAGTTTGATTAGTTTCATTTAAGTACTGTAATAAACCCAGCCAAACGGTTGGCACACCCATTAACAGATCAGGTTTTTCTTTATCAATGAGTTCAAATATTGAAGCTCCATCCATTAAAGGTCCTGGAAGAACCAACTTTGCTCCAAACATAGCAGACGCGTAAGGAATACCCCATGCGTTCACATGGAACATGGGAACAACTGGTAAAATAACAGAAGAACTAGAAACTTTAGCTACATTTCCTGAGCTTACTATCCAAGTATGTAATACCGTAGAACGGTGTGAATAAAGTACCCCCTTGGGATTTCCTGTGGTACCTGATGTATAGCACAAACTTGAAGCAGTATGTTCATCAAAAGTAGGCCAGTCATATTCCTCCGACTCTTCTACTATCAACTCTTCATAGCATAAGGCATTAGAAAGTGTAGTTTCTGGCATATGCTCTTTATCAGTTAATATAATTACCCCCTTTAAGCTCTCTAATTCATCGCTTAACGACTCTACAAGCTCAACGAAAGATAGATCTATAAATAAATACTTATTTTGCGCGTGATTGATGATGTAAGTTAATTGCTCTGGAAATAACCTAGGATTTACTGTATTTACTACACACCCAATACCTGACACCCCAAAATATAATTCAAAATGCCTAAAAGTATTCCATGCCAGAGTTCCTACAACATCTCCCTTTTGAAGACCTAACTTCTCTAGAGCATTTGCTAATTGTCTAGATCTATTAGCAGCATCTTTTAAAGTATATTTGTGTATTGGTCCTTCTACTGTTCTAGAAACAATTTCTGTCTCAGCGTGATAGGTTTCTGCGTGTTCTATCAAACCAGAAATCAATAACTGCCCTTCTTGCATATTTCCTAACATCTTATCTCCATTTATTTCTTGTTTTTCTCTTCAAAAATTATGTTAAACAGCGGGGTAGAATATCTTTGAGAAGCCCACTGTTCAAGTTTCTTTTTATCCTGAATAGAAGTTTTTCCTTGTTTGTTCTTTTTAGCTTTAAATTTTAAAAGGAAGTTCAGGTCTATTGACAGTTTCCACAAGAAAGTTGCCCATTCTAATTGCAAAGGGCTTTTCCATTCTTCAGATAGTTTCATAGTGGCTTTTATTGTTTCTTTAATCTTAGAAGGATTACCTATATTAGGTTTGTTATCGAAAGGTCCATTAAAAAAAGGTAAGAGATCATTAAAACCTTTTGGTACATTAAATTTTTCTAATATTTCTTCTGTTTTTGCTGTACCAGAAAATTGATTTAACAGGATAGAGTCAGTAATTGGCATCCCAGTAGGATTTATACCAACTCCATAAGCACTTTTTTTAGAAATATTTCTATTTTTATAAGGGCCAATAAAGAAATTATTAGGGCAATAGTCATTAGCATAATAATTGTCCCAAATTATTACTGGATTTTTTATAACTTTGTTAAGTGAAACAATGTCTTTATCTCCAATCGACTTACTAACAACCTCTTTCCCTGTCCATAAAATAGGAATTTCTTCAGGCACTTCATCTGATAAAACATTTAGGTACTCAGACTCAACTAAACTCCCTTTTGCAAAGCTTTCACAATAGACAGTGGGGCAGAATATTAAAGAAGTATTTTTTGTGGACTCTATTGTTTCAGAAACAATCCTTAAAACCTCGCTTTGGTTTTGAGCCAGTTCTTTATCTCTAAGAGAATCTATATCATCAAAAAATATAGCGAAGTCTTTGCAGCCTATAGATAAAAGCTGACCGATTTTCTTCTCCAAAGACTTAAGTTCTTGTTTTCTACCTTTCTTGATACTGACATTTGGAGAAAGCGCTATGAATGTTTTGATACCCAATTTATCTGATTGAATTTGAAAATTTTTTAAGTCTTCTAGAGTCTCCTTGGGGTAGAGAATCTGCCAATCTTTTCTGTGAAAACGATCTTCTTTAGGCCCGTATATATAAAAATCCATAGAAAGTTCAGATAAAGTATCTAACAACATAGATCTTCCTTGCCAATCTAACAATCTACCGTAAAAACCTTCTATATAGCCTTTTTTAAGCATTATAAAGCGATTATTCTTTACACCCCTTGATTACCCTCAGATCTCCGTTAAGATCCCTTAATTGGATTATATTTGTATAACCAAAGTTTTCTAAAGATTTTTTCATTTGTTTAGACTGATCTGGCGAGTGCTCCAAATATAAATACCCTCCTTGCTTAAGAAAATCTAAAGATTTTGATGAAATATTTAATAAATCTTCTTTTCCTTCAGGTCCTGAAACTAATGCACCTTTTGGTTCATGGCTTAATCCATCTCCATCAAGCCTTTTATCTCCCTGCCCAATATATGGCGGATTGCTAATAATCAAATCAAAAAAGTTTTTTCTGAAAGCCTCCAGCCAATTAGTTAGCACTAAATGGACTGTTGCTTTATTTCTAATTGAATTTCTTTTCGTAGTTTCTAAAGCACCTGCAGAGATGTCAGAACAATAGACTTCCCATTTTGGTTTTTCTTTTTTTAAGGCAAGTCCTATTGCTCCACTTCCAGTTCCTAAATCTAAGATATTTAAGTTCTCTTTCGTAAAAGAAAATAAAACATCTTCAATAATTGTTTCTGTCTCGGGTCTGGGAACTAAAACTTTTGGATTTACCTCTAGGTCTATATTCCAAAATCCTTTTTCGCCTAATATGTAAGCTAAGGGTTCACCACTACTTCTTCTTTTAATTAAATCTATTAATTTGTCCTCTTTCTTATGATCCAACTTTAAAGAGCTTGAGAAGATCTTAGATCTATCCACTCCTAACAAATTACAAGCTAGCATCTGAAGATCTAGAGAAGTAACGAAATCATTGTCCTTGTACTCTTCAGTTTGAGATATTAATAACTCTCTTAAATTTTGAGACATCTTCTTTAAGCACCTTCAAGGTTAGCTAACTCTTTTGCTTGATTTGCTTCCAATAGGGCCGAAGCCATGGTGTCTATATCACCATCTAAGAAAGCCTCTAGGTTGTGTACAGAAAATTCTATTCTATGATCGGTAATTCGATTTTGAGAAAAGTTGTAGGTTCTAATTTTTGCTGACCTATCCCCTGATCCAACCATTATTTTTCTACTTTCAGCTTGTTCAGCTTCTTGCTTTTCCCTTTCAGAATCCATTAATTTGGATCTTAGTAAACTAAGGGCTTTTTCTTTATTCTTGTGTTGCGAGCGACCATCCTGGCATTCAACAACTATTCCAGTAGGAATATGAGTTAATCGAACAGCTGAGTCAGTTTTGTTCACATGCTGCCCTCCCGCTCCTGAAGCCCTGAAAGTATCTACCCTTAAATCATTTTTATCTATATTAATATCTGAGAGTTCAGTCTCTTCTGGTAAAACGGCTACTGAACAAGCCGAAGTATGAATTCTTCCTTGTGATTCTGTTTCGGGTACTCTTTGGACTCGGTGTACGCCAGCTTCAAATTTAAGGAACTTAAATACATCCGTGCCTTCTATCCTAGATACCAGTTCTTTAAAACCTCCATGTTCGCCTTCTCTCACACTTATAAGTTCTAAAGTCCATTTTTTTCTTTCAGCTACCCTAGAATACATTCTAAAAAGATCTCCAGAAAAAAGCGCTGCCTCATCCCCTCCTGTTCCAGCTCTAATCTCAAGAAAAACATTCTTGGAATCATCTGGGTCTTTTGGTAATAACAATTTCTTTAGTCGGGCTTCTAAATCAACTAGTTTTTCTTTTAGTTCAGTTAATTCTATTTGAGCTAAATCTTTAATCTCTTCGTCTTTGTCGTTGACCATAAGGGACGTCTCATCAATCGCTTCTTGAACTGACAATACCTCCTTATAAACTTCTACCACAGGAGATAGATCTGCATATTCCTTAGTTAAGCTTACATACTTATCTTGATCTTTCGTTATATCTGGTTCACTCAAAAGGCCTTCAATTTCTTTAAACCTATTAGCAGCTTCCGATAACTTATTTAAAATACTCTCTATCATTAAAATTCTCTCAGTCAGTTTATAATAAAAAAAATGATCCAAAAAAGTATGAATAGATTATTTCTTTTAATTATTCCTATATTTACTATATTTTTAGATGGTTGCGTAACTTATTCAAAAAATAGTTCATTACCGTCTATACAAGACATAAATCTAGAAGAAGAGTTTACTATAGAGGGGAAATTTAAAATTAACTTTAACCAGAATATAGAAACGGGTTATTACAGGATTTCTACTAAAAAAGGGCTTGTTAACCTTACTTTGGGTAAAAATTATCTTTTGCCTGAAGCGAATTTTCAATTTAATAAAGGAGATAAATTAAAGATTTCAGACTTTTTAGATATTAACCTTACTAATGAAAATGACCTTCTTGATAGTGATATAACTGTAATAAGTTTTTTGGATGTAATTCTTGGATATAGAAAAAGTTACACAGGAAATTTTTGGTCTATAGAATATCCTTCAAAAAAATCTAATATAAATAATTCCAACATCCCTTTGAGAACTATCATCTCTAATAAAAATCTATCTTTAGAATTATTAATACAAAAAATCTATTCTGAAAAGTGAATATTCTAGCTCCAGCTAAACTTAATCTTCATTTACAGGTAGTAGATAAAAGACCTGATGGTTACCACAATCTAAAAACCGCATTTCAGTTAATTGATTTATATGACGAACTTGAATTTAAGTTACAGGATGAAGGGATAGAACTAGAAGAAACTAATGTAGAAATTGAAAACAACTTGGTTTTACTGGCTGCAGATGCTCTCAAAAAAGCTTCGAATATAAATAAAGGAGTAAAAATTAAATTAACGAAAAACATCCCATTGCAAAAAGGGCTTGGTGGAGGGAGTTCAGATGCTGCAGCAACCCTATTGGCGCTTAATTCTTTATGGTCAGTTAATCTTTCCATCAATGAGCTCATGTCTATAGGGCTTGATCTAGGTTCTGATATACCTTTCTTTCTTTATGGAAAAAATGCATGGGCGGAAGGAAGAGGAGAAAAAATGGACTCTTTAATTCTTCCTAAAAGCTGGTTTTTACTTATTTTTCCTGAAAAAAATATTAGTACAAAAGAAGCCTTTGAAGAAATACAGCCAGATGATAGAAATCATATAAATAAAAAAGATTTTCTGCAGGGTAAGGCTTTTAATACCTTCGAAGATTGGGCAAGACAAAAATATAGTGAAATTAACGACCTTTTTAATTTACTGAAAACTATTGGAAAACCAAGACTATCTGGCACTGGTTCAACGATTTTTATAAGCTTTTCTAATAAAGAAGATGCACTAAGTGCAAAAGAGAAATTTAGTTCATCAGTATTGGTTAATAGTTTAGATGATTCGCCTTTAAGACAATTAATAGAATAGAATACGCTCTGAAATGTTGGGGAGTGGCCAAGCGGTAAGGCAGCGGCTTTTGATGCCGCCATTCGCAGGTTCGAATCCTGCCTCCCCAGCCAGAGGTAAAAAAAGAGAGTAAATATGCATTCAAGAAGACCTGGTCTAGTACTTTTTTCCGGTAATGGAAATAAAAACCTAGCTGAAGCTATATCAAAAAAATTAAGTCTTAAACTTGGGGAGTCTAAGGTTGATAGATTTAGTGATGGAGAAATTAGCGTAAGAATAGAAGAAAATGTTAGAGGCATGGATGTCTTTCTTATCCAACCCACCTGCCCTCCAGCGCATGAAAACCTTATGGAACTAGTAATCATGGTGGATGCACTAAAAAGATCTTCTGCAGGAAGAATAACAGCTGTAATTCCATATTATGGCTACGCTAGACAAGATCGAAGAGTTCGATCTGAAAGAGTCCCTATAAGTGCAAAAATAGTTGCAGATATACTGGAGAGATCAGGTATAGACAGGGTCCTGACAGTTGAACTGCATTCAGAACAAATTCAGGGTTTCTTTAATATACCTGTAGACAATGTATACGGAACTAAAACCATATATGACGATATTACTAATCAGAAATTAAAAGACATTTTAATCGTTTCGCCAGATGTTGGAGGCGTAGTCAGATCGAGAGCATTGGCAAAAGTTTTAGATTTAAGTGATTTAGCAATCATCGATAAAAGGAGAGATGAAGATAACCAATCTGAGGTCATGAATGTTATCGGAGAGGTTGGAAATAAAGACTGTGTAATTGTCGATGATATGGTTGATTCGGCAGGAACTCTTTGTAATGCAGCAGGTGCCTTAAAGGAAAGAGGAGCTAATAGTGTGCAGGCTTATACGATTCACCCTGTACTTTCTGGGGATGCAATTAAAAAAATAAATAAATCAAAACTTGATCAATTAATTGTAACAGATACCATACCGCTTTCTGAGAGCGCTAAAGCGTGCAAAAAGATAAGAGTTATCTCTCTTGCACCTACTTTGGCTGAAGCAATCAGAAGAGTTAATAATGAAGAATCAATAAGTGCGATGTTCTTATAGGTAAGGAGAAAATTAATGAGTGACCAGATAAGTTTAGCTGCTGATGAAAGAGGTGTTGAGGGTAAATCTTCTTCAAGAGCACTGCGCAGGTCTGGTGCTATTCCATGCGTGCTTTATGGGGGAAAAGATGATCCCCTTAAAATATCAATACTTGAAAAGGAAATAATTAAAGCTATAGAGGTTCCAGGTTTTACAGCTCAAATTATAAAAATAAACCTTTCCGGTAAAGAAGTTGATGCAGTCGTTAAGGAACTCCAAAGACACCCAGCTACTGCAAAAGTTCTACATGCAGATTTTATGAGAGTTGATCCCGACTCAAAAATTACACTTACGGTTCCAATTAGGACTATCAATGATGATACTTGTGTAGGGGTTAAAGTAAGCGGAGGACAAGTAAATCACCTTATTAATGATATAGAAATAATATGTTTAGCTTCAAATTTACCTGAATTTCTTGAAATAGATGTTCAGGAAATGGATATTGGCGATAGCGTTCTTCTGAGTGGAATTAACCTTCCTGAAGGAGTTGAGATCCCAGCTCTTGCTCAAGGGGAAGACAGAGACCAAGCCGTAGTATCCGTTACCGAAGCTAGAGAGATTGTCATCGAAGAAGAAGTTGAAGAAGTTGCCCTTGAAGGCGAAGAAGGCGAAGAAGGTGAAGTTGCTGAAGGAGAAGCTGCAGCAGGAGACGACTCAGCTGAAGAACCTAAGGAAGGCGGTGAAGAAGCTTCTGAAGAGGGTGAAGATACTAAAGAAGGATAATATCCTTTAAGTGATGGCTTTAGATAGACTTTTGATAGTTGGCCTAGGAAACCCTGGAAAGGACTACGAAAAGACTCGACATAACTTTGGTGCAGATTTTGTAGAGCTATTAGCTTCGAGATATCAAATACCCTTAGCTAACAAAGATAAATTCTTTTGCCATTATGGTGAAAAGGAATTAGAAACATGTCATCTGCATTTATCAGTACCATCGGTCTACGTTAATGAAAGTGGCAGAACGGTATTATCTTTAAAAAAATACCTAAATCTATCCAGTGAAAATATCTTAATAATTCACGACGATCTGGATTTGCCTTTGGGAACCATTAGATTGAAAGAGTCAGGAGGCCATGGAGGTCACAACGGGTTAAGAGATATCATCGAAAATCTCAAAGGAGATAAAGAATTCAAGCGCCTAAGGATAGGTATTGGGCATCCTTCTGAAGAAAAGGACGTCATTAAGTACGTCCTTAGTAAAGTTAGCAAAAAAGAGAGAGAAATCCTTGAAAATACTTTCGACGACACCCTTTCAGTAATAAACCCTATTTTCGAAGGCAATTGGCAAAAGGCCATGCTTGAACTCCACAGCGACTAATTAACATGAGTTTAAAATGCGGTATAGTTGGCTTACCTAATGTTGGTAAATCCACGCTGTTTAATGCCTTAACCGCAGCTGGTATTGAAGCGCAAAACTTCCCCTTTTGTACGATAGAACCCAATCAAGGAATAGTGCTTGTACCCGATGAGAGACTGGATAATATTTCCAGAATTGTTCAACCCGAAGCGACCATCCCAACCACCACCGAGTTTGTGGATATAGCAGGCCTAGTCAAAGGCGCTTCTGAAGGCGAAGGCCTAGGCAATCAATTCCTTTCTCACATTCGAGAAACGCAGGCGATCATTCATGTAGTCAGGTGTTTTGAGAATCCTGATATAACTCATGTACATGACGCCATAGACCCCATTACCGATTTAGAAGTCGTTGAGACAGAACTCCTACTCGCTGATTTGGAAACGGTTAATAAAGCCAGAATAAAATTAGAGAGAGTTGCTAAAAGCGGAG
>MDTE01188463.1_pt1 | contig 13162 bp, 15 predicted proteins | sample 811231 | NCBI WGS metagenome assembly MDTE01 (sample SAMN05326651, study PRJNA326480) | marine metagenome | isolation source: seawater | place: Indian Ocean: Red Sea | collected 2010
AAAAGCAGCTAAAATTCCAATTTCAGGTAATGTACTTCCAACATCAAAACCTAAAACTAAAGCTGCTCCAACAAAACCTAACACAACTCCAATCCATTGCTTCCAGGTAACTTTTTCTTTTAATATTGGACCTGCCAAAGCATTAGTTAATATAGGTTGAAGAGTGACGATTAATGCCGCTATTCCTGTGGGCAAGCCCTTTGAAATCGAAAAAAAAACTCCACCAAGATAAAATCCATGAAATAGTACACCGCTAAATATAGATTCTATAATATGTTTTTTTTTATAAATAATAATTTTTTTTGTAAAAATAGAAAAAATTAAAAAACCTAAAGCAACTAAAAAAAATCTAAAACATAAAGCTGTAAACGGTTCGCTATTATCAACAATTGGTTTAGTTGTTATAAATGCTGAAGACCAAAGTAAAATAAAAGCAAAAGGAAATAATCTTATCATTTTAAAGAAAAATATTTATTTTTGATATTTTTCTTTCCATTCAGGGTAAGGCATTCCATAAACATGCTCTCTAGCATTTGGATCTGAAATTTCTATACCTTTTTTTTCTGCTTCTTCTCTATACCATTTTGATAAACAGTTTCTGCAAAATCCGGCAAGATTCATTAAGTCAATGTTCTGAACATCTTTTCTATGTCTCAAATGATTTAATAATCTTTCAAAAGTCGCTGATTGTAATTCTTTTTTAGTATTTTCATCCATATTTTTTTACGTTTTTTATTTGAAGTTTTTAGATCTTATCAAATAAATTTGGAAAAACAAAAATAACTATGCAATAAATTTATAAAATGAAAAAATCATTAGATGAAAAAATTTTAGAAAAAGCTAATTTATGGATAAAAGCTAATCATAAAGTTACTTTAGTCACAGTTATAAAAACTTGGGGATCATCTCCACGCCAAGTTGGCAGCAAAATGATTGTAAATGAAAAAGGTGATTTTTCCGGATCTATATCAGGAGGATGTGTAGAAACCTCAGTAATAGATCAATCTTTACAATTAATAAAAGAAAATAAACCATTTAAAAAGATTGAATTAAAAGTGTCAGATGAAAATGCCTGGGAAATAGGCCTTGCTTGTGGGGGAGAAATTACAATTTTTCTTGAACAAATATATTAAATGAAAAAACAACTATTAGAACAAATTATAAATAAGAAAAATTACAAGGAAGAATTTGCAGTAATTACTAATTTTTTAACTGGAGAAAGTTTTATTTTTGAAAAAAATAAAACTATAAATAAAAATTTTGAAAAATATTCAGATGAAATAAATAATTACTACAATAATAAACAAAATGGAATTATTGAAAATACGGATGTTTTTATTGATAATTATTTAAGACCCATAAAAGTTATAATAGTAGGGGCAGTCCATATAACTCAATATTTACTTGATTATGCAAAAAATTTAAATTTTGAAATATTTATAATTGATCCAAGAGATTATTTTGCATCTGAAAAAAGATTTCCAAATATGAATATTATTAATAAATGGCCTATCGAAGCTTTTGAAGAAATAAAAACAGACTCAAATACTGCGTTAATCGCTTTAACTCATGATCCAAAAATAGATGATCCAGCATTAAAACATGCTTTAAAAAATAAATTCTTTTACATAGGTGCTCTTGGCAGTAAAAAAACTCATACAAATAGATGTAATAGATTAAAAGAGTCTGGTTATAGCAATGAAGAAATTAATTCTATTCACGGTCCAATAGGTATTGACCTTGGAGGAAAATCTGCTCCGGAAATCGCTCTATCAATTATTTCTCAGTTAGTTATAGAATCAAACAAATTATAATTGAATACTCGCACCTTTTAGCCATTCACTTTTTTCATTAGCATAATGCTCTTTTTTCCAAATAGGTGTTCTTTTTTTTATTTCTTCTATAATAAATCTAGACAATTTATATGCTTCATCGCGATGTTTGCATGCAACACCTATAATAATACTTTTTTCTTTTACAGCCACATAACCTTTAACATGTTCAATAAATACAGCTTTATCTTTTATTTTTAATTTCGTCTTAGATTCTTTATATATTTCCGTAAAACTTTTAATTACCATCGTATCTCTTGAATCATAAGTAATTCCAGTTACTTTTTTATTTTCATTTAAATCTCTAACTGTTCCAATAAAGTAAATAATTGCCCCAAAGTTTGAAGATGACAGAAATTTTTCTGCTTTTAAAATATCTATTTTTTCACTAGATACATCTATAATTTTAGCATGTAACATTATCCGCCTCCAATAGGTGGGATTATACCAATTACTTGGTTTTCATTAATTTTGTAGTTTTCAGAAACAATTTCATCTTTTTCAGAGCAAAAAGCAGAACTTTGAATTAATTTTTTTAAATTTTGGTTACCTTTAAATTTTTTTTCAATAAATTCTAATATTTCAATTTTTATATCTTTAATTGAACTGTTTTTTTTTATTTCAAATTCTAAAAAATTATTTTCACTTAAATCTTTAGTAGCACCATGAAGCTCAATAGTAACTTTCATAATTAAAAAATTTCATTTAAAAAATCTGGCAATCCATCGGGATTTTTCCAAAGACCAGTTTTGCCACCTTCTTTAATCAAAAGTTTAACATTATTTATTTCTAGATGTGGATTAACTATTTTGCACAAATCATAAATTGTAATTAAGGCAGCATTTACTCCCATAATAGCCTCCATCTCAACTCCTGTTTTTGCTTCAGCAGAAACTACACAGAAAACTTCCAAAGAATTATCTTTATCATGCATAACTATTTTGGCAGCCGCATGATCAATTGGAAGCGGATGACAAAGAGGTATTAATTCACTTGTTTTTTTTACACCTAAAATTGCAGATACTTCCCCAAGGGCAACCGGATCTCCTTTCGGCATTTTGTTTGTTTTAATAAGATCAAAAATTTCTTTTCCAACATTAATTTTTCCAGAAGCTAGTGCGCGTCTAAAAGTTACTTTTTTTGAAGAAACATCAACCATATTAAAGGAATTTTTTTTGAATAATTCGTTTGCCCAGTCTTTTAATTTTTGTTTATCTACAATTTTTAAATTACTCATTATCCTCCTGTTTGAGACAAATTATTTGTTAATCCTGTTTTTCCTAATTCTAAATAGTGAGATTCTTTTTTAAAATTCAATTGCTTTAATATTAAATCTTTTAATTCTTCAATTTGATTATCTCTCTGAATTAAGTGTCTAATATTTATTCCAGTATTTCCAAACAAGCATAGCCTTAAATCTCCTCTAGCTGTTATTCTAAGTCTATTGCATGTTTTGCAGAAATCTTTTGAGTATGGTGCTATCAAGCCAAATTTACCTTTATAATTTACGTTAATATAATTTTTTGAAGGACCCGAGTCTTTTCCATGTGTTTGAAATATCCAATTATTTTGATTTAGATAATTAATAAAAATTTTTGAAGAAATGTGATATTTTTTAAAATACTCTTTATTGTCTCCAGTTTGCATTAACTCAATGTATCTAAAATTTATTTCATTTGATTTTATAAAATTAGCCCATTCTTTAAAATCTTTTTCAGAACTATTAACTCCGTTAAGCAAAACAGCATTTATTTTAATATTTTTAAAATTTAGTTTTTGAAGTTTTTCTATTCCTTTCAATATTTCAGGTAAACGATCGTGACCAGTTATGTTTTTAAATGTTTCTCTATTTAAGCTATCAATACTAATGTTTATCCCATCAATTTTTGAATCTACTAATTTTTCAGCAATTTGATCTAATCTATATCCATTTGTAGTAATAACTGTTTTTTTTATTCCAGAATTTTTTTTTAAAATTTTTACTATATCAAAAAAATCTTTCCTAACTGTAGGCTCCCCACCAGTAAGTCTAATTTTACTTACACCTAATTCTGATAATCCTTTAGCCAATCTTTCTATTTCTTCAGAGGATAAAAACTTTCTATTATCACTTTTGTCTTTTTGATAGCCATTGGGTAAACAATATCCACATTTAAAATTACATACATCTGTAATTGAAAGTCTTATATAGGGAAATTGTCTTCCAAAACTATCTTTAAGGATATTCATTGGTAATATTTTAGCACAATTTTAAGTGTAAAATAAATTAATTCTGAGTTAATTCCGCTTGATTTTCTTTAGGTTCAATTTCAGTTTTAAATTGATTAGAAATTTTTTGGACTTCAACAGAGGAAACTTTATATTCTGCACACTTAGTTTCTTCATCTTTTCCATGTCCAGTCACCATATTGACCATATATTCTGGAAAATGGAATGTTGTAAATACGATACCTTCTTTAACTTTATCGGTTACTTCAACTTTTAGTGCAACTTCTCCTCTTCCAGAGTAAAGTCGACCAATATCTCCTGTATTTAAATCTCTTTTTTCTGCATCTTTGGGATGTACTAATAATATATCTTCATCAACAATATTAATGTTGTTAGTTCTTCTTGTCATAGTAGCCGCATTATAATGTTGAAGAACTCTACTGGTTGTTAAGATTAATGGGTAATCTTTTTTATTATTTGCAATTTCTGCAGATTCTTTAAAATCGAAATTTTTCAATCTTCCTTTTCCAAGTTTAAATGTATCTTTGTGTAAAATTTGAGTATCAGTACCATCTTCTTGCACAGGCCATTGTAAACCTAGTTTACCCAATCTTTCCCTTGTTACACCCTTAAAGAAAGGAACAACATCTGCAATTTCTGCTAAAACTTCGTCAGCATCATAATCTGGTTGATTAAAACCTAATTTTTTCATCATATCTGTAACAATTACTCCGTCTGGTTTTGTTCCCGGCAAAGGCTCTACTGCTTTGTTGACTCTTTGAATTCTTCTTTCAGTATTTGTAAAAGTTCCATCTTTTTCTAAAAAAGTTGTTCCAGGCAATACAACTGTTGCAAGTTTAGCAGTTTCACTCATAAAAATTTCTTGAACAACTAATAATTCTAATGAGTTCATCGCATCGATTACATGTTTGCTATTTGGATCCGTTTGAACAATATCTTCACCAATTATCCAAACTGCTTTAATATCTTTGTTTATTGCGCTATCAAAAATTTCAGGAATTTTTAATCCAGCTTTTGTAGGATGAACTACACCATATTTTTCTGTATAAAAATCCTGAACCTTTTTATCTGCAACATTAAAATATCCAGCTCCTTGATGAGGTTGGCAACCCATGTCAGCTGCACCTTGAACATTATTTTGACCTCTTAAAGGATTTACTCCAACTCCAGGTCTACCAATATTTCCTGTTATCATAGCAAGATCAGCAATTAACATTACAGTTTTGGACCCCTGTTCCTGTTCAGTTACTCCTAATCCATGAAATTCCATTGAATTTTTTGCAGTTGCATATGCAATCGCTGCTTCTTTTACGAGTTGCTTGTCAACACCAGCTACTTTAGCAAGCATATCCACGTCCTGCCTTTCAATCTCTTTTAAAAAAGCATCAAAACCTTCTGTTCTTTTATCTATAAAATCTTTATTAAAAATTTTTGCTTTAACTATAAAATGCAGCATCATATTTAATACTGCAACATTAGTACCTGGTCTAAGTCTAATATGATAATCAGCAAGTTTTGCTAGTTCAGTAGTAATTGGATCTAAAACAATTAGTTTTTTACCTTTCATAACTTGTTGTTTGATTTTTGCACCAGTAACAGGATGAGCATTTGTAGGATTTGCTCCTATAACTAAAAACAAATCTGCATGATAAATATCCTCTGTTGAGTTGGTCGCTGCTCCTGTTCCAAATGTTTGTTGCATCCCCCAAGCTGTAGGTGAGTGACAGATTCTTGCGCAACAATCAATATTATTTGTACCTATTGCTGCTCTAATCATTTTTTGAAAAACATAATTTTCTTCGTTAGTACATCTTGCTGAAGAAATTCCCGCAACGGAATCTGGTCCATTTTCTTTAGTAATTCTATTTAACTCTTTTTTAATAAAGCTGTAAGCTTCATCCCAAGAAGCTTCTTCAAATTTTCCATTTTTTTTTATCAAAGGAGTTTTTAGTCTATCTGGATGGTCATAAAATCCAAAAGCATATCTTCCTTTAATACAAGTATGACCTGCATTAACTTCAGTTTCTTTTGGTGTATCAATTGCAACTACTTTTTCATCTTTAATTGATGCTTCTAAATTACATCCTACTCCACAATAAGAACACGTTGTTCTTACTTTTTTATCTATAGCAACTGATTTTGATTGAAAAACATCAGAAATAGCATCTGTTGGACATGTGTGTGCGCAAGCTCCACAAGATACACACGAAGAGTCTCCAAACAACATATCATTATCAGTTGTTATTTTAGATTCAAAACCTCTACCGCTCATAGTTAAAACAAATGAGCCTTGTATTTCATCGCATGCACGAACACATCTTCCGCAGTTGATACAATTATTTAGGTTCATTCTCATATAATCATGAGATGTGTCTTTCTTGATGTCTTTATGTTGTTTTGGATTATTGTATCTATGATCTGATACACCTAAATCATTAGCAACATCTTGAAGTTCACAGTTATTATTAACTTCACATGTGCCGCATTCCATTGGGTGATCACTTAAAACAAGCTCAACAATATTTTTTCTTAAGTCTGTTAAATTTTCGTTGTTAGTAAATATGTGTTGATTTTCTCCTACTGGAGTATGGCAGGAAGCCACTACTTTTGTAGGCCCATCTTTTTCTAATGCCACTTCAACAGAACAAACTCTACAAGCGCCATACGGAGCTAAATTTGGATCATCACATAAGGTTGGAACTTTTTTTTCTCCAAGATAACTTTTTACAAATTTTAATATAGTCGTGTGCTTAGAACCTATTTCATAAGGTTTTCCATCTATATAGGCAATTTTTCTTTTTTCAGCACTCATTAATTCTCTTGTACCATATCATTTTTCATTTCATCTCCAAAATATTTTAAAATATTCATTATTGGCGTTGGAATTGCTCCACATAAGGCACATAAACAACCTTTTTTCATTGTTACAAGCAGTTCATTTAGTAATTTTAAAGGAATTTTAGAAGTTTTACTTTTTAGCTGATCAAACATTTCTTTACCTCTGTAAGATCCAAGTCTTCCAGGGAAACATTTGCCACATGATTCTTCAGCGGTAAATTCAAATAAATGATGAATATATTCAACCATAGGAAAATCTTTTGGTATACTTACTATACTAGCATGACCTAACATAAAACCTGCTGCAGTAAATTCTTGAAAATCTAAATTAAGTTTTTCAACTTCATGAATTGGAATTACACCTCCTAAAGGTCCGCCAATTTGTAATGCTTTAACATCTTCTTTGAAACCTCCTCCAATATCGTATAGAACTTTTTTCATTGGAGTTCCCATTTCAATTTCATAAACTCCAGGCTTATTAAAAAAACTATCAAAACAAACTAACTTTGTACCAGCAGATTTTTTATTACCAATTGCAGAAAATTTTTCAGAACCATTCAATAAAATACCTGTAGCTGCAGCAAGTGTTTCAACATTATTTACAACCGTTGGTTTTTTATACAGTCCTTCGGTAACTGGAAAAGGTGGTCTCACGTCAACCTCGGCTCTTCGCCCTTCTATTGAAGCAATCAAGGCTGTTTCTTCACCACATATATATGCACCTTGACCAATACATATGTTTAAATCAAAAGAAAATTTTGTATCAAGAATGTTTTTTCCTAATAAATTTAATTTTTTTAATGCATTAATTGATGCATTTATTGACTCAATAGATTTTGGATATTCTCCTCTTATATATAAAACACCTTCGTCGCTTCCAATAACGTATCCACATATTATCATTCCAAAAATAACTTTTAATGGCTGATCTTCTAATAGATATCTATCAGAATATGCTCCAGAATCTCCTTCATCAGCGTTACAAACGACATATTTTTTCTCTGACTTTGCTTTGCTGCAAAAGTCCCATTTCATTCCAGTTGGAAAACCAGCCCCACCTCTTCCTGTTAAATTAGAATCAAGAAGAGATTTAATTATTTTTTGTTTATCAAAATTTATATATTTTTGTAAATGTTCTTTAAATTGATCTAGATCAGATATTTTATCATCCATTAAAAAACTTGTTGAAGAAAAGCTTTTCGAATGAAATTTATCTTGATCAATATCTTGGCCTTTAATTATTTCATCTATTTTATTTATATCTTTACCGGCAAAATTTTTTCCATCATAATGAAATGCATTATTTTCATAACAATACCCAAGACAAAACATTTCACCTACTTTATCATTTCCAAGCTTTTCTTTTAATTTTTTTTTCAATGGTTCTTGGGTTCCAGCGCACATACAAGCACTTCCGTTACATACATATGCTTTTTTTTCCCTGTGAGCAGGTCTTAAAAATTCATAGAAACTTTCAGCTCCATGAATAGTCGATACACCCATTCTATATTCATCTGCTAATTCTTTCATGCCCTGGTCATTTTTTGAATTTAATGATCTTTCAGACATTTTTTGAAAAAGATTATTCTTTAATCCAATTCTTCCAGATAAATTACTTATATTCTTTGACACAGTTTCCTTTGCTCTTAGCTTTGTATAACAACTCTATTAATGTTGCTATAAATATTAAAACTTTTATCTTTTACAAATCCTAATAAAGTCATATCGTAACGTTTTGCTAAATCTATAGCGAGACTTGTTGGCGCACCCACACCTGCCATAAAACCAATATTTGCCATTAAACCTTTTTGAACAAGTTCAAAATTCAATCTACCAGAGCAAGCAATAAATTGTTTTTTTGGATTCATAATTTTATTTTGAATTGTGTAACCAATAAGTTTGTCTAAAGCATTATGTCTTCCAACATCCTCTCTTATTGCAATAACTTTTCCATTTTCTTCAATTAATGCACTTGCGTGGATACCTCCTGTTTTAGCAAATTCTGATTGTGCATTTTTTAAAAGATTTGGCGCTTTCATTACAATATCTTTTTTTATTAAAGGAAATGATAAATTTAATTTTTCTTTTTTTAATATTTCAATTGAATCTAAAGATGTTTTTCCACAAACACCACAAGATGAATTTGTTAAAAAATTTCTTTTGAGCTTCTCAATATCTAAATTTTTAATATTATTTATCGTAGCTTCAATTGTATTTTTTAAATTGTAATCTCCAACATCTTCTCCTTTTTGTTCTATTGATTCAACTTCACTTAAGTTTTCAATAATTCTTTCATTAAATAGAAAACCTCTTATTAAATCTTCATCATTACCAGGAGTTCTCATGGTTATAGAAATATTTTGTACTTCCCACCTATCATTTTTTTTAAATCTAAGACTCATTTCAAGAGGCTCTTCTATTGAAACGGAATCTTTTATTTCTTCAATTTTAGATTCTTTATATTTTGAAACGTTATATTTTATATCCATTTATATAGGATATTTCTTTTTTAAAATTAGTCGATTTAAAATTATCCCAAAAACTAAAATTATTATTGATCCTGAAATTATTGGATTTATTAAATAATCCAAAGATACACTGCCCATAATTACTATAATAGGGTTACCACCAGCAGGAGGATGTGTAACATTAAGTAATATCATTAATCCAACTCCAATACCTACAGCAAAAGGAATAGTAATGTAAATTGGCAACGGAATAAGCATTACAAATAAAACCCCAACAATTGAAGTAAGCAAATGACCAAAAAAAATATTTTTAGGTTGTGCAAATGGACTTTCCGGATAACCAAACAATAGAACCATCGATGATCCAAATGATGCTATCAAAAAAACTCCATACGGAGTTTTATAAGTTAGATATGTTAAGGCTGCTATTGTTATTGTCGAAAATAAAGCTGCTATAATACTTTTAATTAAAATTTCTTTTTTCATTTTATGATTTTAGCGCTTTTGAAAGAGCTTTGAAAGGAAGTAAAATACAATCTTTTCTGGATAAATTTTTTTTACTAAAAAGTATCTCAAATTTTTTTAAACCTTTAGGAAATTTTTCATAATTATTTTCAAAAAATACATTAAAAAAACTAATAACTTCTTTAATAGAATTCACTTTTTTATTTATCGAATATTTCGAAAGAACACTAGCAGAAGCTTGACAATAAATGCAGGATTTACATTGGTATGCAAAATCAAGTATCTTATTTTTGGAAATTTTTACGCCCACTTCCATTTCATCACCACAAAGAGGGTTTTTATGTTTTGATTTATGAGTACAATCATCAAGTTTTTTATGATTTATTGTATCTGATGCTATTTTTAAAATATTTAAGTTCATTTATAAATCTTTATTTAAACAATAGATGACTTATATTTAATTTAATGTCTGAAAACAATATTTTAGGAGTGATACTTGCTGGTGGACAATCAAAAAGATTTGGTGAAGATAAAACTATTGCTAAATTAGGAAATAAAACATTATTAGACCATATAATATCTAAGATTGAAAAAAATTTTAATGAAATACTTATTATTGAGAATAAAGAAAAAATTTTTCGAAATAAAAAAAATATATTTTCAACTAAAGATGTAATAGAGGGTTACCTCGGACCTTTAGTTGGCGTTTTGTCAGCTATGGAGTGGATAAAAAGTAACAAAAAGAATTATAATTGGATAGCGACATTTCCTTGTGATACACCTTTTTTTAATCAAAATTTAATTGATAAAATTAAAAACTTTCCAATAAATTCATCTAAAAAGTTATTTTTTTTAAAGAGCGGAAGTAAAAGACATAATATTTTTGGATTATGGTCTTTAGAGCTTAAAGATATTTTGTTTAAAGATATAAGTAATGGCCATAGAAAAGTAGAAGAATGGGCAAATAAAATTGGCCCTGAAATTATAGAGATAAATGAAGAAAACGATTATAATTTTTTAAATATAAATACAAAAGAAGATTTACAAAAAGCTAAAAATAAAATTAAATGAATTCATACAATTCAGCAATTAATAAATTAAAAAGAAATAAGATTTCAATTAAAAATGAGATAGTTTCAATAAAAATTTCATTAAATAGAGTTTTAGCCAAAGATGTTATTTCTCCAGTTAATTATCCTACATGTGATAATACAGCATTTGATGGTTATGCTGTAATTTCTAAAGAAACCACCTCTTTAAAAGGTAAAAAATCAAAAAAATTTAAAATTATAAAAACGCTTGCCGCAGGTGATAACCCAAAAATAAAAAAGATACCTAAATTTTCAGCTATAGAAGTTATGACTGGCACAATTATTCAAAAACCTTTCGATACAATAATACCAATTGAACAAATTAAATTTTTTCCAAATAAACTAAAGCCTAAGTATATTATTTTAGAAAAAGCAGTAAAAAAAAATCAATTTATTAGGCCAGCTGGTTCAGACTTTAAAAGGGGCGCTAAGATAATAAAAAAAGGACATTTTATAAATCAATCACACATATTAGCTTTTAAAACATTAGGAATAGATAAAATTCTTGTAAAAAAAAAACCACGTATATTTTTTTATCCTACCGGCAATGAATTATCCGATCTTAAGAAAATACCAATTTGGAAAGTAAGAAATTCTAATAGTATTTATTTAGAGTCGTTTATTAAAAATTTGCCAATAAATTTCAAAGTAAATAAAATTTTAAGAGATAAAGATTTAAATTTTTTTAAGAATGAAATTAATAAAAATATTAAATTAAATACTGATATAGTTCTCTCTTCCGGCGCTGTATCCGCTGGAAAGTTTGATTTTATTCCTGATTTAATTAAACAATTTAATTTAAAAAGTTTTTTTAAAGGAGTTTCAATAAGACCCGGAAAGCCATTACTTTTTGCAAAATTTAAAAATAATATGTGCTTTTTTGGTTTGCCTGGCAATCCTATCTCTACAGCAGCATGTTTTAGATTTTTTGTTTTGCCATTTCTGTTTAAATCCTTAGAGCTTTTACCTGAAAGACCAATAATTGCTAAAATAAAAAATAATTTTACTAAAAAAAAAAAATTTACAAGGTTTGTTAAAGGCAAATTAACTTTTTCAAAAAAAGGTTTTGCAGAGTTCGAAGTATTTAAAGGTCAAGAGTCATATAAAATTAAACCGTTTACAAAATCTAACGCATGGGGTGTTTTTCGAGAGGGCATTTCTAACTTTAAAAAAGGCACTTATATTCAATGCTATTCATCATCAGGCTTCAACGAATTTTTGATTAATTAATTATATTTTCTTGTTTCATAAATAAAATAATAATAAAAGTTTCGAATGTCAGATATAAAAAATCCAAAAGCTGCTATTCAAATTGTTCTTATAGCCGGTATTTTATGGTCATTCGGTCCTTATGTTGTAAGACATATAGATCAACCAGAATTAGTTCCATGGCAATATTTATTTACTAGAGGTATAGTTATTTTCTTACTATTAAATGTTTATCTTTTTTTAGAAGAAGGTTTTGTTTTTTATAAAAATTATTTAAAAATAGGTTTTTCCGGATTGATTGGAGGCGCTGGTCTTGCAACTGCAATGATTACATTTATTTGGTCTATAACCAATACAACGGCAGCAGTTACATTGCTATGCTTGGCCGCAATGCCTTTTATAACAGCACTTTTAGGATTTTTATTTTTAAGAGAAAGAATTTCATTAACTGTATGGATTGCGATATTTGTAGCAACTTTTGGAATAATAGTTATGGCTTTTGGAAATAAAGAACAAAACACACTAATGGGTCTAATTTTTGGACTAGTGTCAGCATTTGGTTTTTCTATATTTTCTGTAAGTTTGAGATGGAGAAAGGAAACTCCAAAATTTACTACGGTTGCTTTAGCTGGTTTGTTTTGTTTCTTGTTTTCATCAGCTATGATTTTAATTAATGATGCTAATTTTTTGTCTACTAGTAAAAATGAAACTTTATTTGCAACTCATGGTACAGTAGTTTGTTTAGGTCTAATTTTATATTCAATTGGATCAAAAAATATTCCTGCTGCTGACTTAACACTATTATCTTTAACAGAGGTAATTGGAGGAATATTTTGGGTTTGGCTTCCTTGGTTAGGCATTAATGAAATACCTTCAACAAATACAATAATCGGTGGTTTTTTTATTTTTATAGCAATATTTTATTATAGCCTAATAATGCAAACTAATAGGAGATTCATTGGTTTAAATTAAAATGGAAAGACCAGATTTTTTTGAATTAAAAAATGGATCAAAAGTAAAATTACCTTTT